>Ga0208597_1000003_pt1 | contig 111399 bp, 110 predicted proteins | sample LakMenEpi05May12_FD_150673 | JGI IMG/M metagenome (GOLD analysis project Ga0208597, IMG submission 150673) | Freshwater microbial communities from Lake Mendota, WI - 05MAY2012 deep hole epilimnion (SPAdes) | ecosystem: Environmental > Aquatic > Freshwater > Lake > Epilimnion/Euphotic zone ...
ACCCTCTCAGGCCGGCTACCCGTCGTCGCCTTGGTGAGCCATTACCTCACCAACTAGCTGATAGGCCGCGAGCTCATCCTTGACCGAAATTCTTTCCACGCCCGTGGGATGCCCCAAGGCGTCGTATCCGGTATTAGCTACAGTTTCCCGCAGTTATCCCAGAGTCAAGGGCAGATTGCTCACGTGTTACTCACCCGTTCGCCACTAATCCACCGGAGCAAGCTCCAGCTTCATCGTTCGACTTGCATGTGTTAAGCACGCCGCCAGCGTTCATCCTGAGCCAGGATCAAACTCTCCGTAAAAGTTTTTTAGGACCAAAGCAAGCTTTGGCCCAAGTTTTACGAAACCCCCGGAAAATGGGGGATTCAATTTGATCTGACTAAATCAGATTGTCTGACAATCTGTCTAATCCAATTACTACTGAACATTCAAAAAGGCAAGCCTTCTTGAAGCCAGGTTCTTGGCATCGACATTGTGCACGCTGTTGAGTTCTCAAGGATCGGATGCATCTGCGGATTCCGGTTAGGGGCCCACGCAGAGCAACTTCACTAACTTACCACTTTTTGAGCGTAAGTCAAATAGACATACGCAAAAAACCTAGTTATTTTCTAGATTCAAAATGTGATTCAATCTGGCCAAAAGTCGCCAATTTACAGGGTTCTTTTGAGCTGATTGGTTGCGCTTGAGCCGAGATCCATAAAATAGATTTCTCAAACTGTGGGCAACAGATAAAAGATTACGCCTCTACAACAATCAAGTCAAATCGAGACAGGGGTTTCTGGCTTATTTTTGAAGAAAAATTCCAGCCAAGGTCTTTTTGCCGCGCCTTAGAACTGCAAACTCCCCCATGATTGCCTGATCCAGGGTGGCTTTTTCGTCGTCAATTCGGATGTTGTTGAGGTATACCCCACCCTCGGCAATAGCTCGGCGGCCTGCACTAAGGCTGGCAACTAGTCCAGTTTCAACTAAAAGCTCGGCTACGCCTGTTCCAAGTGAAGCCTTCATATTAGGCAGAGCCTGGAGGGCTGCCTCTAAAGTTCCCTTATCTAGCTGGTCTAATTCACCCTGCCCGAATAAGGCTTGAGATGCAGCAATAACAGCATCTGTAGCCGCAGTCGAGTGAACCAGTGAGGTGACCTCATATGCCAATCGTTTCTGGGCTGCTCTTAGGTGAGGTTCTGAAGCCAATTGGCTCTCAAGATCCTCAATCTCTTGCTTAGTTAGGAAAGTAAATACCTTTAGCAGGTTTACTGTGTTTGAATCTTCAACGTTTAGCCAGAATTGGTAGAAAGCGTAAGGCGAAGTCAGATCGGTATCCAACCAAATCGCATTACCTTCTGATTTACCAAACTTTTTGCCCTCTGAATCTGTAATTAGCGGGGTAGCCAAAATATGTGCACTTTTGCCTTCGACCTTGTGAATCAAATCGGTACCGCTTGTCAGGTTTCCCCACTGGTCGCTACCACCAATTTGTAGAACACAGTTGTTTCGGCGGTAGAGCTCTAGGAAATCCATCCCCTGAAGTATTTGGTAAGAAAACTCTGTGAAGGAAATACCTGCATCAGAGTTCAAACGAGCAGATACGGCATCCTTGCTCAGCATCTTTCCAACCCTGAAGTGCTTACCGATGTCTCTTAGGAAATCTATCGAACTTAGTGGAGCAGTCCAATCAAGGTTGTTTACTAGGTTTGCTTTGTTAGAACCTTCGAACGATAAGAAGCGTTTTGCTTGCGAACCAAGTTTTTCTACCCACTCGGCCACTGTCTCTTTTGTGTTCAAAACTCTTTCAGCTGTTGGCTTTGGATCTCCGATTAGACCGGTTGCTCCACCGATTAGTACCAGTGGGTTGTGTCCTGCCAACTGAAGTCTTCTCATAACGAGAAGTTGAACTAAGTTTCCTAAGTGCAAACTTGGTGCTGTTGGATCAAAGCCGCAATAAAAAGTTAGTGGAGCAGATTTTAGAGCTGACCGCAGTTCTGCTTCATCTGTTGAAATGGCAACTAGGCCACGCCACTTCAATTCCTCAAAGACGTCAGGAAAGCTAGAGTCGTTGCTCTGCTGAGCAAGTGCTTCGCTTGTGGCCATGTGATAAACCTATCTGTTTTCGCTAGGCACCATTTTACGCAATGCACTGATCTGATCTAGAACTCTTGGCACCGCGGTTCCTCCAGCACCTGTGCGTGAACGGATGGAGCCGGCAACGCTTAGCACTTCTCTTACTTCTGGAGTCAGGTGTTGGCTAATGGCCGCAAACTCAACATCTGAAATTTCATTGAGATCCATGTCCTTGCTCTCAGCAAAGGCAACGAGTTTCCCTGTGATTTCATGTGCTTCTTTGAATGGGACTCTCTGCTTAACGAGCCACTCTGCAACATCGGTAGCCAATGAGTATCCAGCTGAAGATAGTTCTTCCATTCTTGCCAAGTTGAACTCCATGGTCGCAACCATTCCTGTGAAGGCAGGCAAAATCAAAAGCAGATTATCAGCGATATCAAATACCGGTTCTTTGTCTTCCTGAAGATCTCTGTTGTATGAAAGTGGCAGCGCTTTCAAAGTTGAAAGCAAACCGGTTAGGTCACCAATCATGCGGCCAGCTTTACCCCTAGTTAACTCTGCAACATCAGGATTCTTCTTCTGCGGCATGATCGAAGAACCAGTTGAGAAAGCATCAGCAAGTTTCACATAGTTGAACTCAGCACTAGCCCAAATGATGATTTCTTCAGCAAAGCGAGAGAGGTTGATACCCATCATTGTTCCGATGAAAGCAAACTCAGCAACAACATCTCTTGAAGAGGTCGCATCCATAGAGTTAGCCATCGGTGCAGTTAGTCCAAGAGCCTGAGAAACAATGTTTGGATCTAATTCAAGTGAAGTTCCAGCAAGAGCACCCGCTCCATAGGGTGAGAATGATGCACGCTCACGCCACTGAGCCAAACGCTCAAGGTCTCTAACTAGAGGCCAAGCATGTGCTAGAAGGTGGTGTGATAACAAGACTGGCTGAGCGTGCTGGAAGTGAGTTCGCCCAGGCATAGGTTCGCTGAGGTGCTCCTGAGCCAAGGTGGTCAAGACATCAATCAGTTGCATAACCTCAGATCTGATGAGGGTCGCTTGATCTAGAAGATAGATACGTATTAGTGTCGCAATCTGATCGTTTCTTGATCTACCAGCTCTAACTTTTCCGCCAAGTTCAGGTCCGACCATCTCAATTAGTCCACGTTCAAGAGCACTGTGTACATCTTCATCGGTTGGCTTAGCCACAAACATTCCTGAAGAAACTCGCTTATCGAGTTCAACCAAAGACTTATCAAGTTTCGCAAGTTCTGCTTCTGCTAAGTAACCTGCTGCACGAAGAGCTAATAAATGTGCTCTAGTTCCCTTGATGTCGTATGGAGCTAGTCGCCAGTCAAAGTGCACAGAACGACTGAGTGCGGCTACCGCCTCATTGGTCTCCCCCGAAAACCTTCCACCCCAAAGCGATGATGATTCAGCCATGACTACTTCTTACCTCTGTTCGCATCTCTTCTAGAAGCAATCTTGCTAGGCAAAGCCCATAGCTCGATGAATCCCTTGGCCAACGACTGGTCAAATGTGTCACCAGTGTCATAGGTAGCCAAACTGAAGTCATACAAAGACTCCTCTGAACGACGACCAGTAACAACTGCTCTACCGCCCTGCATCTTCATGCGAACATCACCTGTCACATGCTCCTGAGTGTGATCAATGAATACATCCAAAGATCTTTTCAAACCTGAGAACCATAGACCTTCATAAACTAGATCGGCCCAACGAGCTTCAATGCCTCGCTTGAATCTATTCACATCGCGCTCAAGGGTTAGATTCTCAAGTTCCTCGTGAGCTGCGATTAGAGCGATACCAGCAGGAGACTCGTAAATCTCACGACTCTTGATACCAACCAGTCTGTCTTCAACGATGTCAATACGGCCAACGCCATGCGCTCCAGCAAGGTCATTCATCTTTTGAATCAACTCGATAGCTGAGTAACGAACACCACCGATAGCAACTGGGATACCAGCCTCGAAACTGATTGTTACCTCTGTTGCTTCTCGATATACGTCTGGGTCTTGGGTGTATGAGTAAAGGTCTTCAATTGGTGCATTCCAAGGATCTTCTAGGAACCCAGTCTCAACCGCTCTACCCCATACGTTCTGGTCAACAGAGTATGGTGACTTCTTGTTCTGAGCAATTGGAAGATTGTTCTTCTCAGCAAACTCAATTGCCTTATCTCTAGTCAAAGCCAAGTCACGAATAGGAGCAATTGACTTGAGTTCTGGGGCAATCGCAGCAACAGCTGCCTCGAAACGAACCTGGTCATTTCCTTTACCTGTGCAACCGTGAGCCACGCTATCTGCGCCTAGTTTTCTAGCAACGCTAGCCAGGTGCTTACCAATAAGTGGTCGAGAGAGTGCAGATACCAGTGGGTATCTCTTCTGATACAGAGCATTAGCCTTTAGAGCTGGCATTAGGTAGTCATCAGCAAACTCAGACTTGGCATCGATAACGATCGCCTCAACTGCTCCACAATCCAGAGCACGCTGACGGATAGCGTCCATGTCTTCGCCACCCTGGCCAACATCGATAGCTAGAGCAACAACTTCTTTACCGGTAGCTTCTTTCAACCAACCGATACCAACGGAAGTATCTAAACCACCTGAATAGGCAAGCACTACGCGTTCTGACATCATTACTCCTTAAATACTCTCGATGAGATTCGTCATCGGGATTAGTTTGATTTTACTTGGCACGTTCATCTAGCCAAACCATTAGTGCTTTCTGAGCATGAAGACGGTTCTCAGCCTCATCCCAGATCACAGCCTGCTTGCCATCCAAAACCTCAGCGCTAATTTCATATCCTCGGTAGGCAGGTAGACAATGCAGAACAATGGCATCAGTTTTAGCCGCGCTCAATAGTTCAGAATCAATGGTGAACCCAGCAAAGTCACTAACTCGCTGAGCCTTCTCCGCCTCTTGACCCATAGACACCCAGGTGTCAGTTGCTAATACGTCAGCACCTTGAACCGCTGCAGCTGGATCGTGACTAACTGAAACAGAACCACCGGTAGTAGCGGCTATTTCAGTTGCCTTGGCAACAACATCTTTGGCTGGCGAATACTTTTCTGGAGTAACAACAACCACGTGCATTCCAGCCATCGCGCAAGCAATGAGGTAAGAGTTAGCCATGTTGTTGCCGTCACCGATGTATACAAGCTTCAAACCAGCAAGGCTTCCTTTGTGCTCCTTGATAGTCAGTAGATCTGCAAGTAGCTGACATGGGTGGAACTCATCGCTTAGAGCATTGATAACCGGAACTTTAGAGTTAGCAGCCATCTCTTCTAGACCTGATTGAGCGTAGGTACGCCAAACAATCTGAGCCACCTGTCGTTCTAGAACCTTTGCTGTGTCGCTAACAGATTCTTTTGCACCCATCTGACTACCTTGAGCATCTATGATTAGTGGCACTCCACCAAGATCACTAATTCCAACAGCAAAAGACACTCTGGTTCTGGTTGAGGTCTTGTCGAAGATTACCGCTACGGTCTTAGGACCTTGGAAGACCTTGCGAGAGTAAGGATTAGCTTTTAGATCAATAGCTAGTTGAAGAATCTCTGCCTGCTCTCTAGGTGAAATATCATCATCACGCAAAAAGTGTCTAGTCATAATCTCATCTTCCTCTTTATTGCCCTAAGGCAAAACTAAAGTTCCTATGCCTGATGGAGTAAATACCTCAAGTAAGACACTGTGTGAAACTCTTCCATCAATGATGTGTGCTCTGGCTACCCCTCCACGCACAGCATTCAAACAAGCCTGCATCTTTGGAATCATTCCTGACTCAAGATCAGGCAAAAGCTCTTCTAGCTCTGAAGCACTTAGTTCACTTACCAGTGAGTCTCTGTCAGGCCAATCGCTATACAAACCAGGCACATCGGTAAGCACAACCAACTTCTCAGCCCCAAGTGCAACAGCCAAAGAAGCTGCAGCCAAGTCTGCATTCACATTGACCAGTTGCCCTGAACTATCCGGTGCAACGGTTGAAATCACTGGAATTAGATTTGCCTCGAGAGCTTTATTGATAACACCAGCATCCACAGAGACAACTTCGCCAACTAGCCCTAGGTCTTCGCGGGTTATTGCTGCTGTAAACAGACCTTCAGTTGCACCGTTATAGACAACAGCCTTAGCCCCAGCATTCTCAACCATTGAGGCTAGGGGTGAACTAATTTCGTTCATCAACACATCACGGATGATATCTATCGCTTCAGGTGAAGTAACCCTTAGACCATCAACAAACTCGCTTTTCATTCCAAGCTCGGATAAGCGAGAAGTGATCTGCGGTCCACCACCGTGCACAATAACTGCTTTGATACCAACGAGGTTCAAGAAGGCAATGTCTGAAGCAAATGCTTGCTGCAGCTTCTCATCAACCATGGCATTGCCGCCGAACTTAACCACAAACACCTTGCCCTGGAACTTCCTAATCCAAGGAGAAGCTTCAATAAGGGTTTGTGCTTTGATGCGAGCAAGATCTAGATTTGTGCCATCAGCTTTCTGCATTAGCTAATCCCCTCAACTATGCCGGTATTCTCACGTAGACCAATAGCGATGTTCATACTTTGAATAGCGGCACCAGCAGTGCCCTTCACTAAGTTATCGATGGCGCTGATCACAATAACTCGACCTGATGCTTCATCAAGGGCAATACCAATCTGCACTTTGTTGTTGAACTCAACAGCAGATGTATCAGGGAATGTTCCTGCAGGTAATAGCTCAATGAACTCTTCCTCTTTATAGGCATCAGTGAATGCTTTCCTAACCGACTCAAGATTCACACCAGGCAATACTTTTGCAGTGTTGACTGCCAGAATGCCTCTGAACATCGGAACAAGAACCGGTGTGAAGGTCAGAGACACTCTCGATCCAGAAACCTTTTCTAGATTCTGCTGAACCTCCGGAATGTGACGATGAATGCCGCCAACTTGGTAAGCAAAGGCAGAGGCTAACGCTTCGCCTTGATTGACTTCAGCGTTTCGACCAGCACCACTGGTGCCAACCGAAAGAGTTGAGACTAGATCAGATGCATCAATTAGCCCACTTCTAAGAAGTGGTGCAAAAGCTAAAGTGACTGCCGTTGCGTTACAGCCAGGCACAGCAATACGTTTCTTACCTGCGAGTGCTTCTCTTTGCTTAGCGCTCTGCCCTACAAGTAACTCAGGCATTCCGTAGGTCCAAGTTCCAGCGTGCTTGGTCTTGTAGAACTTCTCGAACTCTTCTGCGGACTCTAATCTAAAATCTGCACCACAATCCAAAACCAAAACATCATCTTCAAGCCATGTTGCAACTTCCGCTGAGTGAGTGTGTGGTAGAGCTAGGAAAACAACATCGTGACCCAAAAGGTTCTCTTTATTGTTTTCAACGAAAACTAAGCCAGAGTACTTCTTCAACTCAGGATTTAGTGAACCAAGTGTTTCGCCGACACTTGAGTTACCGGTAACAGTAACGAGCTCTAGATTCGGATGATCTTCAATTAAACGCGCTAACTCACCGCCAACGTAACCGCTGGCTCCTCCTATGGCAACCCTGAGTTTCATGTGATCTCCTTAGAGAATCTTTAGGCTCTGATTGTTGCGCCGAATGAGGCATTAGCTGCTGAGACCGCGTTGTCTCTAGCTTGGCTTGCCTCTACCTGTGTCAAAGTTCTGTCGTTTGCTCTGAAGCGAAGTGCAAAGGTAAGTGACTTTTTACCTTCTTCGAGGTTTGCACCCCTGTAGTCATCAACCAAGACGATGTCTTCAAGAAGTTCACCAGCGGCTTGAGTAAGCAGCTCTAGAACCTTGCCTGCTGGAACTTCTTGGTCGATTACAAGAGAGAGATCTTGAGTAGCAGCGGGATAGGTATCGACTGCACCTGCTTGAACTAGTTCAGGCGCGTGAGCGAACAAAAGCTCAAGGTTGATTTCCAAAACGCCAACCTGACGAGGCAGATCGTTTGCTGCAGCTAGTTCTGGGTGTAACTCTCCAGCAAAACCAACAGCGATTTCCGTTCCTTTAATCACAAGCTTGGCTGTTCTACCAGGGTGGAAACCTTTAGGTGCGCTCTGCTCAAGTTCAAGTTCTACTCCAACTGCGTGAGCTGAAACACGAGCAGCCTGTATGGCATCGGCATAACCTGACTTGCTGGCTTTTCTACCAACCTGCTCAGCGATTCTGTTACCAACAAACAATCCACCCAAGGATAAAGGCTGATTAGGAACGCTATCGTGCAGCATATCTAGTTCTTTATCGCTAGGCAGTGAAGTTCCATTAGGTAGCGTGACACTCTTGTTTGATTTAGCTGGCTGGAATACCAAGCCAACTTCGAAGATTGCCAAATCTGTCAGTGTTCTAGAAACATTTCTCTTGGCTGCATCAATTAGTCCAGGCAACATGGTCAGACGCATTTCATTTACGTCTTCCTGCATGGCATTAGCCAACAAAACCCTAGATTCACCTTTGGCAAAGAAATAAGAATTCTGCTCAGGCTTCAAGAATGGGTAGGTAAGAACTTCAACATGTCCAGTTGCAGCAAGTTGATTCAAGACCGCTCTGCGCATTTTCTGACGTTTTGTTAGCCCTCTACCAGGAGGCGCAACAGGAAGACGAGATGGGATTCGGTCATAGCCTGTGATGCGAGCAACTTCTTCAACGAGATCTGTCTTGTGTGTAATGTCCGGTCGCCAGCTTGGAACGATTACTTCAAATCCACCATCAACTGTCGCAACAACGCAACCAATTTCATTTAGCGTGCTTGTGATTTCAGTTGCAGTGTAGGTAACTCCAGTCAGAGACGATGCGAACTCTTCTGGCAAGAAAACAGTTGCCGCACCTAGTGAGTTATCGACAAATGTTCCAAGTTCATCTGCATTTGCTCCAGCAAGTTCTTCAAGTAGAGCAATTGCTCTAGCAGCTGCGAACTCGGCAACCTTAGGATCAACTCCACGTTCGAATCTCTTTGACGCTTCACTAGGTAGTTTGTGGCGACGAGCTGTGCGAGCAACTGAAACACCATCAAAGTTGGCAGCTTCAATAAGAACTGAAGTGGTAGCTGAACTTACTTCAGTACTAGCCCCACCCATAACACCAGCAAGCCCAATAGCACCTGATTTATCTGCGATAACTAGATCTTCTGTATGCAGTGATCTCTCTTGAGAATCTAAAGTCTTTAGTGTCTCTGAAGCCTTAGCTCTTCTAACTGCGATTGAACCATTTAGTTTTTGAGCATCATAGGCGTGAAGCGGTTGACCCATTTCAAGCATTACGTAATTGGTGATGTCAACAACAATTGAGATTGATCTCATGCCAGCAAGCTTTAGCCTTGATACCATCCATGCAGGAGTTGGCGCTGAGGCGTTTACGTTACTTGCACTTCTTATTACAAACTTTGTTGAACCGACTTTGCCTCTAATTGGAGCATCGTCTTTAATTTCAACTTTGAAGCCAGAGCCTTGAACAGGCTTCACTGAATCAATTGGGTCAGTGAACTTTGCTCCAGTTGCGTGCGCAAACTCTCTAGCGATACCGCGAATAGAGAAGCAATAGCCTCTGTCCGGTGTCACGTTTACTTCAGCTGCTTCATCGCTAAGACCTAGAAGAGCAAGTGCATCTGTGCCAACCTCAGGGTCAAGACCTAGAGTAACCAATCGAAGAATTCCTTCATGGTCATCACTTAGCCCTAGTTCACGAGCAGAAGCAATCATGCCGTCGCTGGTGTGACCATAAGTTGATCTAGCAGCAATCCTGAAATCTCCTGGCAGTACTGCCCCTGGCAGAGTTACAACAACTTTGTCGTTGATTTCAAAGTTTCGAGCACCACAAACAATGCCACGCACATCTTCTCCGCCATCAGCAGCTTTCTTTCCAGAGTTAGCAACTCTGACCTGACACCAACGAATTGTTTTTCCATTGGACTGCTCTTCTTCAACAAACTCAAGAACCTGACCAACAACAATTGGACCAACTAGGTCGTAACCGTGAGAACCTTCTTCTTCTAAACCAACTTTGACAAGTTCTGCCATAACAGAATCAGCAGTTGAATCTTTAGGCAGTTCAACAAACTCACCTAACCAAGACAGTGGAACGCGCATCAGAGCACCACCCCAAACTGCTTAGAGAATCTAACGTCGGCTTCAACCATGTCGTGCATGTCTTTGACATCGTTACGGAACATCAGAGTTCTTTCAATACCCATACCGAATGCGAAACCTGAATAAACCTCTGGATCAATTCCGGCTGCAAGCAAAACGTTTGGATTTACCATTCCGCAGCCTCCCCACTCAACCCAACGAGCTCCGCCTTTAGCCCCTGGGTGCCAAACATCTAACTCAGCTGAAGGTTCGGTGAAAGGAAAGAATGACGGACGCAAACGAATCTTTGCATCGGGACCAAACATGATTCTTGCGAAGTGCTCCAAGGTTCCCTTGAGATCAGCCATGGTTAGACCTTTATCAACTGCAAGTCCCTCAACCTGATGAAACACCGGTGTGTGAGTTGCATCAAGTTCATCAGTTCTAAATACTCGACCTGGACAAAGAACATAAACCGGAAGGTCACGCTCTAGTAGAGATCTAACTTGAACTGGAGATGTGTGAGTTCTAAGAACTAGATGTGCATCAACAGGTTCAACAAAGAATGTGTCCTGCATTGCACGAGCTGGGTGATCAGCATCGAAGTTCAACGCATCGAAGTTGAACCATTCGCTCTCAACTTCAGGGCCTTCAGCGATTTCCCAACCCATACCGATAAAGACATCGGCGATTTCATCTTGCAGAAGAGATAGTGGGTGTCTTGCTCCAAGAACCTGAGTCATTGGTGCAGCAGAAACATCAACGCTTTCTTCAAGAAGCTTCTGGTTCTGCTCAGCTTGGTAGAAGGTTGTTTCAGCTTCAGTAAAAGCAGTGTTTAGATCTGCCCTTGCAGCTGTAATCAGTTTTCCTGCGTCGGCTTTCTTATCCCCAGGCAGTTTGCCCATTAGAGAGCTCAACTTGGTAATCCCAGAGTTCTCACCAACAGCTGTCGAGCGGATTGCCTTTAGAGAAGCCAAATCCGTGGCAGATTGAATCAGCTTCAGAGCATCAGAAACAACAGCATCGACTGCTGCTTTAGTTATTTCTACGTTCTCTGACATTAGACCTCAAGTATATCCACTGTTGTTTTTATAAGGGCTTAGCTGGTTGCTGAGTTCTGCTGGAAGGCTGATGAGTAAAGACATACACTGGCAGCCGTTGCTAGGTTCAATGATTCTGCCGCCCCATATATTGGCACAGCCACTACTCGATCAGCTAGCTTCAGGATCTCTGGCTCAAAGCCCCATGCTTCGTTACCAAACATCCAAGCAGTTGGCTTATCAAGTGCACCTTCAGTTGCTAATGCAGGAAGAGCATCTCCCGAGGCATCAGCAGCTAGGACTTGAATGCCAGCAGCTTTTAGAGCAGCAACTGCCTCATTGATTTCAACATCAATCACGAATGGCAGATGGAACATTGACCCAGTGGTTGATCGAACGACCTTGGTGTTATAGATATCAACGCTTCCCTCGGTGAAGATAACCGCATCCGCTCCAGCAGCATCAGCTGCACGAAGAACAGTGCCAGCATTGCCCGGGTCTCTGATTTGAGAAAGCAGGGCAACAAGCTTTGGCTTAGTTGCAATTACATCCTCGAGTGAGACATCGAACTGGTGGCAGACAGCGACAATACCTTGTGGTGTGTTGGTGTCGCTAAGTGCTGCAAGCACCTGCTCACTAACTAACTGAATATCGATGCGAGCAGCTTTTGCCTTCGCAAACAAATCATCATGACGTGCCAAAGCTTCCTCGGTAGCAAAAGCTTCGAGAACTAGTTTCGGTCTTTCGAGTGCCTCGCGGAAACCTTGTGGTCCCTCAAGCAGAAAGAGCCCGGTCTCACGACGGGCTTCTTTCTTTACTAGCTTGGCAACCCCACGAACCTTGGCGGCTTTGGGATCAATCAGCACTTGGGTTATTTAACCTTTGGAGCTGAAGTGTCTGCTGGCAACGCTGCCTTTGCAGTTGCTACCAATGAAGCGAAAGCCTTTGGCTCGTTCACAGCTAGATCTGCCAAGATACGACGGTCAACACCAACGCCTGCAAGGTTTAGACCCTGGATAAGACGGTTGTAGGTAAGGCCATTCGCACGTGATGCAGCATTGATTCTCTGAATCCATAGGCGACGGAAGTTACCCTTCTTGTCGCGACGGTCGTTGTATGCATAGACCAGGGAGTGCAGAACCTGCTGCTTAGCCATGCGGTATAGACGTGAACGCTGTCCACGGTAACCCTTTGCGCGCTCTAGTGCTGTACGACGCTTCTTCATCGCATTTACTGCGTTTTTAACTCTTGCCATTAGTTTCTCCTAAATAAATTCTGAATGTGCTTGGACTAGTGGCCGAGCTGCTTCTTGATGGTCTTGAAATCAGCCTTGCTAACAAGCTGGTCTTGGTTTAGACGACGAGTGCGTCTAGATGACTTGTGCTCAAGGTTGTGGCGCATGTTGATCTGCTGCTTCATCAACTTGCCTGAACCTGTGAAACGGAAGCGCTTCTTCGCTCCAGAGTGGGTCTTCTGCTTTGGCATAACTTCTCTCCTGTTTTTCTAGTCTGCGGTTTCAGCCGCAGAATCCTTAGTTTCGGTCTCAGTAGGTGCAATGTCAGCTTTCGCCTTCTTATCTGCAGCTCTTTTTGCATCTGCTTTCGCATCAGCCTTGTTACGAAGAGGAGCGATAACCATGACCAAGCTTCTGCCGTCTGCCGATGGACTCGACTCAACAACACCTGACTCGGTTACTTCTTCTGCAACCTTCTGCAACAACTTGACACCCATCTCCGGACGTGATTGCTCACGGCCACGGAAAACGACCATCACTTTGACCTTGTCGCCAGCCTTGAGGAAGCGTTCGATCTGACCTTTTTTAGTTCCATAGTCGTGATCATCGATTTTCAAACCAAAACGAACTGTCTTGATGACAGTGTTTGTCTGGTTTTTTCTCGCTTCACGAATCTTCTGGGCTGCTTCGTATTTGAACTTTCCGAAATCCATAAGTTTACAAACCGGTGGTGCTGAGTTTGGTGAGACTTCTACCAAATCAAGGTCCACTTCCTGCGCCATGCGCAGTGCTTCTTCGATTTTGATGATGCCGAGTTGCTCTCCGTTAGGGCCAACTAGGCGTACCTCTGGTACACGGATTCGTTCGTTGATACGCGGGTCGCTGATCTGCTGCTCCTTTTGACGTGACTTAATGGCCACGTAGGGACAAGGAAATCCTTGCCAACGCGCAGAACTGAAAAGTTCAAAGCTTACCCGGCAACCTTAGAAAGTCGGTGGACGCGGGTGGGAAATGAATCCACTTCTGACTGAAGACCAGAGATCTCCAGAGCCATGGGCTAGCCTAGCAGAGAACCCACCTGAAAGTGAAGCCCAGAATGTCAGAAGATTTTGAAACCCAAGCCATGCGTGAACTTGAGGAAGTTCCAGCCGTTGAGGTCATAACCGCTACCGCTGTTCACCTAATGAGTGCAGCTGCCGTCCAAGTAGGGCTTGCTGAAAATGGCTATAAAGGTGATCTTGATGAGGCCAGAAAGCTAATCAACTCACTCGCGGGACTACTAACAGCGGCTGCCCCAGACCTAGGCGATCACCACGCAAGACCTCTAAGAGATGGCCTTCGAAGCCTGCAACTAGCCTTCCGCGAGGCATCAGTTATCAAAGATGAGCCAGGTAAGGGTCCTGGCGAGAAGTTCACAGGGCCTGTTAACTAGCCTCTAAGAACTTAACCCCAACTGAATCAACTAGCTCAACAAATCGCTCTGAGTTGGCAATTTTGGCAAAGAAGTCCTCTTCTAAGCTCTTCAGCGCATCTTCAGTTAGCCCAGGTTCTAGATACAGAACCACTAAGAGCTCCTGCCCAAGTAACTTGCAGGTCGGATCCCCCTCAACCAAAGTGAAACTCTCAACCTGACCGATATCAGCCAGAACAGAGTTTATGAATTCAACCACCTCAGGATTATTTGCTGGAACTAGCCAAGGAAGATCCTGAGCGATACAAGCAATACCTGGTCTTCTAACTACAAACTCGGTTTCACTCATTGGGTCTAAGACCAAGCGAGTGTTACCTTCACTGGCTGCAGCAAGAGCAACTTTTCTTCCATCGTTAGGAACTGGCCTTGCTTCAGGGTTCCAGTGGTTCATCGCTGCGACAGAACTAAATACTGGCAGCGCTCTTTGGTTATCTGGAGTCAATACAGTCACGATCGATAGATCTGCACTCTTATCAACCTGGTGCCCGTGTGCACCTTCTTCACTTTCACCAAGGTTGGCAACTAAGGGAATCAGAAGCCTTGCTTGACCGAGAGCTTTCAAAACTGCTTCAGCGCTTACCTCTCCCGAACGAAACTTTGAGAGTGTTTCAATCAAGTGCGGATCGGCTTCACCGTCATCGCCACTGTATGGGTTGATGTCAAAACTTCTACCAGCCCAAGGAACACCGGCAGAGTCAGTAAATTTTGAAGGCTGTGAATCAGTCATTACTCACCAGAAACTTTCAGCGCTTCCTCAAGAGTGAACTTTCCAGCGTAAAGAGCCTTACCTAAAATTGCACCTTCGAGACCTAGTGGAACAAGTGCACGTAATTTCTCCAGATCTTCCAGCGAAGAAATTCCACCAGATGCAATAACAGGCTTTCTTGTTCTCTGCATTACTTCTTTGAGCATGTCTATGTTCGGACCCAATAGCATTCCATCTTTTGTAACATCGGTGACAACGTAACGAGGACATCCTGCTTGCTCTAATCGCTCTAGAACTTCGAACAGATCCCCGCCATCTTCAGTCCATCCTCTAGCAGCTAGCGTTGTTCCCCTAACATCAAGGCCAACAGCAATCTTGTCGCCATACTTTGCGATGACTTCTGCAGTCCAGTCAGGGTTTTCTAACGCAGCTGTTCCTAGGTTCACTCGCTCAGCACCAGCTGATAGCGCGGCTTCTAAAGAAGGAGTATCTCTGATGCCTCCACTTAGTTCAATCTTCACGTCTTTGCTGTTAGTAACTACTTCGCGAATGATGTCTCTGTTTTCCCCACGAGAAAAAGCAGCATCTAGATCAACTAGGTGAATCCACTCAGCTCCAGCGTCAATGAACACTCTTGCTGCATCAAGTGGTGACCCATAATCAGTTTCACTACCTGCGACTCCTTGGCTAAGTCTTACGGCTTTGCCATCAGCAACATCAACAGCTGGTAAAAGTATTAGACGATCACTCAAAATATTTTCCTCTACAGAGTCTTTATCCAGTTACTCAAAAGAGTAAGTCCTGCCTTGCCAGATTTCTCTGGGTGAAACTGCGTTGCAGACAACGGGCCGTTTTCAACAGCCGCAACAAATCTAGAACCATACTCTGACCAGGAAACAAGTGGCTTCTCAAAAGGTGTTTCATCTTCAAGAACAAAAGAAGACGCACCGTAAGAATGAACAAAGTAGAACTGTTCTTCTGATATTCCTTCAAAGAGTTTTGAACCAGCAGGAACCTCAACATCGTTCCAACCAATGTGTGGAAGAGTCGGTGAATCAAGCTTGGTTACTGACCCTGGCCACTGCCCCAAACCTTCAGTTTCAATCTCATGCTCAGTGCCAGTTTCAAACATTACTTGTAATCCAACGCAAATGCCGAATACGGGCTTGCCCGCAGACAAACGTTGATCGATAACACTCGGTGCGCCAACTGCCTTTAGTTGATTCATCACAGTTGCGAAAGCGCCAACCCCAGGTATGACAAGGCCGTCAGCAGCAATTGCTTTGCTTCTGTCTGAGGTTAGTTCGACGGTTGCGCCGACTTCTTCAAAAGCGCTCAGCACTGAGTGAATGTTGCCGCTTCCGAAATCTAGAACAACGATTTTGGGACTGGTCACAAAGTTCCCTTAGTAGATGGAATTCCTACCGCACGTGGATCTTTCTCTACTGCCTTACGCAACGCTCTAGCAAATGCCTTGAACTCTGTTTCAGCAATGTGGTGAGGGTCTCTTCCATCCAGAACATTGATGTGAACAGTCATGTCTGCGTTTAGGCAGATAGCTTCAAAAACGTGACGCACCATTGAACCTGTGAAGTGCCCTCCGATCAAGTGCATTTCAAATCCGACTGGTTCTCCAGTGTGTGAAAGAAAAGGCCTGCCGGATAGGTCTACTACGGCCCGAACTAGAGCCTCATCCAGAGGAACAGTTGCCTCACCGAATCTTGAAATTGAGTTCTTATCACCCAGCGCTTGCTTGATTGCCTGACCCAAAACAATGGCGGTGTCTTCAACAGTGTGGTGAATGTCAATGTCGGTATCCCCACTTGATTCAACATTCAAATCAATCATTGAGTGCTTAGAAAAAGCAGTTAGCAGGTGGTCAAAGAATGGGACCGATGTTGAGATGCTGGACTGGCCTGTCCCATCTAGATTCAGACTTAGCTTGACTTGAGACTCGCTGGTCTTTCTTTCAATAGCTGCAACTCTGTTCATGGTTATTGCCTTTCAAATTTGAGATGTAAGTAACTTGACTTCAGCGGCAATTAAACCAATTCTACTTCGCATCAAGAAGATCGGTAAGAGCAGCTATGACAGCAGTTGTCTCGGCTTCAGTGCCTGCTGTAATTCTGAGTGTGTTTGGAATACCTATGTCTCTAACCAGGATCCCCCTATCGAGAAGGTCCTGCCAGATCTTTTTCGGATCTGGGATTCCTCCGACAAGTACAAAATTCGCATCGCTTCGATAAGGGTCAAGCCCAAGATCTTGCATCGCAACATACAACCTGTCTCGCTGATCTCTGATGTCAGCAACCGTAGCGAGCATCTGCTTGCTGTGAGTCAATGCTGCTTCAGCTGCTGCCTGAGTTAGAGCGCTTAGGTGATAAGGCAATCTAACCAATCTCATGGCATCACAAATAGCTTCATCTGCAGCAAGGTAACCCAGTCTCGCTCCAGCAAAAGCAAATGCTTTAGACATGGTGCGACTTACAACAAGACGAGGCCTTCCCTCAAGAAGTGAAAGAGCACTGTTTTCATTTAGAGAAAACTCTGAGTAAGCCTCGTCCACTAGCAAGATGCCTTCAGTTGCGTTGTATGCAGCTTCAATAACTTCTAGAGAAACCGGAGTTCCAGTTGGGTTATTCGGTGAGCAAATCAAAATTATGTCCGGCTTGTGTTGCTTGATCGCACTTGTAACCAAATCAACATCTATTTCGTAACGTTCAAGACGAGGAACTTCAACATACTGAGTGTCAGTTGACTGGGCAATCAGTGAATACATGCTGTATGTCGGACTGAAGCTCAGAGCCTTGCGACCTGGTCCACCAAATGCCATGAAGAGTTGCTGCAAAATCTCATTAGAACCATTGGCAGCCCAAACGCTGTTGGCTTTAATTCCATGTCCAAGATAAACGGCAAGCAATTCACGAAGAGCTGTGAACTCGCGATCTGGATATCTGTTGATGTCCTTGAGAGATTCCGCAATATTGCGGATTATGTCGAGAAGAATGTCCTCGGAAATCTCGTGAGTATTTTCATTTACGTTTAGTGCAATTGGCACATGCAACTGAGGCGCACCATAGGGAGTTCGGCCACGAAGGCTATCTCTAATTGGTAGGTCATTTAACTCAGTCATTGGTCAAGGTTACTAACCTCAACAGGAAAATGGCTAGTTGATTGGCAGAGCTAAAGTCATTCCGGCATCAACTACAGAATCACTCAAGTTGTTTAGGGCAACAATGTCTGCGATGAAATCGCGAGGATCGCGTTCAGGCGCATACTGTTCAGCTAGTCCCCATAGGCTGTCGCCACTCATGATGGTGACGTACTCGAACTTCACTACATCGGATGCACTTACTTCAGTTCCGGTTGCCTGAGCTGACTGAATCTGCTTTCCCAATCCAAGAAGCAGAGCCACAGCAATGATCAGAATCAAAGCCCAGCCCAAGATTGCCCTGACAATTGCCACTGGACGAGAGACGTAGGTTACGGCTGGAGCAGTTCTTGCTCTACTGGTGCTAGCAGCAGTTGGTCTAATGGCCTGCTGGGCAGGGCGAACTCTATTCATCGGGAACTCGATAATCTGAGCTGACATTTGGAACCTTTCTCCGAACATTTGTTCTAATACGAACAAGATTACGACCTTTATTCGAAAAAAGTCAAGAATATTTGTCTTTTTTCCGAAAATGTGTTTGATTTTTTGGTAGTTTTCAAATACATTCGAGGTAGTTGCCTTAGTAGAGATACAACAGGTAACCACCGACATGGCTCTAGAACCGCTAAATCTAGGGCAGAAAGGCACCTCATGACACGCAAGAGCAGTGATTCATTGACCGAGACACAGAAGGCAATCCTGCAGGTAATCCTGCAAAGCAAGGCCAGATCCGGCATTGTGCCTTCCATGCGCGAGATTGCAGAGGGTGTCGGCCTTAGTTCAGTAGCCAGCGTCTCCTACCAGCTCGAGAATCTTGAGGAAAAGGGGTACATCAGACGCCAGGACAACCTCTCTCGCAACGTTGAGGTCCTAATCGCCCCTGAAGGCTGGGATGATGCCACAAGCCTTGAGGCAGATAGCAGCATTCCAATGGCGGCAACAGCCATGGTTCCGATGGTTGGAAGCATTGCAGCGGGTTATCCAATCACTGCTGATCAGAATGTTGAAGAGATCTTCCCTCTCCCTAAGTCGCTTGTTGGATCAGGTGAGCTATTCATGCTGAAGGTCAAGGGGCCTTCTATGGAAGAAGCCGCTATTTGCGATGGTGACTGGGTTGTTGTCCGTCAGCAAAAGACAGCAAACAACGGTGACATTGTTGCAGCCCTCCTAGATGGCGAAGCAACTGTCAAGACTTTCAAGAACAGAGATGGGCAAATCTGGCTTTTGCCTCAAAACAGAAACTACGAACCTATCGATGGCACCCATGCAGAAATCATGGGAATCGTAGTAACAGTTCTTCGTAAGGTCTAAACCCTAAACTGCTCCAACTCACTGGCGATGTCAGGTCGAACTAGAGCGTCTACGTAAGTCCCGGTTTCCTGGTACTCGATTTTGTTGATCTGCGAATTTAGATGCAATCTCGATACTAGGTCTCCCCTGTTGTATGGAATTAGAACTCTTACCTCAACATTAGGTTTCGGTAACCTGCCAGCAATTGCTTGTTGAAGCTCTTCGAAGCCTTCACCGGTTCTTGATGACACAAACACTGAATTAGGTTCAAGGCCACGAAGCGCAATCAAAGTACCTTCATCAACCAAATCTGATTTATTGAAAACAATTAGTTCTGGGATATCTCTGGCATCAACTTCACCAATGACCTGCCGAACAGTTGCAATCTGGGCACCTGGGTCAACGTGTGATGCATCCACCACATGCAGAATCAGATTGCTATCGGCAATCTCCTCAAGAGTCGATCTGAAAGCTTCCACGAGTTGGTGGGGTAAGTTTCGAACAAACCCAACCGTGTCGGACAGAGTGTATTCACGGCCGTCTGGAGTGCGGGTCTGCCTAACTGTCGGATCAAGTGTTGCGAACAGCGCATTCTGAACAAGAACACCGGCTGATGTAAGCCTATTGAGAAGAGAAGACTTACCTGCGTTTGTATACCCAGCGATTGCAACAGATGGAACTTCGTAGCGCTTGCGGTTAGATCTTTTGGTTTCTCGAGCTGGCTTCATACCCGCTATCTGCTTACGCAGTTTTGCCATTCTCGTGTTGATTCGTCTTCGGTCTAACTCAATCTTTGTTTCACCAGGACCTCTCGAACCAATACCTTCACCACCGGCGGCACGACCTCCAGCTTGACGAGACATGGACTCACCCCAACCACGAAGACGAGGAAGTAAATACTCGAGCTGAGCAAGTTCAACCTGAGCTTTACCCTCACGGCTCTTGGCGTGCTGAGCAAAGATCTCAAGGATGATTGCTGTTCTATCGATTACCTTGACCTTGACAACGTCTTCCAACGCTCTTCTTTGTGAAGGAGAAAGCTCGGTGTCCGCAATGACGGTATCAGCACCAATTGCCTTAACTAAATCATGAAGCTCTATGGCTTTACCCTTACCCAAGAAGGTTGCCGGATCTGGGTGATAGCGACGCTGGAGCAATCCATCCAATACTTCTGCACCAGCTGTTTCAGTCAGCGCTGCTAGCTCTCTTAGCGAGTTCTCGGCATCCTGGAGAGTGTTCTCTCCCCAGATTCCTATGAGTACTACTCGCTCCAGCTGAAGATCACGATACTCAACCTCAGTGATGTCCTGCATCTGAGTGGATAGACCTGGAACCCTAGCAAGGGCTGCTCTATCTAGAAGGTCTTGTTGGTCCCCGTCAAACTCGTTTAACTGCTGGTTATCGCTTAGACCTAGGGCTTGAGCTCTCTGGTCTCGTCTAAGGATGCGCTCAATAGCAGAGTTGGTTTCCTCCGAATTGGCTAGGCCTTCGGACTCTTCGAAGTTGTCGATATCTTTTGAAGTCATTTCGCTTTTAAGACTACCTGTGTAGGAGTAGTGTGTGTTTCGTGTCCGATAATCACTACTTCGCATCCTCACCTGACGGGCCGTTGGTCACACGCGAAATCACAGTGAACCTGAATGGAAACAAGACTAAAGTGCTAACTGCTGGTGGCATTTTTAGCCCCGAGCACATTGATCAGGGAACTCAAGTGCTCTTGACTCACATTGAAAGCGCTAATCCGTCAGGTAACTTCTTAGACATGGGTTGTGGGTGGGGACCAATTGCTTTAGCACTTGCACTGCAATCACCAAAGGCAACTGTTTACGCTATCGATGTCAACGAGCGCAGCCTTGAACTTACAAAAATGAATGCAGAAAAGCTGAGTCTTACAAACATCATTGTTTGCAAGCCTGAAGAAGTTCCAAAAGATATTCAGTTCGATGAAATCTGGTCTAATCCCCCAATCAGAGTTGGCAAAGCCGTTCTTCACGAGATTCTTGAACTTTGGCTGAACAAACTAGCCTCAGGCGGAACAGCGCGATTAGTTGTTCAGAAGAATCTAGGCTCAGATAGCTTGCATAAATGGCTGATGGAAACATTAAGTCCAGCATTTGAAAGTACAAGAGTAGACACTTCAAAAACTTTTAGAGTCCTAAAAGTTTCGAGGCTCTAAAGTTCTAGAACTCCATCAAAAGATAGTTCTGCAGGGCCGCTAAGCCCAACATGTTCTCCCTCTTCAGTTGCAAACATTCGCACTCCAAGAGTTCCGCCTGGTACTTCTACAGTCCACTGGTTTGGAGCATCTGCACCGGCCCACAATCTGGTAGCCAAAGCCGCTGCAACAATTCCAGTTCCGCAGGAAAGAGTTTCACCAACTCCTCGTTCGAACACCCTCATGGAGATCTTGCCAACACCGTTATTGATCATTGGGTCAGCAGGGACTACAAACTCAATGTTTGCCCCATGTTCAGGAGCAGGGTTCATCAACGGTGCTGCTGAAAGATCTAAAGCATCTAGTTCTTCTGTCGAAGCAAGAGCAACAACTAGGTGCGGGTTACCCACTTTGATTCCCTGAGCAGGTCTAGGAACATCTATTCCTCTCGCTGAGACGAGAACTTCTTCAGCGTCTGGCTTCCATCGACCCATGTCAACAGCAAATCCAGCCTTGTTCTTCTGAATGTCACGGACTCCAGCTCTGGTTCCGATGTGCAGGACTTGACCTTCTGGGAGATCAACAAGTCCTTTTTCAGTTAGGAAACGAGCAAAGACCCTAACTCCATTGCCACACATCTCAGCTACCGAACCATCGGCATTTCGATAGTCCATAAACCAGTAAGCCGAAGGCTCTTCAGCAAGAGTTGCAGCACCTTCGGGAATCAGGTGCGATGGAACAATTCGAATGAGCCCATCTGCACCAACACCAAAGTGTCTATCGCAAATTCTTGCAACCTGTGAAGGTGAAATGTCTAAAGTGCCTTCACTGTCAAGGATCAGGACGAAGTCATTGCCCGTGCCCTGGCCTTTGGTGAATTCCACTTTGCTCATAGCAATTAGCCTACTTTGCCCTGGTTAGGAAGATTCAAAGACACAAGGCTCATTACCTCTGTCAACAAATCATCTGACTGATAGTCAAACCAATTGATTCTTGGATCACGTCTGAACCAAGACATCTGCCTGCGCGCATAGCGCTGAGTAAGCAAAATTGTGTCGGCTATCGCTTCTTCTTCAGTCATACGTCCATCGATAGTTGCTAGCGCTTGCGCATACCCAATTGCTTGGCTTGCTGTTTTGGAATCACGAATACCGTGATCAATCAGCCCTCGCACTTCTTCAACCAGGCCGGAAGCAAACATTGTTCGCACTCGCTCTGCAAGCCTCTCAACCAAGTGCTCTCTAGCTGAATTCAACCCGATTTCTAGGACCGGAAGGAATGACTCAAACTGATCTGGCAGTGATGCTGCAAAAGGTTCACCGGTAATCATTACAATTTCAAGTGCTCGAACTGTACGTCTTCCGTTTTGTGGCTCTATGCGACTAGCGGCGGTTTCATCAAGCAACTCAAGTCTCTTGTGCATTGCTAGCGGGCCCAAATCGATAAGGTCTTGCTCAAGTTGAGCACGAAGTGCTTCGTCTCGACCTGGGAATTCGAAGGTGTTGATGAGTGCTGCAATGTAAAGCATTGACCCACCAACAACAATCGGAAGTATCCCCTGTTCGATAAGTTCTGCGATAACCTTGCGAGCTTCGATTTGATATCTTGCTGCCGTATTCTCTTCTGCAATATCCAGCCAATCCAGCATGTGATGCTTGATGCCAGCTCGCTCATCAAGCGGAACCTTTGCGGTTCCAATGTCCATGCCCCTGTAGAACTGCATGGAATCGGCATTAACTATTTCTGCTTTGATTCCACGTTTGGCTAATTCCACTGCAACTTGAATGCCGAGGTTACTCTTGCCCGATCCAGTAGGACCAACAATGCAGAGAAGTTCTGGTGCAGGTGTAGTAGTCATGATTTACTGATTGACTTTGACATCAACGCTCAAGCCGATGGTGCCCTTCTTAGGGGTAACTGCAGCAGTTGGTACACCACAGCTCTCTGCCTGAGCACGATCGTAAGCATCACCGGCAATAGTTCTTCTAACTTCTGGCTTTGCACCAGTATCAGCGATTAGGAAGTATGGCTTGGCATCCAAGACAGTGGCCCAAACTAAATCACCAGGTCTAGGTTCTTCCAAACCTTCTGGCCAATCGATGTGAACAAGACGAGAGTCTCTTGCTCTTCCGGTTAGTCGATGAGTTCGGTCGTCTTTGCGACCCTCATTGTTACCGATGAGAACTTCAACTCGCTTTCCGATTTGAAGCTTGTTCTCCTGCCAAGCCAAATCGTTCACAACTTCAAGAAGTCTCTCGTAGCGCTCTTGAACTACTTCTTTGGAAATCTGGCCAGGTAACTCTGCAGCAGGCGTACCAGGTCGCTTTGAGTACTGGAATGTGTAGGTAACGGCGAATCTAGATTCCTTGACAACGCGAAGTGTCTCTTGAAAGTCTTCTTCAGTTTCAGAGGGGAATCCAACAATGATGTCTGTGGAAATTGCTGCATCTGGAATTAGCTCACGAACTTTTTCTATAATCCCCAAGTACTTAGAACTTCGGTAGCTTCTCTTCATGTCTTTTAGGATGCGATCGCTTCCAGACTGCAGAGGCATGTGCAACTGAGGCATGACGTTATGCGTTTCAGCCATAGCCACAATCACATCTTCTGTGAAGGCTGCAGGGTGAGGGCTGGTGAACCTGACTCGCTCCAGACCTTCAATTTCACCGCATGCTCTTAGTAGCTTGGCGAAAGCACCTTTATCGCCAAACTCAACGCCATAGGTGTTTACGTTCTGACCAAGAAGTGTGATTTCAATGACACCTTCGGCAACTAAGGCCTTGATCTCGGCAAGGATTTCACCAGGTCTGCGATCTTTTTCTTTTCCTCGCAATGCAGGCACGATACAGAAAGTACAGGTGTTGTTACAGCCAACACTGATGGAAACCCATGCGGCATAAGTTGAGTCGCGCTTAGTTGGTAAGTCACTCGGGAAGGTTTCAAGAGCATCAAGGATCTCCACCTGAGCCTCTTCGTTGTGTCTTGCTCGATCTAACAGAGCTGGTAGTGATCCGATGTTGTGAGTTCCAAAGACCACATCAACCCACGGAGCTTTCTTGACAATAACTTCTTTGTCTTTTTGGGCTAGGCAGCCACCAACTGCAATTTGAAAGTCAGGGTTTTCTAGTTTGCGTTCATAGAGCTGACCTAGGTTGCCATAAAGCTTGTTGTCAGCGTTCTCTCGAACAGCACAGGTATTGAATACCAAGACATCGGCTAATTCGCCATCGGCTGCCTGGACATAACCCGCGTCCTCAAGTAGGCCAGAGAGTCTTTCGCTGTCATGGACGTTCATCTGGCAGCCAAAGGTCTTCACCTCATAACTGCGGGTTTTGGTATTCATCTCCCCAATTTTAGCCAAGCAAAGGCTTTATCGGGCTACTTCCCCAGATGCGTGACGAACGGCAGCCCAAACAACACTGCTTGAGTACCCCTTCCTCATCAGATAACTAGAAAGTCTCCTCGTTCTAACCTCTGGCTCGAGCTTCAGTAACTGCCTAAACCTAGTCTCAGCAAGTTTCTTGGCTGCCTCTAGTTCTGAATCTGAATCAATCTCCGAAATGGCAGCATCGATTGCCTCTTGCGGGAAGTGTTTGGCTCGCAATTCTCTTGCGATGACTGATTTAGCCTTGGATTTTCTAGTGACAGCAACCTCAGTGAAGTCCTTAGCCAAAGCCAGATCGTCAATAAGCCCAACTTCAATGAAGCGGTCAATCATTTGATCGACTATCTGGACTGGAAATTCTTTTTCCAAGAGAAGAGTCCGTAACTGCCCCGAAGACTTGCTGCTTCTTTCAAGTAGCTTCAGCAAAGCCTTACGGACATCTTCTTCTATGGAATCAACTGACTTCAGCGAATACTTAGGTGCATCCTCGGCCGAAGGTAATTCCTTGAGGAAAGTTTCGATGTCCAATTGTTTACTTGTTTACAGCTTTGAGTTCTGTAACTTCTTCAACTGGCAAATCTGCAACTGCACGAGGAACACCAATACCGAGCTTGGTCTTGATCTTCTGCTCGATTTCGTTTGCGATCTCTGGATTGTCAATGAGGAAGTTTCTCGAGTTTTCTTTACCCTGGCCAAGTTGCTCAGCCTCGTAGGTATACCAAGAACCTGATTTCTTTAGAATCTCCTGCTCAACACCAACATCCAGAAGGCTTCCCTCACGAGAGATACCAACACCGTAGATGATGTCGAACTCAGCCTGCTTGAAAGGAGGAGCCATCTTGTTTTTGACAACCTTGACGCGAGTTCTGTTTCCAACTGCCTCCTGACCATCCTTTAGAGTTTCAATTCTGCGAACGTCCAAACGAACTGAAGCGTAGAACTTAAGTGCCTTACCTCCAGCAGTCGTTTCTGGCGAACCAAAGAACACACCGATCTTTTCGCGAAGCTGGTTGATGAATATGGCTGTTGTCTTGGTGTTGCTCAAAACGCCGGTTAGCTTGCGAAGAGCCTGGGACATCAATCGAGCCTGAAGACCCATATGTGAATCCCCCATCTCGCCTTCGATTTCTGCTCTAGGAACAAGTGCAGCAACAGAGTCGATGACGATGATGTCAATTGATCCTGAACGAATTAGAGTGTCAGCAATTTCAAGAGCCTGCTCACCGGTATCTGGCTGGCTTACAAGTAGAGCATCGATGTCTACTCCAAGTGCCTTTGCATACTCTGGATCTAGTGCATGCTCTGCGTCGATAAAGACTGCAACTCCACCTGCTCTTTGGCAGTTAGCAATTGCGTGCAGTGCAACTGTTGTTTTACCTGAAGACTCAGGTCCGTAAACTTCTACGATTCTTCCCTTAGGCAATCCGCCAATACCCAATGCCACATCCAGGGCAATTGAACCGGTTGGAATTACTTCGATTGGAGCTCTTTCGTCAGAGCCAAGGCGCATGACAGAGCCTTTTCCGAACTGCTTGTCAATTTGCGCTAGCGCAGTGTCTAGGGCTTTATCGCGATCTGATGCTGATGGCATTTTCTTTTCCTTTTCTGCCGCCTTGGCGACTGGTTTTATGCTGTCATGACACTACGAAGAAAATCTGCTTTGAAACCGGTGTCCGTTGGAACTGTTGATAACTTCTACCAGTTTGTTTCTGTGAACAGCCTAGCAATATCCGAACAAAATTACGAACAAAAGTTTATTCGGCGTGTCCATTTCTCGGCTTTTTGTTCAATCCATGCCAACGCTCTTTTGGTACGTTTTGGGCCTTGCAAATGGCTTGCCAGATCTCCTTAGGCTCTATTCCAGCCCCCAAGGCCAGCTGCCCCGTCAGATCGCCAAACTCGGTCAGAACCAGGTCACGAAGTAGAACAGCAGAGTATTCTGAGCCAAATTCATCGGCCATGAGGGTCTGAAATTCACTGAGTCGCACGTTTAGAAGATAACCCCTGTTCAAGGCGTTTACTGGCAGAAATGCGCAGAGGTGCTTAAAAAGTAATGCCCCAAGCCAGAAGCTCGGGGCAAAACCTTCAAAATCAACTATCGAGTGTTCACCATGCTGGTTGAATCAAAGCTGGTTACGAACTCGGTAGGTACGGTGTCAGGGATTACGACTGTCTCAACAGCTTCGAATCGCTCTGCAACGAGGTGCATAATCTGGGAAATTGGCACATCCAGTGCGTAGGCAACGGAAGCCAGAATCTCAGAAGAAGCCTCTTTCTGCCCTCTTTCAATCTCGCTTAGGTATCCCAAAGCAACAGCGGCACGACTGGCCACTTGGCGCAGAGTGTGACCCTTTTGCTGGCGAAGATCGCGGAGAACATCACCGATTTCTTGACGAACTAGAGCCATGTGGATCCCCTTTCAAATAGATGCGAACGCCTAGTTTAGCGAAAGCACGGAGCCTTGGTGTTGCTGTAAAGATAACATACCCGTTTCACCAGACATTTAGCCTCTAGATTGCTGAATGTTACCTTTGAGTTTGGCCTTCGGAAAAGCCCTTCCCATCTAAAGAAACCCCGTTACTTGCTGAAGTATTCCCGAATGTGGGTAAGGGCTGCTGCCACGGTTTTAGCCCTAATGGCTGCCCTGTCACCATCAAAGTGATCTTCCCAGACCTGGACTCCCCTAGCTCCTGAAACAGCTATGAAAACAGTGCCAACCGGCTTGCCGTCCTGCTCCAAAGGACCTGCAACACCCGTGGTTGAAACTCCCAGAACCTGGTCTGTGGAAAGCAATAGTTGAAGTGAAAATCGAGATCTGATTCCCTCAGCCATCTGGGCTGCTACTTCAGGATCTACTGCTCCTTGAACTTTCAGAAGACTTCGATTGACTCCCAACGCAGAAGACTTCAACTCTGTTTGGTAAGCAACTAATGACCCCAGAACCGTGTTTGATGCGCCAGGAACGGAAACTAGTTCACTGCAGAGCATTCCACCGGTTAGAGATTCGGCAATGGCAAGTTTCAAACCCTTCTTTTCAAGAAGATCTAAAACTTCTTTCGCAGACATTATCTTGATTCCCTGTAATACTGCAGTGCTGACCACCAGGTAAGGAACACTGCTCCATAAATCAATCCGAAACCAATGTCGAAGAACTGATTAAACCACCACTCATTCAGTGGAGAGATCAAGTAACCAATCGCGATAGCCTGCATGATTGTCTTTGACTTTCCGCTTGCAGATGCAGGAATGACTTTGTTCTTCACAACTACTAAGCGATAAATGGTCATAGCAACTTCTCTAACCAAAATTGCAATAGTTGCCCACCAAGGCATTACACCCAAAACTGATAGAACAATGAATGAGCCACCAAGCAGAATCTTGTCAGCAATTGGATCGAGAATCTTGCCGAGTTTAGTGACGGTGTTCTGCTTTCGGGCGATAGCACCATCAACGCCATCGCTTGCTGCAATCAGAATAAAAGCTACAAGAAGAATCCAGTTGAAGTTATTGCCCGGCATGTAGAGGGTGAATAGGAACCATAGAAAAACTGGAGTGATAAGGATGCGACCAAGGGTCACTAAGTTAGCTGCGTTCAACACAATAAAACCCTACTCTTACTGTCTGCCCGTTAGCTGCCAAGCATCGCCATCGTCATCATCATCGTCTGTTGCTTTTGGAACGAAATCAGAAAACTCTCCAGCACCCATTGCAGTTTCATCAATAGCCTCGGCTGCTTGAATCATGGCTGCCGTGGCTTTTGCTCCACTCTCACCTCTAAGTTGAGCTAAAACTGTAGGCAAGTCCTCTGGTCGGACCATAACTTCTCTAGCCTTTGAACCTTCACTTGGTCCAACAATGTTTCTTGATTCAAGGATGTCCATCAAGCGACCTGCTTTAGCAAAACCAACCCTAAGTTTTCTTTGCAACATCGAAGTTGATCCGAACTGTGAAGAAATGATTAGTTCTGCAGCTTGGAGCAAGACATCAAGATCATCACCGATATCAGCATCAACTACATTTCTAGTTGCAACTTCACTAACATCCGCTCGGTACTCAGGCTGCATCTGCTGCTTCACGTGAGTAACAATCGCAGCTAGTTCACCTTCACCAACCCATGCTCCTTGAACACGCATAGGCTTGTTGGTTCCCATTGGAGAGAACAGCGCGTCACCCTGACCAATAAGTTTCTCAGCACCAGGCTGATCCAAGATAACTCTTGAGTCAGTTAGCGATGAAACAGAGAATGCAAGTCTGCTCGGAACGTTTGCCTTGATTAGACCTGTCACAACATCAACAGAAGGCCTCTGGGTTGCAAGAACAAGGTGAATACCTGCTGCTCGAGCCAACTGAGTGATTCTCACGATTGAATCTTCAACTTCACGAGGAGCAACGATCATCAGGTCTGCAAGCTCGTCAACAACTACCAAAAGGTATGGGTATGGCTGAAGCTTTCTTGCTGAATTCTCAGGAACCTTAACTTCACCTGCAACTAGAGCTCGGTTGAAATCATCAACGTGTTTGAAACCAAATGAAGCCAAGTCATCGTATCTGGCATCCATTTCCTTCACTACCCACTGCAAAGCTTCGGCGGCCTTCTTTGGGTTGGTGATGATTGGAGTAATCAAATGCGGGACACCTTCGTATGCCGCTAACTCAACCCGTTTAGGGTCAATTAGCACCATGCGAACTTCAGCTGGCTTAGATCTCATCAAGATAGATGAAATCATTGAGTTTACGAATGAAGACTTTCCAGCACCAGTTGCACCTGCAACAAGGAGGTGAGGCATCTTGGCAAGGTTTGCAACAACAAAGCCACCTTCAACATCCTTACCAATACCAATGGTTAGCGGGTGCTTGCTCTGCTGAGCAACGGATGATCTCAGGACATCTCCAAGGGAGACAGTTTCTCTATCCATGTTCGGGATTTCAATACCGATAAGCGACTTACCTGGAATTGGAGCAAGAATGCGAACCTCATTGCTCGCAACTGCATAAGAGATATTTCCAGCAAGTCGGGTTACAGCCTCAACCTTTACACCAGGTTTTACTTCAACCTCATAGCGAGTAACAGTTGGTCCTCTTGAGAATCCACTCACCTTGGCATCAACACCAAATTCTTTGAATACTGAATCCAAAGATTCAACAATTGTGTCGTTAGCAGCTGTCTTGGCCTTAGGTGGAGTTCCAGCCACCAAGATTGAAACTGGTGGAAGAACATATGCACGCTTTGGCTTAGGTGCTGCTGCAACTGTTTCAGGAGTTGAATCAATTGATTCAACTTCAGAAGGCTCACTGATAACTGCAATAGGTTCGGTTGCATTTTCAGAAACTACTGCAACAGGTTCAGTAACAACCGGTGGCTCAACTGTTTCAAAGATATCTTCTAGGCTGACAGTTTCTTGTCCTGTAACAACAGGAGTATCAAATGCTTCTTTTTCAGTTTCTTTGGATCTCTTCCACCAAGGTGCTTTAGTTCCATCAAAAGCATCATCAATTTCGTCTTGCTCTTTTTCAGTCTTAGGCTCACTAGATCCAGGAAACAGTTTTTGATATAGCTCTGTGAGTCTAGGAACAATGTTGTTTGGAGCGGTATTTGTAATAATCAACAATGAACCAAGAGCAAGAATAAATACAACTACACCTGCACCCCAAACAGTGATTGTGTTAATGAACACCACTGTTACTAACCAACCTAGAAGGCCTCCTGAGGCCGCAAGGTTTCTAACGCCATCAGGACCAGGCTCTGCCCCTGGATTAAGAAGGTGGAAGAATCCAGAAATGCTGATCAGCAGAACTACCCAACCAAGACCAACTCGTGAATTGTCTTTGACTGTTGATGGGTGTCTCATCAAATACATGGAGAAAACAATCATGAAAACAGGCAGAGCAACTGATAGCTGACCGAAGAAAAGACCTCCGGTGTAATCGTTCAAAATGGTTGCGAACGTTCCCTCATCCCCTGCAAAGAACCAGGTAACTACTGCTCCAGCAACACCTAGAAGGAATAGTAGAAACGGTGGGCCGTCTCTGCGGTCATCCTTTGCTACCTTCTCAGAGCTGAAAGATCTAGCTAGGAAGCCGATAGTTGCTGCTCCTGCTAGATAAAACCAGACTATGGAGCGCAGGAACCAGTTTTGCTCAGAACTAGAGGCTCTGGCCTTAGCCTTTGCCTTAGTTCGAGCTGTGCCCGGTCTTGGGCGAGGTTTACTTGGTTTGCGCGTAGCCATGCCTTCAAAAATAACAGCGACCCCCGTCAATACAGGTCAGGCAGGGCTGTAAAGGTTACGCCAAGGGCTTATTAACCTTCAATAACAACGGGAATAATCACCGGACGACGTCTATGGCTTCGGTTCACCCAAGAGCCAATAGTTCTTCTGATTACCTGCTGCATGGCATAAGTGTCTCTGACGCCTTCGGCAGCGGCCTCGGCTAGAGCCTTAACAATCAGTGGCTTCACATCATCAAAGACGTGATCATCTTCGGCATAGGCCTTGGCTCTAATCTCTGGCCCAACAACGATTCGGCCTGAGTCCTTGTCCATCACAGCAAAGATAGAGATAAATCCCTCTTGAGCAAGGATTCTTCTGTCCTTGAGGTCATCTTCAGTGATCTTGCCGACGGTCTTGCCATCAACATAGAGAAGTCCACATTCAACAGCGCCGACAACTTCAGCTCGGCCATTAGACAGGTCAACAACCCAGCCGTCTTCAACAATCTGAACACGCTCAGCTGGGATACCGGTTTGCTCAGCAAGTTTTCCATTAGCAATCAGATGTCTAAACTCTCCGTGCACAGGCATTGCATTCTTAGGTTTCAAGATGTTGTAGCAGTAGAGAAGTTCCCCCGCTGCCGCGTGACCTGAGACGTGGACCTTGGCATTGCCTTTATGAACTACGTTTGCACCAAGTCTGGTTAGCTGATCAATAACTCGATAAACAGCATTCTCATTACCTGGAATCAAAGAGGAAGCAAGAATTACTGTGTCACCTTCACCAACGGTAATCTCATGTTCACCATGAGCCATCTTTGAGAGAACTGCCATCGGTTCTCCCTGAGAACCCGTGCACATATAAACAATTTCATTCTCAGGAATGCTCGAAGCATTCTTGAATTCGATAAAGATATCCTCAGGAGCTTCTAGATAGCCAAGGTCTTCTGCGATGTTCATGTTACGAACCATCGAGCGACCAACAAGTGCAACCTTACGGTTATGTTCTGCTGCAGCATTGATAACCTGCTGTACTCTATGCACGTGTGATGAGAAGCTAGCTACGATTACTTTGCCTGGAGTTCTGGAAATAACATCATCAATCACTGGGCCGATGTCTTTTTCTAGAGGAGTAAATCCCGGAACATCTGCGTTTGTCGAGTCAGACATGAAAAGGTCCAAGCCTTCTTCACCAATCCGAGCAAAGGCACGAAGGTCAGTTAGCCTGTTATCAAGTGGCAACTGATCCATCTTGAAATCTCCAGTGTGTAACACAGTGCCCGCTGCAGTTCTAATCACTACGGCAAGAGCATCAGGAATCGAGTGGTTTACTGCGATGAACTCTAGATCGAATTCACCAACGACCTTTCGATCTCCTTCTCTAACCACGTATTGACTGCTGTGAAGACGGTGTTCTTTCAACTTGGCATCAACAAAAGCCAGAGTAAGTTCTGAACCGTATATCGGGATGTTCTCTCTAAGTTTTAGTAGGTATGGAACACCACCAATGTGATCTTCGTGACCGTGAGTTAGAACAAGTCCAACAATGTCATCGAGTCTGTCATTTAGATAGTTGAAGTCAGGAAGGATAAGGTCAACACCTGGCTGGTGTTCTTCAGGGAATAAAACACCACAGTCAACGATGAGTATCTTGCCATTAATCTCAAAGACAGCCATGTTACGGCCAATTTCACCCAAACCACCCAGAGGGATAATTCGGAGAGTATCTGGCTTTAGCTTTGGTGGAGCAGGAAGTAATTCAAACATTGGCGAACCTATCTGGTCGTGCCCGCAACCTTAGGCAAAGCACCACCTGCTGCAGCATTGCGATCAGGACGGAAGTTGGTGAAGTCCAAACCTGAGACGTTGCCAACTTTATCAATGTCCGCCTCAATCTTTGCAGCTTCAGATTCTTCAGGACCAACAAGTGGAAGACGAACACGAGGGCTTCCGATAAGCCCCAGCCCATCAAGTATGTATTTTGCAGCAACAGTTCCAGGCACATGGGTCATTGTTGCTCTAACCAAAGGTTCAAGTGTCATGTGTACTTCAAGGGCTGCGTTGAAATCATTTCTATTGGTTGCATCAACCATGTCTCTGTATGCCTTTGGAGCGATGTTGGCGGTAACACCAATAAGACCGGTTGCACCCAGAGAGATGTGTGGCAGTACGTTACTGTCATCACCTGAGAAATAAATCAAATCAGTCTCGTTTAGAACTCTAGAAACTTGAGCGAAGTCTCCTTTGGCATCTTTGATGGCAACAATGTTTGGGTGCTTAGCTGCACGAAGAATTGTTTCAAACTGAATTGGAATACCGGTTCGACCAGGGATGTCATAAAGAATCACAGGTAGATCTGTTGCATCAGCAATCATTCTGAAGTGAGTGAGGACACCAGCTTGAGTCGGCTTGTTGTAATAAGGGGTGACAATCATCACACCATCAGCCCCTGCTGCTTCGCTGGCCTTATAGAGCTGGATAGCGTGAGCTGTTTCGTTTGCTCCACCACCGGTGATGATCTTGGCTCTACCCGCTGCAACGCTCTTGCCAACTTTGACTAACTGAACCTTTTCAGAGTCTGTAAGAGTGCTGGTCTCCCCTGTTGTACCTGTAACAACAACGCCATCAGCACCATTAGAAATCACATAATCTAGGTGCTTTTCAGTAGCAGCCCAGTCAACTTCACCCTCAGGGGTCATTGGTGTTACCAGTGCAACGAGGACCTGGCCAAACAAACCTTTATCTTTTTCCGACATAAATAAAGATTAGTGGGCGAAAGATGGCCATTGGCACTAAACCTCCAGGGTTATCTTGCTCAATAGTTGGACCCTAGAGGTAACAGCTGGAACGTAATGAATCGCAAGAATTCAATAAGAGCCTTAATGAAGGCTTATTCTTAGAGCTATGCCCCTTGATCAGAGAATTCTTGCGCTTGCTGGATTAGTGCTCCTTGCCACTTTTATCGGATTAGTGTTTATTTCCAAGTCTGGGACAGCTCGCCGAATAAAGAATGGTGAGCAAGTTGAATTGTCTTCAATTAGAGCTACCAAGAACGGCAACCCAATTACAAAATTTGGGGAAAAACTGACCCTTTTGCAGTTTTCAAGCGACTTCTGCTCGAGCTGCAAGCAGACCTCGGTTCTATTGGCGAGTATTGAGAAAACCCAAAAAGAGTTGCTTCACATTGACCTAGACATCACCGAAAGACTCGATCTTGCACGAACATACAACATTTTGAGAACTCCAACCACATTGGTCCTAGATTCCAAAGGCATAGTGATTTCCAGAATTGTCGGAGCTCCAAAGAAAACATCAATTGAAGCAGAGATAGAAAGATTAGTAAACAATGACTCCAAATAAAATCGATCCACGCGGCCCGAGATTCGGAGCAACAATAACCAGCGTCATTACGCTCATTGTTCTTTACTTCGCAATGGAAGAATCTACTTACTCAGTTGCCGTTTGGATTGTTTCTATCATGACTGCGTTTTTTGCCATCGGTGCAACCTTAGGCACCGCAAAGCATCCATACGGCCTAATCTTCAAAAGCCTAGTTCGCCCGCTACTTCCAGCACCCAAAGAACTAGAGGATTCCAGACCACCAAAATTTGCTCAGCTAATCGGTTTTGTAATTTCTAGCGCTGGACTTGTTTTCGGATTACTCGGGCCTGATTTTCAACTTGGCCTGCTCATTACCACTAGCGCAACATTCTTCGCAGCATTTCTAAACTCAGCATTCAACTACTGCGTGGGCTGCCAGATTTGGTTAGCTCTCGCTCGCTCAGGTCTAATCAAAGCCTAAAAGCTTGTTCAACTTTTATTGAGACCTAAGTGATTGAGGGTCAATTACTAGTTATGGAGCGACTCGTCCATTGTTGTTGAATGCCTCGTAGGTATAAGGCATTAGCTCAGCCCAGAAAGCTTCCATCTTCTCCGCACACATTTCAATTTCACGCTGAGGATATGAAGGGAAATGGGTTCCCTCACGCTTGGTTCTAAGGCTTAGGAAGTTCATCAGAGCACGTGCATTCATGGTCACATACATCGATGAGTAGATGTTTAGTGGCAGAACAATACGTGCAACTTCACGAGCAATACCAGCCTCAAGCATGCGCTTATAAGACTCGTAGGCAACAGTTGAGATGTTTCTTGACTCTTGCTCAACAAGAGCCACCTGCTCGGCAGTACCTGGGTGGAATTCGTAGTGCCCAGTCTTACCAGTCTGAATTAGGTTGCGATCAGGAGCTGGAACATAGAACACTGGGTTCAGCTCACGGTAGCGACCAGATTCTTCGTTGTATGAAGCGATACGGTGGCGCATGAACTCACGGAAAACAAAGATAGGTGCCTGAACATAGAAAGTCACTGAGGTGTGCTCAAAAGGAGAACCGTGGCGATCTCTCATCAAGTAGTTGATTAGACCTTTGCTCTTCTTCTCGTCTTCGCTGGCATCAGCGGCTGCAGCAGCGCTCTCAAGAGTTTGCTCACCTTGGGTGGAAACACGAGCAGCAAATAAAACATCGCTGTCGGCAGCACTTGATCTAATGAGTTCTACGGTCACATCACTACGGAAGATAATTTCAGACATGGGGAAAATCTTACCTTTGAGAGCTCTCTATGGCCTTACGCATCGCCATACGAGCCCTTTTTCTATCTCCGCAGGCGTCATAGATAAGCCCTAGCGCGAACCATTTACGCCAGTTCTCTGGGTCAGCCTCTGCTGCTTCACGGAACTTGTCAAACTCTAAAAGAGCTTCCGCCTTGACTGCTCGACCAGATGGTCTAAGCGAAAACTCAAAACTAGGCCAGCCCTTTTCATCATCTAGAGTCTTACCAAGCTTCTCGACGTTGAGTCCAAACTTGAGTTCTCTAAAGATCCCCCAGATTCCAAATATTGGCAGTATGAGGATGAAAAAACCCATGACTTTGGCTACAGCATTGTCTTGGATTAGAAATAGGTAGCCCTGCTGACCAAGTAAGGCAACGTAGAAAACAACCAAGACAGCCATTACAGCTGCACTGAATTTAGCTCCGGTCATTAACTAGATACCAAGAACTTTGTTGAGCCCCAGAGTAATTCCAGTTGCATTTGCTGTGAATCTCAAAGACTCAAGAATTCCGAGGGCATAGGCATTAACAGATCCAGCTGTGTGTGAAATAGTCAGTAGCTCATCTTTTCCACCAAGGTTTACTTCCTGCTTGGCTGAAACACCGTTGATTCGAAGACTGTGGATTGGCACTCCAGCGACCACTTCTCCCCTAGCGCTTTGACCAACACCTGGAATAAGAGATTGAGTTCGTCCTGCTTCTTCACGAGCAGAAGAAATCAATTCTGCAGTTCTAATTGCAGTGCCAGAAGGTGAATCGAGTTTGCCTGCATGGTGAGTCTCAATGATCTCAATTGAGTCAAAGTACTTAGCCGCTTCAGCTGCAAACTTAGAAGCCAGTGTTGAACCAATCGAGAAGTTAGGGACAACTACAACTGCAGCAGAACCAGATACCTTGCTTTCAAGCTGTGAAAGAGCAGCCTCTGTCCAGCCACTTGTTGCAACAAGGACCTTCATGTTGTTTGCAACTGCAAAGTCAACAACGCTCTTACTTACCTCTAGGTTGGTTGCCTCAAAGATTACATCGGCACCTAGGGCCTGATTGAGTTCACCCTTCGAATCCAAAGCTGCATGAAGAGATAGGTCAGAAGCGCCATGAATGATGTCTAGGGCTAGTTTGCCCATGCGTCCAGTGGCACCGATAACCGCTACTTTGATTGTCATGAAAAATAACCTATCAACTATCTATAGAAACTCATCAAAGAGCTCAGCTTTGAGATCGCCAACAGCAACAAAAGACTTCTTTGACTCACTCATAAGCTTGGCAACCAGCTGAACATCAGCCAAGGTAACAGCATCGTATCGACTTAGAGATTCATCTAAATCAATGAATTCACCGTCAGTGAGTTCAGCTCCTGAAAGCCTCGACATTCTGGCCTGAGTGCTCTCAAACTTCAAAGCAAGGCCACCTGAGATGTTTCCCTTAGCCAAATCAAGTTCAGCATCGGTAATACCATCGGCTGCGACCTTTTCCAGTTCAGCCAACATCAGCTTGATAACTTCTTTGGCCTTCTGTGGTGAACAACCTGCATACAAACCAAAAGCAGCAGCATCGCTGTATCCCTGATTGAAAGAGTAAACGGAATAAGCCAGTCCACGCTTTTCACGAATCTCTTGGAACAATCTTGAAGACATTCCCCCGCCCAGGACAGTGTTCAAGATAGCCATCGCATAGCGACGCTCATCTCCTGACACCAAACCTTGGCCACCTAAAACAATGTTTGCCTGAGCAATCGGTCTATTGATTACCTTGACTTTTGGCTCAACTTCTAATTGCTGCGTACTCTGCTTACGCCAAGGCCTTGGAGTTGCAGTGAGATTTAGATCCCAACCTGCTTTTTCTAGATTCTCTTTGACAAGTTCAAGCAGAGAGTCATGGTCAACTCCACCAGCAGCTGCAATTACTACATCCTGTGGACGGTAGTTTCTTTGGTAGTGCTCCCAGACTGCATCACGGGTAACCGCATTGATTGTGTCAGGTGTTCCACCGATAGGGCGACCTAACGGATGTCCACCAAGAACAGCTTCAAAGAACTCTTCGTGGGCAACATCCTGAGGATCATCGTCATTCATTGCTAGTTCTTCAAGAATGACTGTTCGTTCATTCTCGAACTCAACTGGATCAATGACAGACGAAGTCAACATGTCGGCAATCACTTCAACCGCAACAGGGATTGCCCGATCCTGCACTCGTGCGTAATAGGAAGTGTGTTCTTTGCCTGTGGAAGCGTTAGATGCTCCACCAACTGAATCAAAGGCAACAGCGATATCTAGTGCTGTTCGACTCTTAGTTCCCTTGAACAGTAGGTGCTCAAGGAAGTGTGTTGAACCATGATGGCCATCAACTTCATCTCTAGAACCTACAGCTACCGAGAAAGCTACTGATGCTGACTGTGCTCCTGGAACAACCTCAGTTAAGACGCGAACACCGCTCGGGAGAACAGTACGGCGTACCGTGCTGCCTCCCGAAGCGGTGAACTCAGTTTCGGGTTGGTCGAGAATAAATTGGGTAACGCTCATCTCGACTTACTTATTTACTCTTCGTCTTCGTCAGCTGAAGCTACTTCGCCCTCAACAACAGGTGAAAGCGATAGCTTTCCTCTGTCATCGATCTTGGTTAGCTCAACCTGAATCTTCTGACCAACAGTTAGAACATCTTCAACATTCTCAACACGCTTGCCAGCTAGCTTGCGTAGTTCAGAGATGTGAAGTAGTCCGTCTTTACCTGGGGTAAGGGATATGAATGCGCCGAAGGTAGCAAGCTTCACAACAGTTCCTAGGAAGCGCTCGCCAATCTCTGGCACGTGTGGGTTAGCAATTGCGTTAACCATCGCACGTGCAGCTTCAGCTGAGGTTCCATCGGTAGCACCAATGTAAACAGTTCCATCATCTTCAATAGAGATGTCTGCACCGGTGTCTTCTTGGATCTGGTTGATCATCTTGCCCTTAGGGCCAATGACTTCACCGATCTTGTCAACAGGGATCTTCACCGCGATGATGCGAGGAGCGTTTACTGACATCTCGTCAGGCTCGTTGATAGCTGCCTTCATCAGATCAAGAATGCTCAAACGAGCTTCCTTAGCCTGACTTAGAGCACCAATCAAAACATCGGTAGGAATACCATCAAGCTTGGTGTCCAGCTGAATAGCTGTTACAAACTCACGAGTTCCAGCAACCTTGAAGTCCATATCTCCCAATGCATCTTCTGCACCAAGGATGTCGGTCAAAGCAGCGTACTGAGTCTTGCCATCAACGGTGTCTGAGATCAGACCCATAGCAATACCAGCAACAGCAGCACGTAGTGGAACACCAGCGTTGAATAGTGAAAGTGTTGATGCACAAACAGAACCCATAGAAGTTGAACCGTTAGATCCAAGAGCTTCAGATACCTGACGGATTGCATATGGGAATTCTTCACGTGAAGGAAGAACTGGAACCAATGCGCGCTCAGCTAAAGCTCCGTGACCAATCTCACGACGCTTAGGTGTACCAACACGACCAACTTCACCAGTTGAATAAGGTGGGAAGTTGTAGTTGTGCATGTAGCGCTTAGAAGTCACAGGTGACAGTGAGTCAATCTGCTGTTCCATCTTCAACATGTTCAAGGTAGTAATACCCATGATCTGAGTCTCACCACGCTGGAAGATAGCTGAACCGTGAACGCGAGGAATAACTCCAACTTCGCAGTCAATAACACGAATGTTACGCAGCCCACGGCCGTCGATACGAATTCCTTCTTTAAGAACACGTGTACGAACAACCTTCTTGGTTACTGACTTGTATGCAGCTGATACCTGACCCTGTAGTGACTCATCTAGAGTCTCTGCAAGCTTTTCCTTAACAGATGCCTTTAGAGCATCGTCTTCGTTCTGACGAGTGGTCTTGTCAGCGATCTGGTAAATGCGACCTAGTTCTGCTTCAGCCAAGTTAGCAACTGCTGAGAAAACCTCATCAGTGTATGGAGCGAACAATGGGTACTCTGCTGTTGGCTTAGCTGCTTCTGCAGCTAGCTTCTGCTGAGCCTTAACCAACTGAGCGATGAAAGGCTTAGATGCTTCTAGACCTTGAGCAACAACTTCTTCGTTAGGTGCAGTTGCACCTTCGTTTTTGATTAGGTTCCATGAACCCTCAGTTGCTTCTGCTTCAACCATCATGATTGCAACATCTTCTTTACCGTTTTCAATAACTACTCGCCCTGCAACAACCATGTTGAATACTGCACGCTCTAGCTGTGAGTGCTTAGGGAAAGCAACCCACTGACCATCGATAAGTGCAACACGCACACCACCGATAGGACCTGAGAATGGTAGACCTGCAAGCTGTGTTGACATAGATGCTGCGTTGATTGCAACAACGTCATACATTTCGTCTGGGTGAATTGCCCAAACTGTTACAACAACCTGAATTTCGTTACGTAGACCATCAGGGAATGATGGACGTAGTGGACGGTCAATTAGACGACAAGCCAAGATGGCTTCTGTTGATGGACGACCTTCACGACGGAAGAATGATCCTGGGATTCGTCCTGCTGCATACATACGCTCTTCAACGTCGATGGTTAGCGGGAAAAAGTCGAACATATCCTTAGGTGTCTTGCTAGCTGTTGTGGCTGAGAAGAGCATTGTCTCTCCGTCAATGTATACAGCTGCGGCTCCTTGAGCCTGCTGAGCCAAACGGCCTGTTTCGAAACGAATAACACGCTTACCGTGCTTACCGTTATCGATGATTACTTCTTGTGCTTTAATTTCTGGACCTTCCATGGTCCCTCCTCTGTTTTTATTCATACGAAAGCGCATGGCAAAGCCATCTAATTATTACTTTTCATGCACTTGAGCCCCCGCGACAAAATTTCTGCCCGTTTATATTTGAGGGATGCGCTGGACAACAGTAGAAAAGCTTGGGAAATAGGCCCAAGATCCACCACCGATGACCAGCAAACCTGCCGTTTTGGCTCTTTGCAAGCCTAACAGAGGCCCCGACATTCACCTATAGGTTGAATGTTTTCTGTTTAAATAAGGTACTAAACCGTTGAATTCTCAGGGGTTTTGGGGGCAACACGCTTGTTGCCCTCTTCAAAACTCTTTGATTTGCGAGTCGTGAAGAATCCCCAAACGAGTAAGAAAGAACCACCAATGTAAATAAGTGAAAAGGCTATGGTTAGTACAGCTCCCCTGAGTTCATCACTAGCTAGGGCGAACTGGAGATTCGCTTGATCTACGTTTCCCGCCACCAGATTCAGCCCTCCCCCTAAAGTCAATCTAAACCAAGCCTCAAAGTAAGCAACCATGCCAATAAATAGAGGGATTAAACCTGGGACCTTCAGTAGCATCCAAGCCCATGAATATCCTGCGTCGCGTAAACGTCGAACGGTCACACTCAAAGTAGGTATAAACATTAGGAGTATTTGAAAAAGCTCCAGGTTTACCTACTCATGGGTTAGAAAAACAACTGCCGCCAAGATTAAGTTCAAGAGCACCCAGTACCAATACTCAGGCCGAGTAGCCACTCCAGAAAAGTTAAAGTAATTCCTGAATCCGGAATTGATTGCGTTGACGAATCCCATGTTTTACTCCCCTAAAACTCCATTACACAAATAATAGGTCAGGGCTCGCGAGGCAAACACAAGCAAAACTTTACATTTTGATTACAAAATCAAAGTATAAAAAACTAGGCAGTTGGATATTCAGGGGCTTGAGGTGCAACACGCTTATTGCCCTGCTCAAAAGTTTTCGTTCTCTGGATTGGCATGATTACATTCACAACCAAAGAAGTTAGGAATACCACTAATCCGCTAAAGAGAATGATTAGCGAAGCACCGATAATCACTTCGTTTTTCATCAAAGCAGTGATCGCTGACTCATCGAGGAACTCTGGGTTCTCCACAACTTGCTCGAGAATTCCAAAAACCACAAACTCATTCACCAGAACAATCAAGCCATACATAAACACTGCAAAGGCTGGTAGTGGAAGAAGGATCCAAAGCCATGAGAAGCCTGCATCTCTAAGTCTTCTTACAGTCACAGCAAGAGACGGCAACAGAGTTCCCAGGGAGAAAATAAACTGCAAAGTTCCTGTTGCATCAAGTGCAGAAACAACTATGTTCACCAGGAAAGTGAAGAGGACCCAGTACCAGTACTCAGATCTTGAAGCTGTTCCTGTAAAAACTGCATACTTCTTGAAACCAGCTTTGATTGCTCCGACAAAATCCATTTGAATCCCCTTCTTGATTAACGCTATGAAAATACTACGCCCCTAATGCAAAAAGCCACCTCCGAAGAGATGGCTTTTTGATGAAAACAATTAGCGACGAAGACCTAGCTTCTCGATTAGAGAACGGTAACGTGCGATGTCAACCTTCTGTAGGTAACCAAGAAGACGACGTCTCTGACCTACCATTAGCAACAATCCACGACGGCTGTGGTGGTCGTGCTTGTGGTCCTTAAGGTGCTCAGTTAGCTCCTTGATGGTCTCAGTTAGAACTGCTACCTGAACCTCCGGAGAACCTGTGTCACCTGGGTGAGTTGCGTACTCTTTGATAATTGCTGTTTTCTTTGATGCGTCCAGTGCCATTTTTATGTCCTCTCGGGGCTCGCTGCGCGGCGCAATAAACCTTGTGTCTAAAGCTCTTGGGGATCCGCGGCCGGTTCACGGCAACTTCATAAGCATAGCCAAGAATGAGGTTAAGTTCTAGTTCAGCCTCAAATTAGGACAGCAGGGCCCTGATCTTGTCTAAGTCACGGTTGATTTCGGCCACTAAAGACTCAACACCATCGAATTTGGCTGCATTTCTAATGAAATCAACATATTCAAGGGTGATCACCTTGTCGTAAAGGTCTAGACCTTGCTGGTCAATAACGTGAGCTTCAACCAGTCTCGGAACGGCCTCAAATGTCTCGTTGATTCCAACCGATAGAGCAGTCATATAGCGCTCGCCTTCGGCATAGAGCCAGCCAGCGTAGACAGCATCCAGCGGTAGAAAGCCTTCAGCTGAGCGAGACATGTTGGCTGTTGGGAAACCAATTTGTCTGCCAATCTTTAGGCCATGCTCGATAACACCTCGAGTTGAATGCAATCTACCTAGCAGCTTGGCTGCCGTGACTACATTGCCTTCTAGTAAAAGCGATCTAATCTTGCTGGTTGAAACTACTTCCCCATCAACTAGATAGTTAGGGATGACCTTAACCATGAAGCCCAGTTGAACTCCAAGATTTCTTAGAGTCTCAACATCACCTTGCTGGTCCACTCCAAATCTGAATCCTTCACCAATAGTCACAATTCTTGCTTTGAGTGAATCAACTAGAACTGTCTTCACAAACTGTTCTGGGGTCAGCTTCGAGAGATACTCATCGAATGGCAAGTTCAAGACCAATTCGATGCCGGCTTCTTCGAGTAACTCAGCCTTTTGCATCGGTCCGATCAGAGCTTGAGGTTCTGTGCCTGGGCTAAGAATGGAATGTGGGTGTCTGTCAAAGGTGACTACTACCGGAATCAATGAATGTTCTTCAGCAGACTCAATTGTTTCTGCAATTAGTTGTTGGTGACCTAAGTGAATGCCATCAAACTTGCCAATTGTCACTGAAGACTCTGGAAGCCCAGCTGGAATCTCTTTGGTTGATCCGACAATAATCATCATCTAACCTTCCTGATCCACCACAAACCAAACAGTGGAAGAGCTAATGGAATAAATGCGTATCCCATTCCAAAGTAGGACCAAACACTCGGGTGGGCAAAAAGCGATGGAATAAAAATGCTTAGCGAGCCAACAACCAGAACTCCAACAAGTTCGAACATCAATGTTTTATGAGCCAATCCGAACTGACCTTTAGCCAAAGCAAAAGTCGCAACAACATAAACAATGGCTGCAACGAGACTCAATAAATATGCAAGTGGAGCTTCATCAAACTTACGAAGTATTTGATAGATGGCTCTAACTGAAGCTGATAAGGCAAAGACTCCATAGATGGCAATTACAAGAGTGCCAACGCCTCTACCCTGAAGATTAGACCTCATAGGCTAAAGCCTAACTTGTCTAGGGTGAAGAACTAAAAGCACTAAACCGTGAACCTAATTCCAGTCCAGATTTGCCACATTCGCACCAACATGATCGCAACGGTAAGCCCAGCAACACCCAGAACTAAGGTTGACCATCTGGTTCTTTCCAGAACAGCCCAAGCTATTGCCGCTGGGGGAACAATCAGTGCCGTGATTATGTAACCGAAGAATTCAACGGTATCCCCCTTGGCTTGGTTGCCAGTTGCCACCAGAGCAATAGAGACTGCCAACTGAACCAATAGGAAGCCTTCAATGACGGCAACTGATCCGACGCTCCACCAAGATGGTGGGCGTCTTATTAGTCCTAGAAAGATTGCGAAGAGCCCAACGACGGCAGCGAAAGTAGCTTGCAACTGATAGGCCCACTCAAACATTTGATTCCCCTTCGTTGAATACAACCAATGACTTCAGGCTCTGGTTGCCTGCTGGTTCTGCAACTGCAACTAACACGTCTTCACAGATTAGAGCAGTGATTCCATGGATTGCTTTTGCTACACGCTTTCCCTGCCTCAAAGCCAGAGCGTCTTCAGAAGAAACCTCGAGAATTGGCAAAACATCTCTAACAGCACTGACTGATTTCGAAATTGGTAGCTCCCCAGTAAGGCCTTCAAGATTTACAGCGTTTTCAACTTCGTATTTTCCAATTCGAGTTCTGCGAAGCTGGGTTAGATGTCCACCAACACCAAGAGCTTTACCTAGGTCTCTTGCAATGGCTCTGATGTATGTTCCACTCGAGCAGTCGACAACAACATCGAGATCAATGAAGCCTTCTCCGCTTCTTATCTCCCCTAAAACCTCAAGCTTTGAAATAGTTACTTCACGAGATTTAAGTTCAAACACTTCTCCAGCTCGAACCCTGTCATAAGCTTTTTCACCATTGACCTTGATTGCAGAAACAGCAGATGGAACTTGCTGAATCACTCCCCTAAGTTTTGCTAGCTCTAAGTGGATTTGTTCAACTGTGATGCCATCGAGTTTCTCTTGACTAGCTTGCTCAAGAGATTCACCTTCACGATCATCAGTGATTGTTGAAGAACCAAGACGAATAGTTGCGTAATAGGTCTTATCGGCACCAACAACAAAAGTTAGTAGCTTAGTTCCAGACTCAATGCCTAGAACCAGTAGCCCAGTAGCCATCGGATCTAAAGTTCCTGCGTGACCAACTTTCTTGGTGCCAGCAAGTTTTCTAACCCTAGAAACAACATCATGACTTGTCATTCCGGCAGGCTTATCTACCAACAACAAACCAGGAATAGCCAAAGGTTAGTCTTTCTCTTCTTTGTCGATTACCTTCGGCTCTTTATAAGGATTTTCACCAGCAGCGAATTCAGCCTCTTTAGCCAGCTTCTTCAACTCGTTGTCTCGAGCTCTAGCCTGGGCCAAGAGATCATTCATCTGGGCTGCGCTTTCTGGGACATCATCAGAAATGAATTCAATAGTTGGAGTCAGGCGAATAGATAGTTGATGGCCAACCTCACCTCGGATTTTGCCACGGTGACGCTCAATGACTTCACTACTCTTCTTCTGCTGTTCGCTATCACCAAAAACTGTGTAATAGATACGAGCATGCGAAAGATCTGGTGTTACTCGAACGTCAGTAATCGTGACAAAGCCCAAATCAGGATCTTTGACAACCTTCTCGAGAGCTGCTGCTACAAGGACCTTGATTCGTTCAGCCAGTCTTCTTGCTCTAGCTGCATCAACCATTAGACCCTCGGCTTCTCACGCATTTCGTAGGTTTCAATAATGTCGCCTACCAAAATGTCGTTGAACCCTTGCAGCCCGATACCACACTCAAAGTCTGTCTTGACTTCAGTTGCATCATCCTTGAATCTCTTTAGCGAGTCAATCTTCAGGTTCTCAGCAAGCATCTTGCCCTCACGAGAGATACGAGCAAGGCTGTTTCTCTTGATTGAACCTGAGCGAACGATAGAACCTGCGATTGTTCCAACCTTTGAAGACTTGAAGATCTCGCGAACCTCGGCTGAACCAAGTGCTGCTTCTTCGTATTCTGGCTTGAGCATTCCCTTAAGTGATCTCTCAATGTCATCGAGAGCTGCATAGATAACTGAATAGTGACGAACGTCAACGCCTTCACGGTCAGCACGTTCCTTAGCCTTGTTATCAGGCTTCACGTTGAATCCGATGATGATCGCGTTATCAACTGTTGCCAGGTTTACATCGCTCTCAGTAACCGCACCAACACCACGGTGAATAATGCGAAGGGCAACTGAGTCATCAACTTCAATCTTCAGAAGTGCATCTTCAAGAGCTTCAACAGCACCAGATACGTCACCCTTGATGACCAAGTTGAGTGATTCAACCTTGCCCTCTTCGAATGCCTTGGTGAAGTCTTCCAGGCTAACGCGCTTACGAGTCTTGGCAAGAAGAGCGTTTCTGTCTGCTGCTTCACGCTTCTCAGCAATCTGTCTTGCCTGACGCTCATCTTCAGTAACTACGAATGTGTCGCCCGCACGAGGAACAGACTGTAGACCTAGAACCTGAACCGGTCTTGACGGACCTGCTGATTCAACTGCAGTTCCGTTCTCATCAAACATGGCACGAACACGACCGTGCGCTGCACCAGCAACGATTGAATCTCCGACGCTTAGAGTTCCTGACTGGATCAATACAGTTGCAACTGATCCACGACCCTTATCAAGGTTCGCTTCAATAGCAACACCACGTGCATCACGGTTAGGGTTAGCACGAAGATCAAGGGCAGCATCAGCTGTCAAAAGAACTGCATCAAGCAGGTTCTGGATACCATCACCGGTTAGAGCAGACACATCGACGAACATAACATCGCCACCATACTCTTCAGCAACGAGGTTGAACTCTGTTAGCTGCTGACGAATCTTGGCAGGGTTAGCCCCTTCCTTATCAACCTTGTTCACTGCAACAACGATTGGAACACCTGCAGATTGAGCGTGGTTCAATGCTTCAACTGTCTGCGGCATAACACCATCGTCAGCTGCAACAACCAAGATTGCAATGTCAGTTACCTGAGCACCACGAGCACGCATAGCGGTGAACGCTTCGTGACCTGGTGTATCAATGAAAGTAATTGCTCTATCAATACCTTCGTGAACGCTGTGTACCTGGTAAGCACCGATGTGCTGAGTAATACCACCAGCTTCACCGCCTTGGACGTTAGCGTTACGAATCTTGTCTAGCAAGCGAGTCTTACCGTGGTCAACGTGCCCCATGACGGTGACAACAGGTGCACGGAACTCCATGTCATCTTCGTCTTCTTCAAACTCGGTAGAAATATCTAGACCGAATGAATCGAATAGTTCGCGCTCTTCATCTTCAGCTGAAACAACTTCAACCTTGTAACCAAGCTCTTCACCAAGAATCTGGAAAGTCTCTTCATCCAAAGATGCAGTTGCTGTTGCCATCTGACCTAGGTGGAATAGCACCGTGATCAACTGACCTGCATTGGCATCAATCTTGTCTGCGAAGTCTTGAATGGAAGAACCTCTTCGAAGACGAACAATTGTGTTGCCATCACCGCGTGGAACAACTGCACCACCGAGGCTAGGAGCTGAGCGCTGTTCGAATTCTTCGCGCTTTACTCTCTTAGACTTTCTAGCCTTTGAAGAGTTACGTGATCCACCCTTACCGAAAGCTCCAGCCGTGCCGCCACCGCGACCACGACCACCAGCACCTGGACGACCACCAGGAGCACCAAATGGAGGAGCTCCACCTGGAGTACCAGCAGGCGTACCACCTGGACGGGGAGCAAATCCACCTGGACGAGAAGATCCACCAGCGCCAGCAGGGCGAGGTGCACCACCTGGACGAGATGGACCACCAGCACCAGCAGGACGTGGTCCACCTGGACGAGTACCTGATTGACCAGGTCGACCCATGCCTTGATTTGATGAGAAAGGATTGTTGCCAGGTCTTGCCATTGGGCGAGGAATTCCCATGCCCTGAGCTGCAGCAAAAGGATTGTTACCTGGACGAGGAATACCTGGAGTTGGCGCTACTGGAGCTACAGGTGCAGCTGGCTCTGCTGGTGTAGCCTCTGCTGCCGGAGCTTCTTCAGTTACTTCAGCCTTAGCTGATGCTTTAGTTGCCTTTGGCTTAGCCGGAGCTTTCTCAACCTTAGGTGCTTCTTCTTTTGGCTTGGCATTTGGGTATGCAGCACGAAGCTTGTTTGCCACCGGAGGGGCAATGGTTGACGAACCGCTCTTAACGTACTCGCCTAATTCGTTTAGTTTGGCCAGTGCCTCGGCAGTTTCAATGCCGAGCTCTTTGGCTATGTCGTACACGCGTGGTAGCGCCACTTTATATCTCCTGTCTGGGACCCACCCCAGTCAGGGCAGGCTTAATGCTTTGAGGCACTCATTTCGAGGTGCTCATTAGATCTCTAACATCATTTCGGCCTGTTCTATTTGTTTGAATAAATCAGTTACTTGCTCTTCGTTTACTTTTCCGCGAAATGATCGCACAAAGGCTTTTCTCTCAACCGCAGTTTCGAGACATTTCGTTTTCTTGTGAAGCCAAGAGCCACGACCGGGCATTTTCTTTTCGGAATCAACACTCAGGTTTCCCTGAAAATTGGCTATCCGAATCAAATCTGATCGGTTGCCACGTTGACGACAGCCAACGCAAGTTCTAACAGGGTTCATTCTAATGCCTGCACTCCCTAAAGCTCTAGCCTTTAAGAGAACAGGCTGAGGTCTTTATTTATTCCTCGTCCTCAAGATCATCAGCCATGATGTCGATCTTGGCCCCAGTTAGCTTGCTCGCAAGCCTTGAGTTCTGACCTTCTTTCCCAATAGCAAGAGATAGCTGGTATTCAGGGACAAGAACTCGTACTTTCTGGTGTTCTCCCCTAACCACTGAGCCATCGTTCACTACGAACGCGGCTGAAACCTTAGCTGGAGAGAGGGCTTGAGCCACAAATTTAGCGATATCTTCAGAATAATCAACGATGTCAATCTTCTCGTCGTTCAATTCAGCTGTTACTGCTCTAACTCGCTGACCTAGTTCACCAATACAGGCACCCTTAGCATTTAGGCCTGGAACTGAAGTTCTAACGGCAATCTTGGTGCGGTGACCTGCTTCTCGAGCAACCTGAACGATTTCGACCTGACCACTAGCAATTTCAGGCACCTCAAGGGCAAAAAGCTTACGAACGAGGCTTGGGTGGGTACGGGAAACGTTGATCTGAACCTGACCTCTGACGTTCTTATCCACCTTGGTGACATAGAAACGCATACGTTTACCGTGTGAATAGTCTTCCCCTGGTACCTGCTCTTCAGGAGGCATGATGGCTTCAACTTCGCCAATCTTGACATAGACCATGTATGAACGAGGGCCCTGCTGGATTTCACCCGCAACAATGTCTTCAACTTTGGCCTTGAATTCGCCGTAAAGACCCTCATCAGAGATTCCCCTGATTCGTTGAGCGATTACCTGCTTGGCAGCATTTGCGGCAATACGGCCGAAGTTCTCAGGGGTTTTATCAATCTCAGGTACTTTTGTGCCATCTGGAAGGGTGACAACTAGATCGCCATCTTCATTTCGTTCCTCTGTGTCTGGCACCATGATGACGATTTTTCCAGTCTTCTGGTCTAGGACTGCACGAGCAGGATCGCTGTTACCAACACTCTTGTGATAGGCAGCTTCAACTGCGGCTTCAATGATTTCAACGAGTTCGCTGAACGGAATTTCTCGATCTCTCTCAACAAGTCGAAGAGCACCTAAATCGATGTCCATGAAACGCCTCCTGGCCGCTAGTAAGTTATGCAAGCCACAAAGATAGACCTATGTGAGCTCGGCTACGGCTAATTCTACCTTGACTGAGCGTCGGTCGCCAGAGCGTCGGTCCCAAAGATCTACTTCGCCATTTTCTAAACCCCTACCAACAATGACAATTTGAGGTATTCCAAGGAGTTCCGCATCGCTGAACTTCACTCCAGGGCTGACCTTTAGACGATCGTCCAAAAGCACCGACTTGCCCTTGGCTTCAAGTTCTTTGGCCAGTTTCGCTGCTGTTTCATAGATGACATCGTCTTTACCAGCAGCAACAACGTGGATATCAACCGGGGCAACGGAACTAGGCCAGATCAACCCCTTCTCATCGTTATTGGCTTCAGCCAAAACAGCAACGATGCGAGTAACACCAATGCCGTATGAACCCATGGTTACTGTCACAAGCTTTCCATTTTCGTCCAGAACCTTTAGATCTAACGCTTCGGCATACTTCTTGCCTAGTTGGAAGACGTGACCAATTTCAATTCCACGAGCTAGCTCCAAAGGACCGCTGCCATCAGGCGCTGGATCCCCTGCTCTAATTTCGGCCAAGTCGGCAATGCCATCTGCTTCAAAGTCGCGTCCAGCAACCAAGTTGAATGTGTGCTTGTCCTTTTCGTTTGAACCAGCAATCCAAGAAGTTCCAGTAACAACTCTTGGATCAAGAAGGTATCTAATCTTTGATGAAGCTTTTTCGCCTAAGAACTGAGATCCATTTTTGACTGGTCCAATGAACCCTTTGACTAGCTCCGGGTGCTTCGCAAAATCTTCATCGTTGGCAGTTTCAACCTCGTAACCAGCGAAAGCAATCTCTGCTCTCTTCATTTCAAGTTCACGATCACCTGGAATACCAACCACAACAATTGATCTCTTGTGCTTCACATCTGTAAGAGCCAAAACAATGTGCTTCAAAGTTGAAGCTGCTGTCACTTCTTTCATACCGAGTGAATCATGAGCCAAAGAAACCACAGCATTGATAGATGTTGCACCTGGAGTTGAGTGAACCTCAGCTTTTGCAAGACCTTCAATGCTTAGAGGTGCAGGAGCAGAAATTGTCACAGCTTCCACGTTTGCGGCATAGCCACCGGCTGATCTAACAAAAGTGTCTTCACCAATTGGAGAAGGCGATAGGAATTCCTCTGAAGCAGACCCACCCATCGCGCCAGCATCTGCTCTGACGATTACGTATTCAATGCCAAGGCGAGTAAAGATTCTTTCGTATGCGTCACGTTGGGCCTGGTATGAAGCAACCAATCCTTCATGAGAGACATCGAATGAGTAAGCATCTTTCATAACAAATTCACGACCACGAAGAAGACCTGCTCGTGGTCTTGCTTCATCTCTGTATTTGTTTTGAATCTGGAAAAGTGTAAGTGGAAGATCTTTGTAGCTCGAGTAAAGATCCTTGACTAAAAGAGTGAACATCTCTTCATGAGTTGGAGCAAGAAGATAGTCGGCTTTCTTTCTATCTTGCAACCTGAAGAGGTTATCTCCGTATTCAGTCCAACGACCGGTTACTTCAAAAGGTTCACGAGGCAAAAGTGCAGGGAAGAAAACTTCTTGAGCACCAGCTGCAGCCATTTCTTCACGAACAATTTGCTCTACTTTGGCTTTGACAGCAAGACCTAGCGGAAGCCAAGTGTAAATACCTGGTGCTGCTCTTCTTATATATCCAGCACGAACTAAAAGCTTGTGGCTATCTACTTCTGCTTCGGCTGGATCTTCTCTAAGTGTGCGCAGAAACAATTGCGACATGGAAAGAATCATTATTTAGTCTTTCTTCGCAACTACGACCTGAGGACTACCTACCAGTGCTGGATCCATTTCAGAAGCAAGTCTGTTTGCTTCTTCAATCAGAGTTGCAACAATTTCACTTTCAGGGACAGTCTTAATAACTTCACCCTTCACAAAAATCTGTCCCTTACCGTTACCTGAAGCAACACCAAGGTCTGCTTCTCTGGCTTCACCTGGTCCATTAACAACGCAGCCCATAACAGCCACACGAAGTGGAACAGTCATGTGCTCTAGTCCAGCAGTAACATCTTCTGCCAACTTATAAACATCAACCTGTGCTCGACCACATGAAGGGCAAGAAACAATTTCAAATTTACGAGGACGAAGATTCAGCGCTTCAAGAATCTTGGCTCCGACTTTGATTTCTTCAACCGGTGGGGCTGAAAGTGAAACTCTGATGGTGTCACCAATTCCCTTGCTCAAAAGAGCGCCGAAAGCGACAGAAGACTTAATGGTTCCTTGGAATGCAGGACCAGCTTCAGTAACACCAAGGTGTAGCGGCCAGTCACCCTGCTCTGCAAGAAGTTCATAGGCACGCACCATTACAACTGGGTCATTGTGCTTCACAGAAATCTTGAAATCATGAAAGTCGTGCTCTTCAAATAGCGAGGCTTCCCAAACAGCTGATTCAACCAATGCTTCAGCAGTTGGTTTGCCATACTTTTGCAAAAGTCTCGGATCTAGCGAACCTGCGTTCACACCAATACGGATAGAGATACCTGCATCTTTAGCAGCCTTGGCAATCTCCCCTACCTTGTCATCAAACTGACGAATGTTTCCAGGGTTTACTCGAACCGCTCCACAACCTGCATCGATGGCTGCAAAAACATACTTCGGCTGGAAGTGAATATCTGCGATAACAGGAATCTGAGATTTCTTCGCAATAATTCTTAGAACATCGGCGTCGTCTTGGGTTGGGCAAGCAACACGAACAATGTCACAACCAGTTGCGGTTAGTTCCGCAATTTGCTGCAATGTGCCGTTGATGTCCGTTGTCTGGGTAGTAGTCATGGACTGCACGGAAATAGGTGAGTCACTTCCCACGCCTACGTTTCCAACTTTGATCTGACGGGTCTTACGTCTTGGGGTCAAGACAGGTGGAGTATTTGGTAGCCCTAGGTTAATTGCTGGCACTTGAAATCACTTCTTCCTGATGTCTAAACGACATCGACACGCCTATAGTCTAAACGCCTCGGGTTGGATGTCTCTAGAACCTAGAGGGTTAGCGGATTCAGAACGTCTCTGAGGACCAGAACTATAGTCAGGATAATCAAAAGAGCTGCCACGAAATAAGCAATTGGCATCATTTGGCCAGTGTCCACTGGACGTACCCACTTCTTGCCTCGAAGTTTGAATACCCGTCGTTTGATGGATTCATAAACTGCTCCTGCAATGTGTCCACCGTCTAGTGGAACTAGCGGGACCATATTGAACACAAACAATGCAACGTTTAGTGACATTAGAAGACCAAGCTGGGTCAACATCTTGTCTAAGAAACTAATCTCGCTGCTCGAAGCGATCTGACCTGAGAACTGGCCCAAGCCAATGATGGAAATAGCGCCGTTTTCATTGCGGTCAGATCCCGGTGCTAATTCGTTAAGTGCCGCTCCTGCTTGAAGCGGAAGTTGAATAATCATGTCAGCAGTGGCAACAACGATTCCACCTACCTGACCAAGAGCTACTGCAGGGCTCTGTTGCACTTTAGTTGTCTCCAGATATACACCTAGGAATGGCCTACTTTGGCCGTCCATGTTCAACATAACTGGAGTAATGGAAAGTGTCACTTGAGATCCAGAGCGTTCAACAACTAAAGGAACACTCTTGCCAACAGAGTTTTTAAGGTTTGCTTCAACATCAGACCAGAGTTCGACTTCTTTTCCTGCGAAGCCGACAATCCTGTCCCCTTTGAGAAGCCCCGCCTGAGCAGAAGGTGATGTTGGGTTTGGATCAGCACAGTTAGGGTTTGAATCGGTTGGCACGCAAGTCACTATGTCCTGCACCGTTGCACTTCTTTCGTATGAACCAAAGCCAGAAAACAAAACAAGCGCAAGAACAATTGCAATAAGTAGGTTAGCAAATGGACCACCAAACATGATGATGAGTTTTTTCCAAGGCGGTAACTGGTAAAAAGTTTTACCGAGATCTTCTTCTGCAATTTCAATCTGCTCGGTTGGCTGAGCGCCTGATGTCATCTTCTGCCACATGTTTTTCTTAGCATCAGCCGGTTGGCTAGGTGGAATCATGCCAACCATTTGGATGTAACCACCAAGAGGAATTGCTTTGATTCCGTATTCGGTGTCGCCTCTTTTTCTGGAGAAAAGGGTTGGCCCGAAACCAACCATGTACTTAGTTACTTTTACCCCGAACTTCTTAGCTGGCCACAGATGACCAATCTCATGCAGCGCAATAGAAACTGCTAAGCCGATGAGTAAGAAGATCCAACCGCTGATGCTGTTTATGAAATCCATTTGTCTAACCTAACTACACTTACCGACATTCAGGGATTAGTTTCTTTGGGCTATCAGTTGATTTGCAGTTTCTCTAGCCCAAAGCTCTGCTTCAAGAACAGATTCGAGTGTCATGGTTTTCTCAGGCTGGTGACGTTGAACAACTTCTTCAATGATTTCAAGAATCTCTGGGAAAGAAATTGTTCGGTCATGGAAAGCATCAACCGCTTGTTCATTTGCTGAGTTATAGACAGCAGGGAAAGTGAGTCCCGCTGATCCAACCTGTCGAGCAATCTTCACCGCTTTGAAAACTTCTTCATCCAGAGGCTCGAAAGTCCAAGTGTGTGACTTAGTGAAATCGACCGGCGGTGTCACATCATGAATTCGGTCAGGCCAAGTCATACCTAGAGCGATCGGAAGTTTCATGTCTGGTGGAGAACACTGAGCAATGATTGAGCCATCAACGAAGCTCACCATTGAGTGAACTACTGATTGTGGATGAACGGTAACTTCAATTCTTTCGAAAGGAACACTGAAAAGTAGATGTGCCTCGATTAGTTCAAGCCCCTTGTTCACAAGTGTGGCTGAGTTAGTAGTGACCACTCTTCCCATGGTCCAGGTTGGATGCTTGAGAGCCTGCTCTGGAGTAACTCCCTTTAGTTGTTTTGCGGTAAAACCTCTAAAGGGTCCACCCGATGCAGTGAGAATAAGTGTCGCAACTTCCTTGGAATCGCCGGCAAGTAAACATTGAGCCAAAGCAGAGTGTTCAGAATCAACCGGAACAATCTGCCCAGGTGCAGAAGCTTCAGTAACTAGCTTTCCTCCAACAATCAAAGATTCTTTGTTGGCAAGCGCAAGACGCTTGCCAGATCTAAGTGTTGCAAGGGTTGGGGCTAGCCCGATGGATCCAGTTATGCCGTTGATAACAACATCTGCATCAGTATCTTCAACAAGTCGAGTTGCAGCTTCTGCCCCAGTAACAACATTCTTGGCATCAACGCCAAACTTCATACCTTGCTGGGCAAGGAGCTCTTTGTTTGTGTTGCCCGCTAGACCTACGACCTGGAACTTTTCCGGATTAGCCTCGATAATCTCAAGGGCTTGAGTACCAATGGATCCCGTACTGCCTAGGATGATTATCTTTTTCATGTCTCCATCTTGCCACCAACCCTGTATTTCTATGGCCGATGGGCCTTCTAGCAAGATAAGTAAGGCAGGCGTAGAATTGAATTATGACGATTGAACAAAAAAGACACCTTGTAACTGCAATCCCAGGACCAAAATCACAGGCCCTTCACAAGCACCGCTTAGAGCATGTCGGCCACGGTGTTGGTACTTCTTTACCCGCATATATTGAGTCAGCTCACGGAGCAATCCTGGTTGACGTTGATGGTAACCAATACATTGATATGGGTTCAGGTATTGGTGTTACAACCATTGGCCACACCAACCCTGGTGTTGTTGCGGCAGTCTCTGAACAGGTTGCAAAGCTAACCCACACTCTCTTCACCGTCACCCCCTACATGCCTTACGTGCAGGTTTGTGAAATTTTGAACAGACACATGCCGGGTAACTTCGTCAAGCGCTCTGCTTTGTTTAACTCAGGTGCCGAAGCCGTTGAGAATGCAATCAAGCTAGCTAGAAAGTTCACCCAGAGAAACGAAATCGCAGTATTCGATCACGCTTACCACGGTAGAACTAACCTGACCATGGCTATGAACTTCAAGAACATGCCGTATGCCGATGGCTTTGGTCCTTTTGCTGGAAACGTTACCCACGTTCCTATGTCTTACCCATTCCATGACCCAGAGGGCATGACTGGAGAAGAGGCAGCAACTCGCGCCATCAATTACATGGAAAAGCGCATTGGAGCTAAAAACTTCGCTGCTGTTGTCATCGAACCTATTCAGGGTGAAGGTGGATTTATTGTTCCAGCCCCAGGTTTCCTAAAGACCCTAAGTGCATGGACACACGCTAACGGAATCGTTTTGGTAGCTGATGAAGTTCAAGCAGGTATGGCAAGAACTGGAAAATGGTTTGCTTCTGAGCACGAAGAAGGTTTTGAACCAGATCTAATGACCATTGCTAAGGGCATCGCTGGTGGTATGCCAATCTCAGCAGTTACTGGAAGAGCCGAGATCATGGACTCCTCTCACCCAGGTGGAATTGGTGGAACCTTCGGTGGTAACCCAGTTGCTGCAGCAGCAGCTATCGCAGTCCTAAAGCAGATTGAAGACGGTGGAGTTCTAGAGAAGGCTCTTCATATTGAATCTGTAATGATGGCTCGTCTTGAGCAGATGAAGGAAAAGTACCCTGTCATTGGTGAAATCCGTGGCCGTGGTGCGATGCTGGCAATCGAATTAGTAAACCCTGGTACCAGAGTTCCTAACTCAGCTGCCGTTGATTCAGTAATCAAGCACTCACACCTAAACGGTGTACTTATCTTGAACGCTGGAACCTATGGCAACGTAATCCGATTCCTTCCTTCACTTGCGATCAGCGATGAACTCATTCACGATGCACTAGACGTGGTTGAAGCAGGACTTGCCAAACTCTAAAGCTCAGAAAGAGCCAAATGCACTTCTATGCAGATAGAGAAAAATTAGCCAAACTTTTTGCAGAAGAGGTGGAGCTTTTCAAGGCGAAGCACCCAGCTTCAGCCAAACTGCACGAAAGTGCAAAGAACGCACTCATGGGTGGCGTGCCGATGTCTTGGATGTCCAAGTGGCCAGGACCACACCCTGTCTATGTAACCAAGGCAAAGGGTTCTAGATTCACTGATGCTGATGGCATCGAATACGTTGACTTCTGCCTAGGTGACACCGGTGCTATGGTTGGTCACTCCCCTGACGCGTCAGTAAAAGCAATTTCAGAGCAGTTAGCCAAGGGAATCACTCTGATGCTGCCAACTGCAGATGCGGCTATCGCTGCTCAAACTCTTGCAGATCGCTTCGGTATGTCTAAATGGCAGTTCACCCTAACCGCAACCGATGCTAACCGTCACATCCTGCGTTATGCACGACATGTTTCAGGTAAGCACAAGATAGTAGTTCACGACTACTGCTACCACGGAACAGTCGATGAAACCTTTGCTGTCCTAAATGACCAGGGTCAAACAGTAAGTCGCGAAAACAACATTGGACCCCAGGTTGATCCGAGTGAAACAACTATTGTTGTTCCCTTCAATGACTTAGCTGCAGCTGAAGCTGCTTTTGCAACTGGCGAAGTTGCAGCCATGTTGATTGAACCTGCGATGACAAACATCGGTATCGTCTTACCAGAGCCTGGCTATTTAGAAGGACTTAGAGAACTCTGCACTCGCTTTGATGTAATTCTCATCATTGATGAGACACACACGCTAAGCGAAGGCCCTGGCGGCATGACCGCTCGCAGAAACCTGAAGCCAGATGTAGTTGTTTTGGGTAAAACCATTGGAGCTGGAATTCCAGCAGGTGCTTTTGGTATGACAGCTGAACTAACGGCAAGGATCCAGAAGAGTTTGCACCTTGAACACATCGACGTTGGTGGTGTTGGTGGAACTCTTGCCGGTAACGCTCTGTCAATTGCCGCTATTGCAGCAACACTAACCAAGGTACTTACTCCAGAAGCTTTCAAATCAATGGAAGCACTATGCGATGTATGGACTAAGAATGTTCAGGAATTGATTACCAAGTATGGTGCTCCTTGGCAAGTTAGCCAACTAGGTTGCCGGGCTGAATACTCATTCAGATCACAAGCTCCTAGAAACGGAAGAGAAGCAGCAGACGCAGATGACTTTGATCTGCAGCAGTATCTTCACATTCACGCTCTAAACCGTGGAATCTTGATGACACCTTTCCACAACATGGCTTTGATGTCGCCAGCTCACACAATTGAAGATGTTGAAAGACACAGAGCTCACTTCGAAGAAGCTCTTATTTCGCTGTTTGCTTAGTGCTTCTTGAGTAAGCTGCGACGCTTACGCTCGCCATTTATCTGAGTTACTAGCACCAACAAGATTGCAGCAATAAAAACTGCGCTTCCAATTACGTTAGCTTCAGCAGGAACACCTCTTGCTGCTGCAGTGAAGACATAACGAGGGAAAGTCATATCCGCTCCCGCATTGAAGTTGGTGATGATGAAATCATCGAAACTCAATGCAAATGATAGAAGTGCTGCGGCAGCAATACCAGGAAGTAGTAATGGGAAGGTAATCTTCCAGAACACTTGTCTTGGGTTAGCGTAAAGGTCTTTACCTGCTTCTTCCAGCACCGGATCTAGGCTGGCTACTCTTGCCTTGACTGTCACAACAACAAAGGACAGACAGAACACAACATGACCAATAATGATTGTTCCAATACCCTTTTCAACTCCAAGGCTAAAGAACTGTGAAGCAAGGCCTGCTCCCAGAACAACTTCAGGAGTTGCCATAGGTAAGAACAACAAGAGGTTGGTTGATTTGCGGAACTTGAAGCGATAGCGAACTAAGGCAATAGCAATCATGGTGCCAAGAGCTGTGGCAGCAATAGTTGAAATAACACCAATTAGGACCGAGTTTCCGAAAGCGTCACAAACACCTTCGCGGTCACAAACATTAGTCCACTTATCAAAAGTGAACCCGCGCCAAATTAAGTTAGTCTTCAACGAATCGTTAAATGAGAAGGCAAAGGTGTAGCCAATAGGAATAAGAAGGTAGATGAATGCAAGCACTGCATAAAGAGGGAAAGCGTATTTACCTAAACTGAATTTCATTAGAGCAGATCCTCCGTTCCAGACTTCTTGACATAGCCCGCAACCAGAACAAGAATCGCACCCATCAGAAGAACTGAGAGAGCTGAGGCTGCTGGATAGTCGTTGATTTGGAGGTAGTTCGCTTCAATTACGTTTCCAAGCATCGCCGTTGAACTTGAACCCAGGAAATCACCGGATGCGTTGATGTAATCACCAGCAATAGGAATGAAGGTTAGAAGGGTTCCTGAGATGATTCCAGGCATTGATAGTGGAATGGTAACTTTTCTAAACACTTTTGAAGGTGAAGCGTAAAGATCTGAACCTGCTTCAAGATAACGAGTGTCTAATCTCTCAAGCGATGTGTAGAGAGGAAGAGTCATAAACGGAATGAAGTTATAGGTAAGACCAAAGATAACCATGAAAGGTGTTCCAACTACATACTGGTCTGAATCTAGGAAACCAATCTGCTGCAGTGTTGTAACAATCCAAGATTCGTTAGAGAAAATCTGCTTCCAAGCCAACGTTCTCAATAGGAATGAAATAAAGAATGGCGCAATAACCAAGGTAAGCATTAGCTTCTGAAGCAGTGGATAAGGCCTAGCCTTCACACCAATGAAGTAAGCCAACGGATAAGAAATTACCAGAGCAAGAATTGTTGCTGCCAGTGCGTATCCAAAAGATCGCATCATGTGGGGGAAATATTCAGAGATAACTACTAAGTAGTTGCTGAACTGAAGCGCTGGAACATATTCACCAAAGCCTCCCAATGGGTCCGGTGCTTGAAGTGAAACCATAATCAATGAAATAAGCGGTGTAAGGAAAAATGCTCCCAGGTAGGCCAATCCCGGTGCGAGTAGAACAATAACTACCTTGCCGGTTTTGCCAGGTTTAATCCCGACCTTTGGCTTGCTTGAACTGAAAGCAGTGAATGCCATCTGCGTTAGGCCGCTTCAACAGTGTTAGGAAGATCAGCTAGTCCAAATGAATGCTCAACGGACCAAGAAATCCAAACCTTTTCGCCCAACTCAGTCACAGGAGACTTCCCGACGTTCTGAGCAAACACAGTGATGTTACCCAGCTCAGGAACCTCAATCAGATACTGGTTGCTAACACCGGTGAATCTGATATCGATGATTTCACCAGGACCCATGACGTTTGTCGCTGAGTTAGCAGCCGGCTTCTCGCTTGAGAAGGTTGCCTTCTCAGGTCTAAAGCCAATAGCAATCTTTCCTGTGTGCTTCTCAGCACGTGCCTTCGGAACAGAAATCTTACTACCTGCAATTTCAATGCTGATTGAGTTTGCTGAACTTGATTCGACTTCCCCTACCAAAAGGTTCGACTGTCCTAAGAACTTAGATACGAACACAGTCTTTGGTCTGTCGTAAAGAGCTTCAGGAGCACCCATCTGCTCAATACGTCCCTTGTTCATAACAGCAACTGTGTCTGCCATGTCCATTGCTTCTTCTTGATCGTGAGTTACGTGCAAGAAGGTAAGCCCAACTTCTATCTGGATAGCCTTCAGCTCAATCTGCATCTCACGGCGAAGCTTTAGGTCCAGTGCGCCAAGTGGCTCGTCAAGTAGCAAGAGAGAAGGTCGGTTAACCAATGCTCTAGCTAGAGCAACACGTTGCTGCTGACCACCGGAAAGCTGCTGAGGTTTACGGTCTGCAAGATGTGCCAGTTGAACTAGATTCAGTGCTTCCTTAGCCTTGACAAGAGGGTCATCGATTTTCCTCTGGCGCAGTCCAAACGCAACATTTTCCAACACGTTCATGTGTGGGAAAAGTGCGTAGGACTGGAACACAGTGTTGACCGGACGCTCATGCGGCTTAGTTCCAGTTACGTCCTCGCCACCAATAAAGATGTTTCCAGTGGTAGGAGTCTCTAGACCCGCAACCAAACGAAGAGTTGTAGTTTTACCGCAACCTGATGGACCAAGCAGAGCAAAGAACTCTCCGGCTGGAACATGTAGGTCAAGTTCTTCAATTGCCGTGAAACCAGGGAACTCTTTGCGAATCTTCTTAAGTTCTAAGTCAGCTCCACGGGCAATGAATTCCTTTGCCACTACGCGCCTAGTTTGATTTTTTGGAATGCCTTGGTGAATGCCTGCTCTTCAGCACCATCAAGCGCTCTAAAGCCCTGAGTCAAAGACAAGAATTCTTCGCTAGGGAAAATGAGCTGGTTATCTGCAAGAGCTGGGTCAAGCTTGATGGCTTCTTCCTTGGCACCAACTACAGGTGTGATGTAGTTCACATACGCTGCCAATACTGCTGCGTTGTATGGGTCGTAGTAGAAGTTCATTAGCTTCTCGGCGTTCTTCTTGTGGGTAGCTCCCATAGGAATCACGAAACAGTCAGCTGAGATAGTTCCACCTGATTCTGGAAGAACGAAACCGAAGCGGTCGTAGCCTGCTTCTGCGTTCAACTGAATGATGTCACCTGACCAAGCAATAGCAACAATTGTGTCTCCGTTAACTAGATCATCCTTGTAGCTGTTTCCCTTGATACGAGCAATCTGACCGTCAGAAACCTTCTGGCCAATGATGTCAATTGCGTTCATGAATGCATCTTCGGTAAGGCTGTTCGCGTCACCAATTGAAACGCCCTGGTCCATCAAAACAATTCCAACGGTGTCGCGCATCTCGCTTAGAACACCGATGCGTCCCTTAAGAGCTGGATCCCATAGGTCTTCTAGAACTGCAGGAGCTTCTTTACCGGTTGCTGTCTTGTATGCCTCTTTGTCGAAAGCAAAACCAGCGAGAATACCCTGGTAAGGAAGAGACTTTGTTCGCTGTGGGTCATATGACTCACCTAGGTAAGCAGGCTGAAGGTTCTTCTTGTTTGGAAGATTTGCATCATCAAATGTCTGAACGAATCCCTGGTTGATCCAACGAGCTGCCATCCAAGAAGTTGGGCAAGTTATGTCTGCACCAATGTCTTGACCTAGAGCTAGCTGATCTTTAACTTTTCCGTAGTAAGAGTCGTTGTCATCAAAGTCTTCGCGGTAGGTAACTTCAATACCAGTTTCGCTCTTGAACTTTTCTAGAGTTGGGTAGTTACCGTCATCATCAACGTCTACGTATAGTGACCAGTTGCTCCAGATAAGAGATGGGTCTGAATCACTAACGTCAGTAGCTGGAGTCAGAGCAGAATTTTCTGCTGGAGCACATGCTGCAAGTAGCGCTGCCGCTGAAGTTGCAACTGCACCACCAAGCACTGCTCGACGGGTTACTTTGTGGGCTAAAGCAGCTTTAACCATTTCGCGTAGTTGTGGATCTTCTGGAAGGTTCTGATTCATAACCTTTTGCTCCTTTTATACAAGGGCCGTCAGACGGCCGTGTGGGCACCGACTGCGCGAAAGAACGCATTAAATTAAATAATGCCATACCCCGCAAGATTTCTAGGCAAAAAGGGGATATCTGTGAAACTCATTTCGGCCCAATATTGGCTCCATTTGGGCTCAAACAAAGCCCTCAAATTTGGGGTATTCTGGTCATGGTTAGAGCAAAGTAGCTCTGACCCAGAGGAGAAACATGAAGATCGCTGTCCCCGCAGAGATCAAAAATAACGAATTCCGCGTGGCTATTACTCCAGCGGGAGTTCACGAACTCGTTGCAGCAGGCCACGAGGTATTTATTCAATCAGGAGCCGGAAAAGGCTCAAGCATCTCAGACGAGGATTACTCCTCAGCCGGAGCAAAGATACTTCCCGATGCTGCCACCACCTGGAACACCGGTGAAATGGTCTTGAAGGTCAAAGAACCTATTGCCAGCGAGTATGGCTTCCTTCGTCCAGGCCTAGTGCTTTTCACTTACCTTCACCTAGCAGCAGAACTTGAACTGACCAAGGAACTGGTTGCCAAGAAGGTAACTTCAATTGCTTATGAAACTGTTCAAACCCCAAACAGACAACTCCCTCTTCTTGCTCCTATGAGTGAGGTTGCTGGTCGACTATCAGCACTCGTTGGTGCACAGACACTGTTTGCTCAAAATGGTGGACATGGAATTCTTCTTGGTGGTGTGCCAGGCACAAGATCAGCGAAGGTTGTAGTTCTTGGTGGTGGAGTTGCTGGAACAAATGCAATCGCTATGGCCGTTGGCCTTGGTGCTGATGTAACTGTTCTAGACACCAACATCAATCGTCTAAGAGAACTAGATGCCTTGTATGCAGGTCGACTAAAGACTTTAGCTAGCAACAGTTTCGAAATCGATAGAGCAGTTACTAATGCAGACCTTGTTATCGGATCTGTCCTTATCCCAGGAGCAAAAGCTCCAAAGCTTGTTACCAATGCACTGGTTAAAAAGATGAAGCCAGGATCTGTTCTTGTTGATATTGCAATCGATCAGGGTGGTTGCTTTGAAGACTCAAAGCCAACCACGCACGCTGAACCGACATTCAAAGTTCATGAATCTGTTTTCTACTGTGTTGCTAACATGCCTGGTGCGGTTGCACACACTTCGACTTATGCCCTAACTAACGCAACTTTAAGTTATGCGAAAGCTATAGCCAACAAGGGTTGGCTTCGAGCCTGCCAACAGGACTCAGCTCTAGCACTAGGGCTAAACACCCATGATGGAGCGCTGGTCAGCCAACCTGTAGCTGAGGCTCACGGACTTGAGTTTGCTGACGTAGCGAAGGTTCTGGCATAGCCAACTGAATCGAAAGATTCTTAAACCAACCTCTACCCGGCGGTAACTTTTCATTCCACTGGTTCTTGGGTAAACCAGACGCCAGATGCTGATCTAAGTTGCCCTGTCGAAGATTGATAATGTTTTCAAATCTCCGCTGGAGAGATAGCGGCATGAGAAAAGAACTCGACATGGCGCAGATTACCTGCCTGCCAGTTTGAAATGCCTCCTCTAGTTCCTGAGTAGTTGGACAATCCAGCACGATGGCATCCGTCACACTAGACGCGTTCAAACAAAACATTGATTTGCCCGAGCCTTTAGCTCCGACCACCAAAAGCGACGCGCCATTCAGATCAGCAAAAGAAAACCTTTCGAATCTGTGCTGAAGTGGTATGTCAAAGATTCCTAGCAAGCCATCTTGTGAAGTTATCTCGAGTGGCAGGCCGTTGGTCCATCCCGAAACTAGCTCCGGATAGAGCTTTGTTTCTCCAATCATTGGTATCGCTTTTGAGATAGGAAAATCGAAGGGCATTGTGTGACTCCCCCAAATTGCCAAGGCTCTTGAAGAGTTCGAGACACTGGCTCGAACATTAGGGATAAGAGAAATCAAATCGCCTGGATCCATTGCCCCTAACGCAAAACGCATAGTTAGGTTAGCAATTAGTGCTCTTGGAATGCCAGAGAGCGATTGGCTGGTAGCAATCAGATGCACACCTAGCGACCGTCCTCTAGCCGCTATCGCTTCAAGGGTTCCAATGGCAAGGGGGTGTGAGGTAACGATTGCTGGTAACTCATCGGCTAACACAATCATTCTGGCGAGCTCAGGTAATTGCTCTATAGAAGACACTCCTGCATTAGCCAACAAGCGCTCACGCCTCTTGAGTTCGCCTGATAGGTACTGCCAAAACCTTTCATGTCTACCCTCATCTAAATCCGTGATCAGGGTTAGTGAGGCTGGGTGCTCATCAAGCTTTCTGAGCGCTGCTCCTCCCTTGAAATCAACAAGGACTAGTTGCAACTTTCCTACTTGAACTCCGACCAACATAGATGAGGTAATCAGCTTTAGAAACTCGCTTTTACCTGAACCCGTAGAGCCAACGATAAGGGCATGAGGGCCATCATTTACTAAATCAAACTCAAGGTTGTTGCCCTCGGCTACCCCTGCCCAGAACGGTAACTGCCCTGCTCTGGTTGATCGATAAAAGGACTCCTCTAGTTCTTCGGTTCGCTTTCTCACATCTCTCTCAGCAGAGAGTTTGCTGAAGTAGTCAAAGAAGATGTCGCTGTATTGCTCCTTGAAGAACCAACCTGACTTCGATAGTTCCTTATCCCCTATGGCCAGAGCACTGGGAGTTACCCAAATGGGCTGATCGCTGAAATCATCATCCTTCTCTTTCTTGCCCCTACGCATCAGAGCCATAGTTAGAGCAGCTGATAAAACACTCACAAAAGTGAACAGAGCAAACTGCCACATTCCTGTCACCAGTGCCATCACAACGCCTAGAAGCAGTCCAGGAATCAGGGCAAACCAGCGCATGATTAGATGTTGCCCTAATCCTGAGGTAAAACTAATGCCCGTTACCTTTATGTGGATAACGGGCAATAAGTCTGAAACTTGAAAACTAATCTCCGATGTAGCTCATTACGTGCTTGATACGGGTGTAGTCCTCGAAACCATACATCGATAGGTCTTTTCCGTAACCTGAGTGGCGGAAACCACCGTGAGGCATTTCTGCAGCTAGCGGTATGTGGGTGTTGATCCAAACACAACCAAAGTTCAAGCCCTTAGCAAAGCGCATTGCCCTAGTGTGGTTGCTTGTCCATACAGATGATGCCAAACCATACTTCACATCGTTAGCCCAGCGCATGGCTTCAGCGTCATCCTTGAAGCTCTGAACTGTAACTACAGGACCAAAGATTTCACGCTGGATGTGCTCGTCGGTCTGCTTTAGACCAGTCAATACTGTTGCTTCGTGGAAGTAACCACTACTCTCAATAGCTTTACCACCGATGGCGATAGATGCGTGATCTGGTAGACGGTCAATGAAGCCAGTTACCTGAGCTAGCTGGTTTACGTTGTTTACTGGGCCAAACAAAATGTCATCTCTACTTGGATCTCCAGTAATTGCATTAGCCTTTACTTCAGCAGTCAAGATTGCAACGAATTCATCGTGAACACTCTCGTGAACCAAGATACGAGTTGCAGCTGTGCAGTCTTGACCTGCGTTAAAGAATCCAGCAACAACAATCTGTGCTGCTGCCTTGTGAAGATCTGCATCAGCAAAAACAATTACTGGAGCCTTGCCACCAAGTTCAAGGTGCACTCTCTTTAGATCAAGAGCTGCACTCTTAGCAACTTCCATACCTGCTCTAACAGAACCTGTAATTGAAACCATCTGAGGTGTTTCGTGCTCAATCATGGCGCGACCGGTGTCACGGTTTCCAGTAACTACGTTGAAGACACCTTCAGGTAGGAACTCACTTGCAATTTCTGCAAGAAGCAAAGTTGAAGCAGGAGTTGTGTCTGATGGCTTCAAAACAATTGTGTTTCCTGCAGCAATAGCTGGAGCAAATTTCCAGGTTGCCATATTCAGTGGATAGTTCCATGGAGTCACCTGACCGATAACACCAATTGGTTCTCTTCTAATTGATGAAGTGTGGTCTTTTGCATACTCAGCAGTTGCACGACCTTCAAGGTTTCTAGCAGCACCAGCAAAGAATCGAATCTGATCAACAGAAACCATGACCTCATACTCAACTAGAGTGCTGCGAGGCTTACCTGTGTTGCGAGATTCAACATCAGCCATCTCTTCAGCTCTTGCTTCTAGAGCATCTGCAATCCTGAACAAAGCAAGCTGACGCTCACCAGGGGTTGTCTGGCTCCAAGTCTCAAATGCCTTATCTGCTGCCTTATAGGCAGTGTCAACATCGCTCTCATTAGAGAGCTGTGATGTCGCATAAACCTCGCCATTGGCTGGGTTAGTGATGTCTAGGGTTTCACCTGACTTGGCAGCAACGTGGCTACCGTTGATGAAGTTCTTTAGTTCCTGTGCCATTTGAAAACTCTCCTTCGAGCCTTATAAAGGGTAAACATTCGGTGTTTCTAATGTCTAAAGACTATTACAGCCATAAGTTCTAGACCCAATCCGTAGGTGAAAAGGCCAAAATGATACGGAATCTATACCAAATTGGTAAATTTGGTGCGAAATCAGGACCGAAATGGCAAAAAGTGTGCCAAAATCGCAGTATGGCTAGAACAGACCGGGCAAAGGCGTCAGTTCTCGATGACATCTCTAAAGAGATCATCGAGCAGCTTCAGATGGACGGGCGTAAGCCGTACAGCGAGATAGCCAAGGCTGTCGGGCTAAGTGAGGCCGCTGTTCGCCAGAGAATGCAGAAGCTACAAGAATCTGGCGTTATGCAGGTTGTAGCCGTTACAGACCCTCTTCAACTGGGCTTCTATCGCCAAGCCATGATTGGCATTCGCTGCTCAGGAGACATGACTGAATTAGCAAACAAGCTTTCTGCAATGCCTGAGGCTGACTATGTGGTTATGACCGCAGGTTCTTTTGACATCCTGGTAGAAGTTGTCGTGGAAAACGACCAAGACCTAATCGATGTTCTAAACACAAAAATCAGATCACTTCCAGAAGTGGTTTCAACTGAAACTTTTGTTTACCTGAAACTCCACAAGCAGTTCTATAACTGGGGTGTTAGATAACTTAACAGGTTTGGGTATCGGAAGATACTCGAAGTGAATTGCCACCCGGCAATTCAAAAGCGCAACACAAATGAAAATGTAAAGAGTGATATCAAATGGCAATCAAGGAGAGCATAGCCCGAAAGCTTGTCTCAGCTTTAAAGCGAGACAAGGCTCCTGTCAAAAGACAGGCCAAAGCAAGAGCCGACCAAGCCACTCCGCTTCTCAAGGCTCGTAGAGCTGGAAAAGAAGCAACCCCGGCAATGCTGCAAAAAGCTGCAAAAGAGAATCTCTTCATGCACTTTACCCGTCACAGTCCATATGAGAAGAGTGATATTCCTATCATCACTAGAGCTGAAGGACACCACTTCTGGGACATCAACGGTAAAAAGTACTTTGATGGTATTTCATCATTGTTCGCAGTTAACGTCGGTCACGGTCGAGAAAGATTAGCTGAAGCGGCTGCAAAGCAGATGAAGAAGTTGGATTACTTCCCAATCTGGTCACACGCCCACGCTCCAGCGATCGAATTATCGGAACGCATACTTTCGTATGCACCAAAAAACCTGAGTCGAGTTTTCTTTACCACCGGTGGTGGTGAGGCAAATGAGACCGCCTGGAAACTAGCCAAGCAATACTTCAAGATGACCGGTAAGCCACTAAAGCACAAGGTACTAACCCGAGCTGTTGCCTACCACGGAACCTCACACGGTGCATTGTCACTAACTGGTATTCCTGCCATGAAGAAGATGTTTGAGCCACTAGTTCCAAGCACCTTCAGAGTCCCAAACACCAACTGGTATAGAGCACAAGACGACTTCGAGAACGAAGAAGCCTTTGCGATGTGGGCTGCAGACAGAGTCGAAGAAATGATTCTGTTTGAAGATCCAGATACTGTAGCTGCGTTCTTTATTGAGCCGGTTCAAAACTCAGGTGGTTGCTTCACTTCCCCTCCTTCGTACTTCAAGCGTGTTCGCGAAATTTGCGACAAGTACGATGTTCTGTTGGTAGCGGATGAAACAATCGATGGTTTTGGTCGCATTGGAACCATGTTCGCTAGCGAGCGTTATGGGCTAGAGCCTGACATGTTGGTTTGTGCCAAGGGTATAACCTCGGCATACCAACCACTTGGTGCGCTAATGATTACTGAGAAGTTGTTTGAGCCTTTCAAGGCTGGAACAAACATCTTCGCTCATGGATACACCTTCGCCGGTCACCCTGTGGCTTGTGCAGTGGCTCTTGAGAACCTAGACATCTTCGATGAAGAAGACCTAGTAGGTAACGTTGCTCGCAACGAAGCCGCATTCAAGAAGACCCTAGAGAAGCTAAAGGATCTGCCTATTGTTGGTGATGTTAGAGGTGCAGGTTACTTCTACGCAATCGAACTGGTTCGTGACAAGGACACCAGAGAGTCATTCAACGACAAAGAGTCAGAGAAGCTCCTGCGACAGTTCCTAAGCAACGACATGTATAAAAATGGATTGTATTGTCGCTCCGATGATCGTGGCGACCCTGTAGTTCAACTAGCTCCGCCTTTGACCATTGGTCAAAAGGAGTTTGATGAACTAGAGCAGATACTTCGAAGCAGCCTTTCCAAAGCTGGAAAGATGTTCGAGTTGATGTAATCCTGAAGTTCATAAAAGAACCCGGTTATCCACCAATCTATAGGGGTAACCGGGTTCTTTACAAACTTCGGTATTCTCTAATTGTGAAACACACTCAAGACTCATTTATAACCTTCAGGTCCCCAATCGGCCTAGTTCGGGTATACGAATCCAACGGCAAGGTAACCTCGATAGATCTTGCCCTAAGCGGAGCTAAGGAGAGTTCAAGCACGAACCCAACACTGGTTCAAGCCAAGAAAGAAATTGACTCATACTTTGCTGGCACCCTCACTAAGTTCACAATGCCTGTTGACCTCACCAAAGGAACCCCATTCCAGCGAGCTGTATGGAAAGAAATCAACAAAATAAAGTTTGGTCAAGTAAAGACTTATGCAGACATCGCTAGAGCTATTGGAAAGCCATTAGCTGCTAGAGCTGTTGGCGGGGCTGTGGGATCTAACCCAATCCCCTTGGTTATTGGTTGTCACAGAGTGTTAGGTTCCAATGGCAAGATCACCGGTTATTCCGGAGGTAAAGGAATTCCAACCAAGCGAATACTTCTCAAGTTAGAAGGAATTGCTTCCAAAGAATGAGCGATTTCCTTCGAAAGCATGAAGATGGGCTATCGCGCTGCAAATGGGCAGGCGTTGATGAGCTTTACGTTCAGTATCACGATGAAGAGTGGGGCGTAGCCGTTGCTGGCGACCAGGAAATGTTTGAGCGCATCACACTTGAAGGCTTCCAAGCAGGTCTTTCTTGGATAACTATCCTGAAAAGACGAGAACATTTCAGAAAAGCGTTCCACAACTTTAACATCAAGAAAGTTGCGAAGCTAACCGAAGTAGATGTTGAGAGGCTAATGCTCGATGCGGGGATTATTCGAAACCGTGCCAAGATACAGAGCACCATCCGTAACGCTCAAGTAGTCCTTGATCTTCAAAAGCAAGGCGAAAGCATCAGTGACATTGTTTGGAGCTTTGCACCTACTAGAACAAAGAGCACCTCTCCTGCTTCTTCCTTTGAATGGCGGGCGACAAGTTCTGAATCTGATGCTCTGAGTAAACATCTAAAGAAATTAGGTTTCGGATTTGTTGGTTCAACAACTATGTATGCACTCATGCAGGCAACAGGATTTGTAAATGACCATGCTCCAGGCTGTTTTAGAAGGAAAGAACTTACTTAGGTTTAGTAAAGTTTTCTTTCACCATCGACATACTGTCTACGAACGGCGACGACAATATCAAAGATTGCTAGTGGGGCAAATATTGGCAGCAAATAAGTCCAGCCAAAGTTTGCAATTGGCAATGTAGTTTGGGTTATTTGGTAAGCCAAATCCTCGACAACAGTTACAGTTGACGCTTCGTAATCGGTAACTGTTTGAATTCTTAGAAAAGCTATCGCGAATACGCTGTATGCGATGACCGGGACAGAAAGACATATTACCCAAGCAACTCTGACACCTAATCTCACCTTGTCAAAAGTCGATAACTGCTTCTTTACTTTCAATGTCTCGGGCATAACCTTTACTTTGCTCGAATGATTTCGCTGGTAATCAAAAAGATTGTCTTACCCTCTACCTCTAAGCCTAAACCAGCCTTCTTGGCAACTGCTTTCAGTTGAGTCAAGGTCTTTGGAGGTGTCTTGGCCCTCACAAAAGCTCCAACTAACTCACCCTTGGCGGTTTTGTTGAAGTGATTCAGTGCTCGTCGTTGCCCCTTGCTATCTTCTGCAACTACCTCAACCCAATATGAATCAAGATGCTCTGGGATTGGAGCCAGATCAACATATGCCTTAGATCTGAGGTCAATAATTGGCATGTCCACAAGACGGTTATAGGCAGCTTCCTGGTGTTCACGCCACACTTTCTTCAGACTTACCTTCGGTAGCACTGTGTTAGCCGAGAGCCTGTACCAAGGGATTCGATCGGTAGCTGATATCAAACCAAACAAAGCGCTTTGAATCAAAACGTTTCCCCGCATTAGATCAACTTCATGCTTGGTGAAACTGCCTATGCCTATTGCCTTATACAAAGTCCCCTCGTAGCGTTCATAGGCTGGCATCGTCGGTGCCTGTCTGATAGCAAGGTTCAGTTCTCTATCACCTTGCTGCTTGGGGCTGAGTTTCAGGACCTTTGTTGCCTCTGCTTTGCTCTTGCAAACCTTGATAAGAGCATCCAAGATGAGATCCCTAGCCTCATTGAGCTGACCATAGCTCAGGTGAACCTGTTCAATGGTCAGATTAGATCCACCAATTCGCTTGGTTTCACTTGGAGGCAACAATAACAACACCTAACCAGCCTAGACTTAGAACATGGTAAAACTTACGAAGATATACACCCGAACAGGTGATGAAGGGTTAACCGGACTGAGTAACTTCAGCAGAGTTAGAAAGACTGACCCACGCATTGAAGCCTATGCAGATGTTGACGAGGCTAACTCAGCCATCGGTGTTGCCGTTGCTCTAGCCCAGAACGAATTTGACCAAGAAACCCTAGATTTGATGTCTCAAATCCAGAATGACCTATTCGACCTAGGCGCTGACCTTTCCAACCCACTAAACGAGCACTACGAATACGAACCACTTCGAGTTGATGCTGTTTGGATTGATGCTCTAGAAGCGGCCATCGACAAATACAACGCAGAACTAGAAAAACTAGACTCATTCATCATCCCTGGTGGATCAGGCCTTGCAGCTGGTCTACACCTTGCCAGAACAGTGGTTAGAAGAGCAGAACGTGCAACATGGCATGCAATCGAAGAGCACGGCACTGAGCCTGGTAAGAAGGGTCAGACAACAGGTGGAGTAAGCCTGACTGCTGTGAAGTACCTCAACCGTCTTAGCGACCTACTATTCGTTCTAGCTCGTTATGCAAACATCAAGCACGGTGGCGACATCAAATGGGTTCCTGCAGCTAACCGCAGAGAAGCTCCTGCTAAGCGCAGACCTGAACAAGACTAGGTTAAACAAGAAAGCCCCGAGATTGTCTCGGGGCTTTATCTTTAGATCTTTAGGCTAGTTGAGCATCTCTAGCAACGATGGTTACGATATCGTGCTCAACTGAAAGAAACCCTTCAGCTGCAGTTGCCTTGATAGCTTCTCCTGTTGGTAAAGTGATGCGAACATCACCTGATGCCAAAATAGCCAGCATAGGCTCGTGTCCAGGTAGTAAACCAATTTCACCCTCAACGGTCTTGGCAACAACCATCTTGGCTTCCCCTGACCACACTGCGCGGTCAGCGGCTACTAGTTCAACACGAAGAGTCTTCATTACTTAGAGGTCTCTGCCTGAATCTTGGCCCATTGACGCTCAACGTCTTCCAAACCACCAACATTGAAGAACGCTTGTTCTGCAACGTTGTCGAAGTCACCGTTAGCGATAGCTGAGAAGCCCTCGATGGTGTCCTTTAGTGGAACTGTTGAACCCTTAACACCGGTGAACTTCTCCGCCATGTATGTGTTCTGGGATAGGAACTGCTGGATACGGCGAGCACGAGATACGGTGATCTTGTCCTCTTCGCTCAATTCTTCAACACCCAAGATGGCGATGATTTCCTGAAGTTCTTTGTTCTTCTGGAGAATCTGCTTCACTCTGGTAGCTGTTGCATAGTGGTCAGAGCTAATAAAGCGTGGGTCCAAGATACGAGAAGTTGAAGTTAGTGGATCCACAGCTGGGTATAGACCCTTAGAAGCAATTTCACGGCTCAACTCTGTTGTTGCATCAAGGTGAGCGAATGTTGTTGCCGGGGCTGGGTCGGTGTAGTCATCGGCAGGTACGTAAATAGCCTGTAGAGATGTAATCGAGTGTCCACGGGTTGATGTGATGCGCTCCTGTAGAAGACCCATCTCATCGGCAAGGTTTGGCTGGTAACCCACAGCTGAAGGCATACGACCTAGCAGGGTTGAAACCTCAGAACCTGCCTGAGTAAAGCGGAAGATGTTGTCAATGAACAGAAGAACGTCTTGCTTTTGAACATCACGGAAGTACTCAGCCATTGTCAGTGCTGACAATGCAACACGAAGACGGGTGCCTGGTGGCTCATCCATCTGGCCGAAGACCAGTGCTGTCTTGTCGATAACACCCGACTCAGTCATTTCGTCGATAAGGTCGTTACCTTCACGGGTACGCTCACCGACACCTGCGAATACTGACACACCATCGTGGTCTTCAGCTACACGGTAAATCATTTCCTGGATAAGAACTGTCTTACCAACACCAGCACCACCGAATAGACCAATCTTTCCACCACGAACATATGGGGTTAGTAAGTCAATAACCTTGATACCGGTCTCGAACATCTCGGTCTTTGACTCAAGCTGGTCGAATGCAGGTGGGTTACGGTGAATTGGCCAGCGCTCAGAAACTTCAACCTTGTCGCCAGGCTTACCGTTCAGGATGTCACCGGTAACGTTGAACACCTTACCCTTGGTAACATCACCTACTGGAACAGAGATAGGTGCACCAGTATCTGATACTGCCTGGCCACGAACCAAACCATCGGTTGGCTTCAGTGCAATCGCACGGACTAGGTCATCTCCTAGGTGCTGAGCTACCTCAAGGGTAAGAGTTGTTACCTCACCGTTTAGGTTGATCTCAGTGGTCAGAGCGTTGTAGATACCAGGGATACCATCGTGCGGAAACTCGATGTCAACCACTGGGCCAGTTACACGGGCAATACGTCCGGTAGCAGCGTTCTTTTTCTCGGCCATTTTCTTCTATCTTTCTATTCTTTGTCGCTGGTGTCGACAAGTGCGTCGGCACCACCCACGATTTCGGAAATCTGTTGGGTAATTTCTGACTGTCGAGCAGAGTTGCTCAACCTGGTGTAGTTCTTGATTAACTTGTCAGCATTTTCAGTAGCTGACTTCATTGCTTTTTGTCTTGCTGCGTGCTCTGCTGCAGCTGACTGCAACATTGCGTTGAAAATACGTGATTCGATGTAAACAGGAAGCAGTGCATCTAGAACCTTTGATGCATCTGGCTCAAATTCATAAAGTGGGAAGATTTCGCTATCGCCAGGTGTCTCAACGCCCTCGACAACTTCCAAAGGAAGAAGGCGAACAACCTGAGGCTCTTGGCTGATCATTGAAATGAACTTGTTGTATACCAAGTGAATTTCATCGACTCCACCCGCTGAGTAATCAGTGTTGAATAGCCCAACTACTTCCTTAGCAATCTCTTCAGCAGTTGTAAATACTGGAAGGTCTGTGCCACCAGTCCACGCTCTAATTGCAGCTCGCTTACGGAATGAGAAGAAGCTAACTGACTTTCTTCCAACTAGGTAGTAAACGATTTCTTTACCCTGGTCCTTTAGAAGCTGAGTAAGTTGCTCTGCTTCTTTGAGAACGTTAGTTGAGAATGCTCCAGCAAGACCACGGTCACTTGTGAAAATCACAACAGCTGATCTGCGGATCTCTGCTGGCTCTGTAGTCAGTGGGTGATCGATGTTAGAGAAAGTTGCAACAGCAGACACGGCACGGGTAATCGCACGAGAATATGGGCTTGCTGCAGTCAAACGCTGTTGTGCTTTGTAAATGCGTGAGGCTGAGATTAGCTCCATGGCTCGAGTGATCTTCTTGGTCGTCTGAGCAGATTTAATCTTCTGCCTATAGACCCGAAGTTGCGCTCCCATGTCTTTTGTCCTTTACTTTCTCTTGAAATCAAAAACGCTTATTAGCGCTTCTGCTTCACAATCTTCTCTTGGTCAACTTCTTCTTCTTCCATTGCAGCAACAGACTCGTTGCCAACAGAAGAAAGAGGCTTACCAACACCGGTTAGGAAGCCCTTCTTGAACTTGAGAACATCTGCCTCAAGAGCTGAGATGGTGTCATCCTTGAGATCGTTGGTCTCGCGGATGGTTGTCAACACAGATGAGTTACGGCGAAGGTAGTCAAGTAACTCGCTTTCGAATCTCAAGATGTCTTCAACAGGAACTTCATCGAGCTTTCCTGTTGTTCCAGCCCAGATAGAAACTGTCTGCTCTTCAACTGGGTATGGAGAGTACTGAGGCTGCTTTAGAAGCTGCATCAGACGTGCACCACGAGCTAGCTGCTGACGTGAAGCTGCATCCAAGTCGCTTGCGAACATAGCGAAAGCTTCCAATGAGCGGTACTGAGCAAGTTCAAGTTTCAATGTTCCGGAAACCTTCTTGATGCCCTTAACCTGAGCTGCACCACCAACACGTGAAACAGAGATACCTACGTCAATAGCTGGTCTCTGGTTAGCGTTGAACAAGTCTGACTGCAAGAAGATCTGACCGTCGGTAATAGAAATTACGTTGGTTGGAATATATGCAGATACGTCGTTTGCCTTGGTCTCAATGATTGGAAGTCCAGTCATAGAGCCTGCGCCTAGTGCATCGTTCAACTTTGCACAACGCTCTAGTAGGCGTGAGTGTAAGTAGAAGACGTCACCTGGGTATGCTTCACGGCCTGGTGGACGACGAAGAAGAAGTGAAATCGAACGGTAAGCCTCAGCCTGCTTTGATAGGTCATCAAAAATGATTAGGACGTGCTTGCCGTCATACATCCAGTGCTGACCAATAGCAGAACCGGTGTATGGAGCTAGGTACTTGAAACCAGCTGGGTCAGATGCAGGAGATGCAACGATAGTTGTGTATTCCATTGCTCCAGCAGCTTCTAGAGCTCCCTTTACAGATGCAATAGTTGAACCCTTTTGACCAACAGCAACATAGATACAACGAACCTGCTTTGTTGGGTCCCCTGATTCCCAGTTAGCCTTCTGGTTGATGATCGCATCGATAGCAATAGCGGTCTTACCAGTCTGACGGTCACCAATGATTAGCTGACGCTGTCCACGACCGATAGGAATCATCGCGTCAATCGCCTTGATACCTGTTTGTAGTGGCTCGTGAACTGACTTACGAGCCATAACACCAGGAGCCTGAAGTTCTAGTGCACGACGAGCAGAAGACTTGATCTCTCCCTTACCATCGATTGGCTCACCTACTGGGTTTACTACACGACCAAGGAAGTCATCACCTACTGGAACAGAAAGAATCTCACCTGTGCGCTCAACCTTCATACCCTCAACAATGTGAGTGAACTCACCAAGGATAATCACACCGATCTCACGCTCGTCTAGGTTCTGAGCTAGACCCAAAGTGCCGTCTTCGAACTTTAGAAGTTCGTTAGCCATAACGCTAGGCAAGCCTTCAACGTGAGCGATACCGTCACCAGCATCGATAACGTGACCGATCTCGGTACGGCTAGCTTGAGCTGGCTCGTAAGACTTAGCAAAGTCCTTCAGCGCGTCGCGAATCTCATTCGGACTGATGCTTAGATCTGCCATCTTGTTCCTCTACTTCTGAAGCGTTAGCTTCGGTTGATGCTGCCGGAGGCTTTTGCCAACTGCAGCTTTAGGTTTTGCAGACGGGTGCTTACGCTTCCGTCGATTATTTCACCAGCAATTTGGACAACCATTCCGCCAAGAATCGAAGGATCGATCTCAACGTTTAGGCTGACCTGCTGGCCATATGTTCCGGCCAAGGTTGAACGCAAGCGCTCAATCTGACTTTGGTCTAGTGCTTTGGAAACAGTAACTGTTGCAACAAGTGATTGTCCATAAGCGGCAACCTGCTTTGCAAACTGGTCGATTACTACTGCCACGCGACGTCCACGAGCAGAGCCAACCGCCTGGTTGATAAGTGCTTGAGTAACTAAGTGTGCTTTAGAGCCAATAAGTGCCTTGACCAAAGCTAATTTAGTTTCATTAGGAGCGCTCTTGTTGCTCAAGGCAAACTGAAGATCGCGATCACTTGCAACAACCTGCTGGAAACTAAATAGTTCATCTTGAACCTGGTCCAAAACTGAAGTTTTACTTGCAGTTGCAGACGCAGCATGAACACCAAGTTGCTCCAGGACGATAACTAGGTCCATGCTCCTAGAGAATCTAAGAGCAACTACTTTCTTCACAAACTCGAGTGCATTTGCGCTGACTTTTGTCTTGAAGACACGATCAATCAGATCGTCCTTCGCTGCGCTCTCAGTGGAAGAGTCTGAGAGGATGCCGCGCAGCTGAGTGCTACTCGAGATTGCGTCAGCCACTACAAAAAGGTCAGTCGCAAACGCTAGGTCTGACCCAAGGTATGCAGATGAATCTGCTTTAGCTTGAGCTAGCGCTTGACGAGTTGAGGAGGCCATTAGTTCTTCTTGCTGTCTTTCTCTAGATCTGCGAGGAAGCCAGCAACCATGCTGGAAGCGTTCTTGTCTTCTTTTAGGTTCTGTTGAACAACTGTTGAGGCAAGATCAAGAGCTAGAGAACCAACTTCAGCACGCAATGAAATGATTGCTGCTTGGCGCTCTGACTCAATCTGCTTCTTAGCGGTTTCAGTCATACGAGCTGCTTCAAGCGAAGCCTGCTCCTTTAGTTCAGCAAGGATTGCTGCACCTTCGGCTCTAGCTGCCTCGCGAATCTGTGCGGCTTCCGCACGTGCTTCGGCTTGCTCTGCCTCGATGTTAGCTGTCTTTGCTGCCGCTTCTGCCTGAGCCTTCTCTGCAAGAGCGAGGCGACCTTCGATCGCTTCGGTTCTTGCATCAATGTTCGCTTTGAAGTTTGGCAAAACCTTGACCCAGAAGAAGACCAACAGAATCGCGAATACAACAGCAGACCAAACGATGTCAGCTACCGCCGGTAAAAGTGGGTTAGCTGACGCCGCAGTAGGCATCATTTCGTGAATTCCAATAGTCATTTAAGAAACCTTAGGCTGCGAAGATGAATGGGGTTGCAAGACCGATCAGGGCCAAAGCTTCGGTAAACGCAATACCAAGCCACATTGTTACCTGAAGTCTTGCTGCAAGTTCTGGTTGACGAGCAATTGACTCGATTGTCTTTGAAACTACAAGTCCTACACCGATACCAGGACCAATCGCTGCAAGGCCATAGCCTAGAACGCCAAGGTTACCTGTTACCTGTGATACCTGAGTTACAGTTTCTGCTGCTATTTGAATAATCTGCACTTTGTTTTCCTTCCATGGTTTGAACTAACGGTTTGTTAGTTCATTGTGTTTCTTAGTGTTCATCTGCTAACGACAGCTGAATGTAAACAGTTGTCAACAGGGTGAATACGTAGGCCTGCAGGAATGCCACCAAAATCTCAAAGAGTGTGAAGGCAAATCCGAAGGTAAATGTCAATAAACCGAAGGCCTTGAAAGGGCCATCGGCGTATAGAACAAAGAAATGGGTTGCTGTGAAGCACAACACCAACAAGAGGTGTCCAGCAATCATGTTCATCATCAAACGAAGGGCCAGCGTAACCGGTCTCAGAATGAATGTTGACAAGAATTCGATTGGGGTTACCAAAACATAGAACGCTTTTGGAACACCTGAAGGTAGCAAGGCATTCTTGAAGAACTTAAGGCCATGAGCTTTCATACCTGCGTAGATGAAGGTTACGTAAGCTGCTCCAGCAAGGATCATCGGCAATCCGATAACAGAAGTTCCAGAAATGTTAAGTCCTGGCACAATTCCGGTGATATTCATACCAAGGACGATAAAGAAGATTGTTGTCAGAAGCGGAAGGAATCGATCGCCATCCTTCTCTCCAAGTTGTTCGTGGGCAATTGACTTACGCACAAAGTTCAGAGACATTTCTCCAAACATTTGGAAGCGACCCGGCACAAACTGGCCTGTTGCAGTGCTCTTGCGGAAACGGTTAGCCCAGAGAGTGAATAGAACCACTAGAAGAGTGGTTACTAAAAGACGGATGAGCATAATTCGGTTCAGCTCAAAAGGGGTGCCTTCAAAAGCGATAACCTCTGGATAAAATTCGCCAATCGTTGGAGGCGTGAATTCCCCTTCGCCAGCGGCGACAGGGTTGAATCCCGCACTAAGCAGTAACAACGTTGGAGAGAACAGTTTGGACTCCTGTTTCGGGGCAGGCTATGCCTAACCTTGCGGCGATTTACAGTGGGTTATCGTTACTACTTCAGCAAGCGATACTCAAATCGTATCAGCATTCGAACAGCGAAAATCGTCCAATTGAGCCAAATTTCCAGCAATTTAACCGATTTAGACTGACGGGGTAATTCGGGCCTTGGTCACAATCCAAGTATCCAAAACTAGCCCACCAATAACCGCTGCGACCACAGTAAAGAAGACAACGGGCCTTGCCTCAGAGCTTAGCCAGTCAGCATTATTTAGAACCCAGAAGAAGACCAGGAACAGCACCATCTTGATCAGCCAGCCACCAAGCACAACTGCTAGAAAGCCTCCCAGCCCCAACTTTGCGCCAAGGAGCAAGCTAAAGACGGTTAGCGCTGTGAAAGCTAAAGCGGCCAATCCCCCAGACAGGGCCGCTAGGACGCCTGAAGTTCCTGCGATCAGGAATCCTATGGCGCTACCGATCGAGACCACAGCTAAAACCAGAAGGGACCCCAGCTTCAATACTCTAAACATTACGGAATTCAAATCATCAAACATTAGCTGTCTTTCTTCTTGAGCGGATACGAACAATTTCAGGCCAAATTGTGTACAAGAGTGAAAGTGATATTGAACTGACTGCAAAAACAATCACCCAGAAAATGTCAGTTAGGAAAAGTAGCAGGCAACTTACCGAAACCGATGCGCTCCAAAAATAGAAAACCAGAACTGAACCAACATGGCCGTGACCAAAATCCTGAAGCCTGTGATGCAGGTGCAGTCTGTCTGCCGCGAATGGGGACTTCCCAGCCACCAATCTTCTTATTACTGCAAGTGCGAAATCAAGTAGTGGCAAAAGCAAAATGGAAATAGGCAAGATTAGCGGTAACACTGCTGGGACTAGGTCGTCGCGCTTTAGCGAAGCTGGGTCAATCTGACCTGTGACTGTCAGCGCGGATGCGGTCATTAAAAGACCTAGGAGTAGAGCCCCGCCATCCCCCATGAAAATCTTTGCCGTATGCCAGTTGTGTGGCAAGAATCCAACACACATACCAATGACTATCGCTGAGATGACAGTTGCCAAGTTGAAGTAGTTAGCAGGTGAAATCTGTTGGGCAAGAAGGTACGAGTAGATAAAGAACACAACTGTTCCAATGAGAACAACACCTACAACCAGGCCATCAAGCCCATCAATGAAGTTCACGGCGTTCATTACCAACACAGCTAAGAACACTGTGACAACAAATGAAACACCGAAAGAACCGACGGTGATACCGAAGATCGGCAAAGAGACTATTTGAACACCGTTCCAAGCCAACACACCGGCTGCCAGAAACTGACCAGCCAGCTTGATAGTCCAGTCCAAATCGTAAAGATCATCGAGGAACCCAATAGCCATAACTACAAGAGCTGCCAGTGATATTGCGATGATTGGCCCCGGATCGGCAAAAACCACCTCAAACCAACCGATAGGTGCAGCTATGGCAACAGAGACGACAAAGCCAATGAACATAGCCAAGCCACCAATGCGAGGGGTTGGCTTAGAGTGCATGTCTCTGGATCTAATCGCCTTTGGGTAAATCTTGTAGCGGCCAGCGAATCTGCGAACGACAAAGGTAGCAAGGTATGTGACAACCCCTGCTATTGCCATCAGAAGCAGATAGGCGCGCACTAGCCCGCACTTACTTCAAGTAAATCTCCAACAACTGATCGAATCTTCGCTTCAGAGAGAGCACCGCGTCTAACAATCTTGATTTTTCCAGTTGTGCTCAACTTGCCTTTAGAGTCATAAGTATCAACAAGTGAAGTTAGATCGATGATGGTAGATGCCTCACCCTTAGGACTTGGGCCACCATCTAGGAATACGCCAACTGAGGAATCCAAGTAATCAAATGCTTGTTTGCAGGTTGTTGCTGAAGGCTCTCCAGTCAGATTCGCACTAGAAACTGCTAGTGGACCAGTTTCTTCAATAAGTGCAATAGCGATCTTGTGATCAGGAACTCTAAGTGCAACTGTTCCTTTGGTCTCCCCTAGATCCCATTGCAGGGATGGTTGAGCACGAAAAATGATTGTTAGTGCACCTGGCCAAAAAGTTTCAGCGAGCTTGACTGCTGCATCAGGCAGAGTTTCAACAAGAGCTTTCGCCATGTTTAGATTTGCAATCAAAACTGGCGGTGGCGATTGCCTTCCTCTACCCTTGGCATCCAAAAGCGCTTGAACTGCTTCCGGAGAAAAAGCATTAGCTGCAATTCCGTAAACAGTGTCGGTTGGAATGACCGCAAGCTCAGTTCTACCAAGCGCGACTTTTGCTAAACGCATTCCGGTGAGGAGTTCAGTATCAACTGAGCAGTCAAAGATTTTCTGCATTTCTAACCACCCACCTATCTAATCGCAGTGGTCGCCCTGTCGCGACCAGATAAATCCTTATGAGTTGAACATTGACGCCAACCTAGGTTCAATATTAGTTCTCTAATGGCATCGCCCTGCATGTCAGCGTGCTCAATAACCAATGCTCCGCCTTTTCTCAGCAATCTCTTGGCCGAAGACTCAACTTTTCTAACCAAGTCCAATCCATCCGCCCCACCGTATAAAGCCATAGAAGGGTCATGCAGGTGGACTTCTGGATAGATCGGAATCATGTCATCAGGAATGTAAGGCGGGTTAGATACCAATACATCGACCTGACCATTTAGTTCAGGGAAAGCATCAGCTAGATCGCCTTGGACAAGGGTGGCTGTTGGTGCATACTTAGCGAAGTTCTGCTTGGTGTAAACAAGAGCATCTTCACTTAGCTCAACTGCAAAGACTTGGGCATTAGGAACTTCAACAGCTAAAGATATTGCAATTGCTCCAGAACCTGTTGCTAGGTCAACGGCAATTGGATTATCGCTAGGAACTGCTTTGAGTGCATCAACTGCCAACTGCGTAACAGTCTCGGTTTCAAATCTAGGTACGAAAACTCCAGGGCCAACTTTGAGTTCTAATTGCCTGAAGTAAGCAACGCCGGTTAGGTGTTGTAGTGGGAATCTCTCTGCTCTTTTTGCAACAAGTTCTAGAAACTTTATCTCTTCTGCTTCATTGAGTAATTCACCAGTTATTGCTTTGACCTGTAATTCACCACGGGATAGATCAAGAACAAACCCCAACAGAATTTCTGCATCCGCCTGAAATGATTCAATGCCTGCTTGTTCAAACTTTTTAGATGCAAGTTCGATAGCAGCAGAAAGCTTCATTATTCGTTTTCACCAAGGGCTGCTAGGCGAGCTTCTTCATCTGCCTGAATGGCAGACTGAACAACTGGCTCTAACGCGCCATCCATTACCTGGTCTAGGTTGTACGACTTGTAACCAGTTCTGTGATCAGCAATACGGTTTTCAGGGAAGTTATAAGTTCTAATGCGCTCTGAACGGTCAACGCTTTTAACCTGTGATTTTCTTGCAGCGCTAAGTTCAGCTTCCAGTGCTTCCTGCTGGGCAGCAAGTAGACGAGCTCTAAGAACACGCATCGCTGCTTCACGGTTTTGTAACTGAGACTTTTCGTTCTGCATAGACACAACAATTCCAGTTGGAATGTGGGTTAGACGAACAGCAGAGTCAGTTGTGTTAACAGACTGACCACCAGGACCAGATGATCTGAACACATCAACGCGAATTTCGTTAGCCGCAATTTCAAGTTCTTCAGGCGCATCTACTTCAGGGAATACAAGAACACCGGCTGCTGAGGTGTGGATTCTTCCTTGAGTTTCAGTTACTGGAACACGCTGAACTCTGTGAACTCCACCCTCATACTTCAGGTGAGCCCAGACTCCTTCAGCAGGATCTGATGACTTGCCTTTGATAGCAATCTGAACATCTTTGTATCCACCTAGATCTGATTCGTTCTTGTCTAGGATTTCTGTCTTCCAGCCCTTGCTGTTTGCATACTGGATATACATTCTGAAAAGGTCAGCTGCAAATAGCGCTGACTCAGCGCCACCTTCACCAGCTTTGATTTCCATAATGACATCGCGACCATCGTCAGGATCTCTGGGGATTAGCAGTCTGCGTAGTTTTTCTGTTGCTTCGTGAAGCTTTTCTTCCATTGCTGGAACTTCATCGGCAAAGCTCTCATCTTCCTTAGCCATATCTTTGGCAGCGTCAAGATCAGCCTGCGTTTCATTAACAACATGGTAGGCCGAAACAATTGCGTTTAGCTCGGCATACCTGCGGTTAAGTTTCTTTGCAAGAACTGGGTTGGCGTGGACTGAGGCCTCTGAAAGCTGCTGTTGCAACTCTGCATGTTCAGCCAGAAGTGCCTGGACTGAAGATAACATTATTCGCTTTCAGATCCGCTTGCTACTGGCATTGACTTCTGAACCATCATTAGGAATTCAACGTTGCTCTTAGTTTCCTTTAGACGGTTTAGAACAAGCTCAAGTGCTTGCTGCTGCTCAAGACCAGCAAGAGCACGACGAAGCTTCCAAACAATCTTGGTCTCATCAGGGCTCATCAACATTTCTTCACGACGAGTACCAGATGCATTGACATCTACAGCTGGGAAAATTCTCTTGTCAGCAAGTGAACGTGAAAGACGAAGTTCCATGTTTCCAGTTCCCTTGAACTCTTCGAAGATAACTTCATCCATCTTTGAACCAGTTTCAACAAGAGCGGTTGCAAGGATAGTTAGTGAGCCACCATCTTCGATGTTACGAGCTGCACCAAAGAAACGCTTTGGTGGGTAAAGTGCTGATGAATCAACACCACCGGAAAGAATACGACCAGATGCAGGAGCTGAAAGGTTGTATGCACGACCTAGACGAGTAATTGAGTCAAGTAGCACAACAACGTCGTGGCCCATCTCAACTAGACGCTTTGCTCTTTCGATTGCAAGCTCTGCAACTGTTGTGTGATCTTCTGCTGGGCGGTCAAAAGTAGAAGCAATAACTTCACCCTTAACAGTTCTCTGCATATCTGTAACTTCTTCAGGACGCTCATCAACTAGCACAACCATTAGGTGAACCTCTGGGTTGTTTACAGCAATTGAGTTAGCAATCGCCTGCAGAACTAGAGTCTTACCTGCCTTAGGCGGAGAAACAATCAGACCACGCTGACCCTTACCAATAGGAGCTACAAGGTCGATGATTCGAGTTGAAAGCTTGTTTGGCTCAGTTTCTAGACGCAGACGAACCTGAGGGTAAAGCGGAGTCAACTTTCCGAATTCAACACGGTTAGCTGATTCTTCAGGAGTCTGACCGTTCACACTGTCAACACGAACAATTGCGTTGAACTTAGTTCGTGACGGTGAATCACCTTCACGAGGCTGGCGAATTGCACCAACAACAGCGTCACCCTTACGCAGTGAATACTTCTTGACCTGACCAAGAGAGACATAAACATCGTTAGGACCAGCTAGGTAGCCTGAGGTGCGAACGAATGCGTAGTTATCCAGGATGTCCAAGATACCTGCTACAGGTACTAATACATCGTCTGGAGAGATTTCAGTATCAACTTCATCTCTTTCGTTGTTTCTTCTTGGACCACGGTCACGGAAGCGATCGTTTCCGCCACCACGGTTGCGGTTACGGTTACGGTTACGGTTCTGACCCTGACGGTCATTTCTTTCAGAACGTTCTGGACGTTCGCTATCAACTTCACGGTCACGATTAGGGCGCTCTGAACTTGATTCCTGTGAACCTTCAGCCTTAGGAGCTGATTCAGCAGAATCTGCTGAACGGTTACGAGTTCTAGTGTTACTGCGCTCTGGTGCTGCATCAGGAGACTTTGTTTCAGCAGCGGCCGCAGGGGCTTCTTCACTCTTACGAGAACGCGCTGGCTTCTTAGCTTCAACTGGTGCGTCGGTTGCAGGAACTGCAGTTACGCGACGGGTTCTCTTTGGTGAATTTTCTTTTTGGACTTCATCCATGTTTGTTTGACTCTTTCTTATTTAGCAATCAGTTTCTTGTTTGAGGTGGATTGCTTGTTGCATGACCCTTGTCATGCAGGAACCGTAAGTTTTTTACGGGATCTGATTTTGGATGGCTACTTGTTAGCCCCAAGATTTGTGTACGTTGCTACAGTAGCACCTTTGAAGTCTACAGCCAACATTAAAGGGCTCCAACTAGGGAAAAGTTCAGCTGCCAGGCTTGCTGCAGCAAGTCTTTGGGCCGGATCACTAGCCAAAACCAGCACTGAAGGCCCCGCTCCTGAAACCACAGCAGCATGGCCGGAATTACGAAGAGCAGTGATTAGAGCATCAGTTTCAGGCATGGCTTTAGCCCTGTATGCCTGGTGCAAACGGTCTTCTGTAGCTGCTAGAAGTAACTCTGGGCTCTGGGTTAGAGCGGCAATAAGAAGTGCTGATCTTGAAACGTTGAACACGGCATCATCGTGCGGAACAGAGTCAGGCTGAAGTGATCTTGCTAATTCTGTAGACATTTTGTTCTTAGGAACTAGAACTAATGGCGATACTCCTCTGTGCACAAAGAGCTTCTTATGCTTAGGTCCGTTCTCATCTTGCCAAGCAATAGTTAGGCCACCAAATAGTGCTGGAGCAACATTGTCCGGATGGCCTTCAAGCTTGGTTGCAATTTCAAGAAGCTGAGTTGGAGTTATCTCAACAATGCCTTCAAGTAATCCTTTGGCTGCCATGATTCCTGAAACTACCGCAGCTCCTGAAGAGCCCATTCCCCTACCGTGCGGAATAAAGTTGTGTGCTCTAAGTCTTAGACCAGGTAACGGTTGTCTTAGATATTGAAAAGTGTAAGCAATAGCTTTGACTACTAGATTCTCATCGCCAGTTGGAACTTCACCTTGACCTTCACCAATAACTTCAACCTGAGCATCAAGAGCATCTACAGCTTGAACTTCAAGTTCGTCATAAAAAGAAAGAGCCATGCCCAAGGTGTCAAAGCCAGGGCCTAGGTTTGCTGTTGTTGCCGGAACTTTGACAACAACTTTTCTACCCAGCATCGCATTGGCTTGATCTAAACGCATTAGTTTTTATCCAATCCAAGAAGCTCTGCGACTTCGCCGGTTTCTTTAGAACAAGAGGTCGGTGAAATTTCATTACCGTTAGAATCCTTCAAAGCCCAACCAACATCCTTTAGCCCGTGACCTGTGACGGTGACGACAATCTTGGCATTTGCAGGAACTTTACCCAGCTTTGAATTCTTGAATAGACCAGCGGCACCGGTCGCTGACGAAGGCTCAACGAAGACACCAACCTCATTAGATAGGTAACGGTGCATCCAAAGAATCTCTTCATCGCTAACTGCTCCAAACTCTCCCCTGCTGCAGTCTTGGGCACTTAGGGCTAGATCCCAGGATGCTGGGTTACCAATACGAATAGCGGTTGCAATGGTCTCTGGGTTAGCAATCGGGTGACCTGCAACAAATGGTGCTGAACCTTCAGCTTGAAAGCCCCACATCACAGGAACACCCTTAATGTTTCCCTCGTTGAATTCTTCAAGGTAACCCTTGAAGTAGGCACTGTAGTTACCAGCATTTCCTACCGGCATAACGTGAAAATCAGGAGCAAAGCCCAAAGACTCAACTATCTCAAAGGAAGCGGTCTTCTGGCCTTCAATACGGTCAGGGTTCACTGAGTTCACTAAGTGCACAGCGTAGTTTTCACTCAACTCACGAGCCAAAACCAAGCAGTCATCGAAGTTACCTCGCACTTGCAAAATCTCTGCCTTGTGAGCAACTGCTTGGGCTAACTTACCCATGGTGATCTTGCCCTCAGGAATAAGAACAACGGATTTGATTCCAGCAGCAGCTGCATATGCAGCAGCACTAGCTGAGGTGTTACCAGTTGATGCACAAATGACAGCCTTTGCTCCATGAGCAACAGCCTTGGTAACCGCCATGGTCATGCCACGATCTTTGAATGACCCGGTTGGGTTCATGCCTTCAACCTTGAGCCATACTTCTGCTGCTCCAACAAGCTTTGCTAGTGCAGGGGCTTCAACCAAAGGTGTTCCACCTTCACCCAAAGTAATTACCTTGGTGCCAGGAGCAATATCTAGTCGATCAAAATACTCGTTGATAACTCCACGCCATTGCTGTGCCATTTTATACTCCTTCAACTCTGATAACAGAGGTGATTTGTTCAACGGCGGCACTGGCGTCGAGTTCACTTACTACAGCAGCTAGTGATTTATCACTAGCCTCATGAGTTCCAATTTCAAGCCAAGCAGTGGTTTCTGCCTGAATCATCTTTGATGACTGTTCAACTGTTTCAATAGAAACATTGTGTGAAGCAAATATGTTGGCAACCGATGCTAGAACACCTGGTTGGTCAGTAACTTCCAAAGTAATTTGGTAGCGAGTCTTGATCCGGCTAATTGGTAAAACTTCTAATTCAGCGTGCACTGAGTCAGCCAAACCAGGTCCACCAGCAACGTGACGCTTAGCAGCAGAAACAAGATCACCCATCACAGCTGAAGCTGTTTGAATACCACCTGCACCTGCACCATAGAACATTAGGCTTCCAGCAGCTTCTGCTTCTACGAAGACAGCGTTGAATGCTCCGCGAACTGCAGCTAGTGGATGCTCTAGTGGAACCATTGCAGGATATACGCGAACTGAGATTCCATCTTCTGGGTTTTCGCTATCGGCAGCAATCATTTCGCAGATTGCTAGAAGCTTGATTACGTAACCATCTCGCTTAGCTGCAGCAATCTGAGCTTGAGTAACTTTCGTAATTCCCTCACGGTAAACCTTCTCCAGAGGAACTTCAGTATGGAAAGCAAGAGATGCCAAGATGGCTGCTTTTTGAGCCGCATCGTAACCTTCAACATCCAGCGCAGGATCTGCTTCTAAGTAACCTAGTTTGGTTGCTTCAGCCATAGCCTCTTCAAGAGTTGAACCAGTTGTGTCCATACGGTCAAGAATGAAGTTAGTTGAACCGTTGACTATTCCCATGATGCGCTTGACTTTATCTCCGGCAAGAGATTCACGCAGTGGTCTAATAATTGGAATAGCTCCAGCTACTGCTGCCTCAAAGTAAAGTTGAGCACCAACTTGTTCAGCAACATCAAATAGCTCTGTTCCGTGAGTTGCCAGGAGAGCCTTGTTTGCTGTGATGACATCGCTACCTGAGTTAAGTGCTGCCAAGATATAAGTTCTAGCTGGTTCAATTCCACCCATTACTTCAATCACAATGTCAGCACCAAGAATTAGTTGATCTGCTTCGGTTGTGATTAGTTCTTGAGGAATGCCATAGTTTCTAGCCGCTCTCTTATCTCTAACTAAAACTCCTGCAAGTTGAAGCTCTGCACCAACTCGAGCGGCAAGCTCGTCTTTATTCTCGAGAATAAGTCTGGCTACCTGAGAGCCAACAGAACCTGCTCCTAGAAGAGCAACTCTTAGTGGACGATATTCAATCATCTTGGCACCTTTACATCTCTTGCGAGCAGATCTTCTTCAGTTTCAGATCTAACGATTAGATCTACTTTGCCATTAGCAACAGCAACAACAGCGGCTCTTGCTAGGTAGTTGTAATTACTCGCTAGAGAGAAACAGTATGCACCAGTGGTTGCAACAGCTAATAGGTCATTAGGTGCAACATCCTCAGGAAGATACGCGTCTTTAACAACGATATCCCCTGACTCACAGTGTTTGCCAACAACACGAGATAACGCTGGTGCTGCTTTTGATTCTCTAGATACTAAAGAAACGCTGTAGTCAGCTCCATAGAGGGCAGGTCTAGCGTTATCACTCATACCGCCATCTATGCTGACATACTTTCTGATTTCTGCATCTTCACCAACAAGAACATCTTTAGTGGTTCCAACGTTATAAAGAGTTATTCCGCTAGGTCCTACGATTGCTCGACCTGGCTCATAGGCAAGAACTGGAATTGGAATACCGTACTTTTCACACTCATCGGCAACAGCGTCAGTGATTGCCTTAGCAACTTCTTCAATCTCTAGTGGCTTATCCGCTGGAGTGTATGCAACACCAAAGCCTCCACCAAGGTTCATCTCTGGCACTGGCCCACCCTTGAGAAGCTCTGCCTGCAGGCTAACTAGACGCTTGGCAGCTTCAACGAAACCTTCAACGGCAAAGATCTGAGAACCAATGTGTGAGTGTAAACCTAGGAACTGAAGATGTTTGTGTGATCTAATCTTTTCAACCAGGGAAGGAACATCAGCCATGGCAATGCCGAACTTCTGGTCTTCTCTAGCAGTAGCTAGATACTCGTGGGTATGGGCATGAACACCGCTGTTTACTCTGAGTCTCACCGGCTGGATTCTGTCTTGTGCTCCAGCAGCCGAGGCAATTCTTTCTATTTCGATATCGCTGTCAATAACAATCACGCCAACACCAGCAGATACTGCCCTACCGATTTCACTGTGGGATTTGTTGTTACCGTGCAGACCAATTCTCTTAGGGTCAATTCCGCCGGCTAGCGCAACGGCTAGTTCGCCACCGGATGACACATCAATGTTCATACCGAGTTCATCCACCCAGCGCACTACCTCAGTAGAAAGAAATGCCTTACTCGCATAGTAAATCTTTGATGTTGTCTCACGCTTGGCTGCTGCAACTGAGAAAGCTTTGATGATCTGGTTGGCTCGATCAAAGAATTCAGTTTTATCCAAAACGTAAAGCGGAGAGCCAAACTGAGCAACTAAGTCGCCAACAGCATTACCACCGATAGAAACATTTCCATCGGATTCTCTTTTGAAACTCTTCGGCCAAATGCCTGCCGCAAAGCTATTCACATCTTGAGGTTTTTCTAACCACGCTGGAGCAAGTTGATTGCTATTCATTACATACGCTCCGGTGCACTTACGCCAAGGACCTTTAGTCCATTAGCTAGAACCACAGAAGCAGCGTTATTCAACCAAAGCCTGGTTCTGTGAACCGACTCGACTGCATTACCTGAAAGCGGTGTTACTCGACATGCGTCATACCAACGGTGATAAACACCGGCCACTTCTTCAAGGTATCTAGCAACCAGGTGCGGTGCTCGTTCAGTTGATGAGTGAGCCATTACTGCTGGGAACCTGGCAAGAGCTGCCAAGAGGTTTGATTCACTTTCGTGAGTTAGCAGACTTGGATCAAACTCACTGTCATCAACAGACAAAGATGCAGCGTTGTTAGCAACCTGCTTAGTTCTAGCGTGTGCGTACTGCACATAAAACACAGGGTTGTCGTTGGTCTTCTTAGATAGTTGATCAAGATCAATATCAACCATTGAGTTGATTGAAGATCTGGTCAGAGCATATCTAGCTGCATCCACTCCAACAGCATCAACAAGGTCCTCCATTGTGACAACTGTGCCTGCACGCTTCGACATACGAACTGGTTCACCATCTTTAACTAGGTTTACCAGTTGACCGATAAGGATTTCAAGATTCACACCAGGCTCATCACCAAATGCTGCACACATCGCCATCATTCTTTGAACGTAGCCGTGGTGGTCAGCACCAAGCATATAAATAGCTTGATGAAATCCACGTTCACGCTTATCTAGGTAGTAAGCAAGATCTCCTGCGATGTATGCCGCTTCCCCATCGCTCTTGATAACAACGCGATCTCTGTCATCACCAAATGTTGTTGAGCGCAACCAAACAGCACCATCTTGGTCATAAATGTGACCTAAGGTTCTAAGTCTTTCAATAGCTTTCTGGACAGCACCCTGCTCATAGAGAGAGTTCTCGTGGAAGAAGACATCGAAGTGAACTCCAAACTTGTCAAGTGATTCACGAATCTCACCGAACATTAGGTCAACGCCAGCTGCTCTGAATGTTTCTTTAGCTTCATCCTCTGGAAGCGATGCTGCATTTGGGTGTTTCTCAACTACAGCTTTAGCAATCTGGTTGATGTATTCACCTGCGTAACCATCTTCAGGTGCATCTTCATTTCTTGCAGCAGCTAGTAGTGATCTGGCGAACCTATCAATCTGAGCACCATGGTCATTGAAGTAATACTCTCTTGTGACCTTTGCTCCTTGAGCTTCAAAGATTCTGGCAAGTGAATCACCTACTGCTGCCCAACGAGTTCCACCGATGTGAATAGGTCCAGTTGGATTCGCTGAAACAAACTCGAGGTTCATCTTGATTCCAGCAAGAAGATTTCCTAGACCATAAGAATTACCTGCTTGAACAATTTGCTTAGCAAGTTCTCCAGCAGCTGCTGCACTGAGTGTGATGTTTATAAAACCAGGACCTGCGACATCTACTTTTGAAATGCCCGCTACGCCTTCAAGTTCTTTAGCTAGCAGCACTGCTAACTCTCTTGGGTTTGACCCAAGCTTCACAGCCCACTGCATTGCAACATTTGTTGCCCAGTCACCGTGGTCACGATTCTTTGGTCTTTCAACAACAACCTCAGATGGCAGATCAATAGTCGACAACTTGCCCTGAGACTGCAGAGAGCCCAGGATCGCAAGAATGTGACTGGATAGATCTGCAGGGGTCACGTGATTCACCTTTACTTTGGGGAATAGATTGATTGGGCTTCAAGGCCACAACGCCTACGCCGGTAATGCCCCAAGTCTACCAAAGTGCCAGTAAAGGCCATAAGGGGGCTCTGCCCTAATGGATAGTCGGCTGGTAGTCTGGGCTTATCCGCTAGGCCCCCATAGCTCAGGGGATAGAGCACCGCCCTCCGGAGGCGGGGGCGCAGGTTCGATTCCTGCTGGGGGCACGTGAATATAAACGACATACTGCACTTCGATTTTGAGTCCGTCCTAGCAGGAATGGGCCCAGCAGCCATGATTTTAGTCAGCCTAGTGGTGATTGCTGAAACTGGGCTCTTTATCGGTGTCATCATGCCAGGTGGTGACTCTCTCCTATTTGCTGTTGGAGTGATGATCGGTGCTGGGGTTATCGAATTCCCGATCTGGCTGGCCTGCATCGTGATTGCAGTATCGGCAGTGATTGGCGACCAGCTCGGTTACTTCATAGGTCGAAAAGCAGGTCCTGCAATCTTCAAGAGACCAGATTCAAAGTTCTTCAGTCAAGACAACGCTGTTCGTGCTCAAGCATTTTTTGTGAAGTATGGAGCGAAAGCAGTTATCTTTGCTCACTTTGTTCCAGTGATGAGAACCTTCATTCCAGTTGCAGCCGGAGTCGGCCAAATGAAATACGCCTACTACCTTCGTTACAACCTCATTGGTGCAGCATCTTGGGGATTGATAGTTCCACTCATCGGTTACTTCTTGGGAAGCATTCCATTCGTTAGAGAAAACGTGATTCTTGTAACTCTAGGTCTAGTCGCAATTTCCTTTATTCCAGTTGTGCTAGAAGTTATAAAGGCAAGAAAAGAAAAACTAGCTTCTAAAGTAACTAATTAGCCCACTGAGAGCTTGAGCTCTGTGACTAAGAGCATTCTTAACTTCTGGTTCTAGTTCAGCAGCAGTCTGAGTGAACCCTTCTGGAATAAACACCGGATCATAACCATGACCATTTGTGCCACGTTCTTCAGTGGCTATAACTCCAGGCCATACTCCTGTAAAACTTGTTTCACCATCATCAGTAACTAGAGCGATAGTGCAAACAAATGAAGCTGCTCTGTGTTCGTCAGCAATGTCTTTCAGTTGAGCAAGTAAAAGTCTTCTATTCGCAACATTGTCTTTGGTTCCTGACCAGATTGCCGTGAAGATACCAGGTGCTCCACCGAGAATCTCAACCGCTAAACCCGAGTCATCAGCTAAAGCAGGAAGACCTGTGTGCTTGTGAGCAGCCCTTGCCTTGATAAGTGCATTCTCTAAAAAAGAGATCCCATCTTCAACTGGCTCAGGTCCGTCATAACCAATCAGATCCAAACCAACCTGTTCCAAGATGGCTCTAAGTTCTTGGACCTTGCCTTGGTTATGAGTTGCTAAAACAATCTGCATTATTAGTTTTGACCCAAGCTTGTCTTCTGGATATCGGTTAGTTCTCTTGTGCCAATCAGAGCAAGGTCCAGTAGAGCATCAAGTTCAGCTCTATCGAAGGCAACGCCTTCGGCGGTTCCCTGAACTTCAACGAACTTTCCTTGGCCTGTGACAACAACGTTCATGTCTGTCTCTGCTCGCACATCTTCGGTGTAGGCAAGATCAAGCATTGGTGTTCCATCGATAATGCCAACTGAAATAGCCGCAATGGAATCAACGATTACTTTGTTTTTAGCTGGGATGTGTCCGTGCTCGATGCCATAGTTCACAGCATCAACAAGAGCTACATAAGCTCCCGTGATTGCTGCAGTTCTTGTTCCGCCATCAGCTTGCAGAACGTCACAGTCAATAACGATGGTGTTCTCCCCTAGCGCCTTAAAATCAACTGCGGCTCTAAGTGCTCGGCCAATCAGTCTTGAAATCTCGTGGGTTCTTCCACCAATCTTTCCTCTAACTGATTCACGGTCATTACGGTCATGTGTTGCTCTAGGCAACATCGCATACTCAGCTGTTACCCAACCCTCACCTTTGCCAACTTTCCAGCGAGGAACACCAGGGGTAAAAGATGCTGTGCAAAGAACCTTGGTTGAACCAAAAGAGATTAGTGCTGAACCTTCTGCGTGCTCGCTCCAGTTGCGCTCAATGGTTACTTGACGTAACTGATCCGCACTGCGTCCATCTGCTCTACTCATTTGATTTCCTACCTGTTATTGAATCTGTTCAACACTTTGAACTTCTGGGCCTAAGAACCTTCTGGCAAGGGTAGTAAAACTCTGAGCATCACCGGTTGCCTGGAATCGAAGCGATGGCTTTGCTTTATCTGTTCTTAGAAGATTGTGAGCGACCAGGGTTCTATAAACATCTTTGGCAGTTTCTTCAGCACTTGAAACTAATGTGACGTTCTCCCCCATTACGTATGAAAGAGCTCCAGTTAGAAGCGGATAGTGAGTGCAACCAAGAACAAGAGTGTCAACATCAGCATTCTTGATAGGTGCAAGATAAGTTTCGGCAAGAGCAATCACCTCAGGCCCTGAGGTAACCCCACGCTCAACATAATCAACAAACTCTGGGCAAGCAGCGCTAATCAACTCAAAATCAACAGCTGCGGCAAATGCATCCTCATATGCTCTTGAAGTTATGGTTGCGGTTGTTCCGATAACACCAACCTTGCTATTACGAGTTGCAGCGACTGCTCTTCGAACCGCTGGCTGAATAACTTCAACAACAGGAATGCCTCTGCCCTCGGTGTATCTTTCACGAGCATCTCGTAACACTGCAGCCGATGCTGTGTTACAGGCAATAACTAGAAGCTTGACGCCTTCATCAACTAAACGATCCATAACATCAAGGGCAAGCGTTCTTACTTCCTGGATTGTCTTGGTTCCGTAAGGAGTATTAGCGGTGTCACCTAGGTAAATGACTGATTCATGAGGTAACTGATCGATGATTGCTCGAGCAACAGTTAAACCACCGACTCCAGAGTCAAAGATACCTATAGGTGAATTGTTCACTGGTTTAGTCTATTGGCGAAAGATTATTCGTCGCCTGAGCCCTTGCCCTCTTCGTTTTTCTTCATTTGCTCATAAACGTCTTTGCATTCTGGGCAAACAGGGAACTTTTCAGGGTCTCGGCTAGGAATCCAAACTTTTCCACACAGGGCAACAACTGGGTTACCCATAACTGCAGACTCAACAACCTTGTCTTTTCTTACGTAGTGAGAGTATCTCTCGTGATCGCCTGGCTCAATGTTCTGAGTCTGCGGATCAATAGCTACTGAGGGCTTGTTGATTGTTTGCTGTTCCATTTATACCTTTACTGCTTAGAAGCCATGCGAACTGCATCTGCAACTCTTTGCGTCACATCTGCGTGAAACACGCTAGGGACAATATACGATGCATTCAACTCATCCGTCTCAACACAGGTAGCTAATGCATCAGCCGCTGCAAGCAGCATCTTCTCTGTGATGATGTTAGCTCCGGCGTCCAACAGTCCTCTGAAGAAACCTGGGAAGGCTAGAACGTTGTTGATCTGGTTAGCAAAGTCACTTCTACCGGTTGCAACTACAGCTGCATACTTGGCTGCCTGAGCTGGATCAATCTCTGGTGTTGGGTTAGCTAGAGCAAAAACAATTGAACCAGTTGCCATCTTTTGAATATCATCTGCAGTCAAAAGATTTCCAGCTGAAACCCCGATAAAGACATCAGCACCAACTAGAGCTTCCTTCAGTGTTCCACTCTTGCGTTTAGCATTTGTGTTTGTTGCAATCCACGCTAGAGAAGAACCGGCTTTTATGTCGCCTCTACCATCATGAATGATTCCCTTTTGGTCAGCTACGGTGGCATGCTTCAGCCCTGCCGCAAACAGTAACTTCAAGACAGCAGTTCCAGCAGCACCAGCACCGCTCATAACAAGATGAACATCAGAAATGTTTTTGCCAACAACCTTCAGAGCGTTTCTCAAGGCCGCAAGACAAACAATTGCTGTTCCATGCTGATCATCATGGAAAACAGGAATGTCTAATTCAGCACGAAGACGTTCTTCAATTTCAAAACATCTAGGAGCGGAAATATCTTCTAGGTTGATACCTGCGAAAACTGGTGCGATTGCTTTGACAGTTCGAACGATTTCCTCAGTGTCCTGAGTATCTAAACAAATTGGAAAAGCATCAATGTTGGCAAATCTCTTAAATAGAGCTGCCTTACCTTCCATAACTGGAAGAGCCGCTAGTGGTCCAATGTTTCCAAGACCAAGAACAGCAGAACCATCGCTAACAACAGCTATCGTGTTTCTCTTGATGGTGAGCCTTCTAGCATCTGACGGGTCTTTAACAATTGCTTCACAGATACGGGCCACACCTGGTGTGTAAATCAGGGAAAGATCATCACGGTTACGAATAGGAAGCTTGGACTCAATGGTCAACTTTCCACCAAGGTGGGCTAGGAATGTTCGGTCAGAGACCTTGCCAACGACAACCCCCTCAATTTGCTTGAGCTTGTCAACGATCTGCTCAGCGTGCTCTGAGTTAGTGCAGGCACAGGTGAGGTCGATTCTTACTCGCTCAGCATCAGAGTGGTTTACATCCACTGCTGTTACAGAGCCACCTGCACGTTCGATTATGGAGGTTAGCTCACTGACCGCGGTATTCTTTGCAGGAGCTTCCAGACGAATAGTTATTGAGTACTGAACAGATGGCATCGTTGACATACCTTTAGTCTGCCAGAACTAACAAGAGATAACGAACTATTAGTTAATCTCTGATGCGTCGCCAAGAGTGACCGAAATGATAATTTCTTCGCCATCTCTTAGGACTTTGAGGTTAACTACTGAAAACGCTGGGTTTGATCTGATTGCAGCGGTAAGTGTTTTAGCGCCATCGATGGCCTTACCCTCACACTCAATAACGACATCTCCGACCTTTAGTCCTGACTTTTCAGCTGGACCGCCAGGAGAAAGTTCCTGGATTTGAGCGCCAACGCTAAATGATCCTGAAAAATCTGAGAACTTAGCATCGTTAACCATTGCACCTAGAAGACCGTGGCTAACCTTGCCTGTTTTTATAATCTCATCCGATACACGCTTAGCAACATTAGACGGAATTGCAAAACCAACCCCTATGTTTCCTGCTTCACCGGAAACACTTGATGAACTTGCAATAGCTACGTTGATACCAATTAGTTGACCTTTGTCATTGACTAGTGCACCGCCCGAGTTACCTGGGTTAATTGCAGCATCTGTCTGAATAACATCAAGATTCACCGGTGGAACATCGTTCTGGTCCTGCCATAGTTGAAGGCTTGAACCACCATCATCTGGAGCAGCTGCTGATTCAACAGAAATCGTTCTGTTCATCGCTGAAATCACACCCGAGGTTACAGTTGCGTCATAGCCAAGAGGCGAGCCGATAGCAACAGCAAAGTCACCTACGTTTATAGCCGAGCTGTCAGCAAATTCGATCGGAGTAAAGCCAGAGCCTCTGACCTTGATAACTGCAAGGTCATTGGTTGGATCAGTGCCGATAATAGTTGCTCTAAAGATTTTTCCAGCTGAAGTTTTGATTTCAATTCTCACACCGTCGGTTTTGCCGTTGATGGTAACAACGTGAGCGTTAGTGAGGATGTATCCATCACTAGTTAGAACAACACCTGATCCAGTTCCCGCACCATCACGGCTAGCAACAGAAAGAGTCACAACCGATGGAAGACCCTTGGCAGCAGCAGCTGAAACCCAGTTGACACTGCTTGGATTGTTGATCACGACGTTCTGAGTAGAAGAAAGGAAAGGTAATGAACCTGTTGCGCCATATGCGCCAAGGTAAGCACCAAGGATTGAACCAATGGCGGCAATCAAAACAATGACCAGCTTAGTCGGGGCCTTGCGAGTGGCAGGAGTAGGTGCGCCGATTGATTGGGCAGGGAGTTTTACAGGGTCGCCAAGAAACTGAGTATTAAAGTGACCTTTGTTATCTGTCATTCTGGACTCCTTGATCTAATGGCTCGAACTTCCACCCTATGTAGGCAACTACATAATTGTATGAAAATCGGCTGACAAAGAACTGAAAATCAGCAACGCCAAGCTTTAGACCCCAATTCACAAGGCTTGGTTACTAGCCTTGGCGGCTCTTTTGCTTTTTCTGGAGCTTTATCTCCCCCAATCTTGAAACTAAATGGGCTGGCATTCGACAGAATGTCTGGCCTTACTCTGGTCCAGTTAGTGAGCCCCGTGAATGAGTACTCGATGGAATAGGTAACTGCGAGTGTGGCTTTGGCATCGCCAACCACGGTTGGCTTAAAGGTTGGCTTTGCCAAACTGCTGAACTTAGGTGACTCCCCACCTTGACTTATTCCCCATCGATATCTAATTGGCTTGAATCGAATTTCAGCAGGTAGGGTGAGCAACTTGGTTTTGTTTACTTGAGTTTTAGCAGACGAAGAGAACAATACATTCGTTGCGATTTGAACATTATTTTCAGGTTTCATGAAGATTCTAGGAATGTCCGGCCGAAAGGATTTTAGAACTGCCTGCAACTTGGTTTGACTTGGCCTTCCAACGTTCACAATTGCAACTGGTTGATAAGGCGGATAGAGACTCCAACAACCAACGTGACCCGAGGATAGTAAGCCGAAGGTTAGATCAAGGCTCAAACCATTTGGATAAACAAGGCATCTAGGTGCATTGCTTACTGGAGCTCCAAGAACAAGGTTTACTGAACCATTTGACCCTTTGACGAGGGTGGCTTTCGAAACACAAAGACTTAGTTGAGATGAGTTGCTTATTGCTCCAACACTTGTGTTGACCATGCTGAAAGCTGGTGGACAGCTAGGACTAGAAACCCACGCAGAACTGGAAAGAACAATAGATGCAAGCACAAGCATCAAAAGAGCATACAAACTTCAAAGAAAACCTGATTGAAGTTATGAACAGATATGAAGAAAAGGCCCCAACTTTCGTTGGGACCTTTTCACTATTGGTTGCGGAGGCAGGATTTGAACCTACGACCTCCGGGTTATGAGCCCGGCGAGCTACCGAACTGCTCCACCCCGCGGCGAGGTTTCAGCCTACCACAAAACCGTTACTACTTGCTTGCCTCCAGAGCGGCAGAAATTGCGGCCTTCAGGCGTGCATCTGCTTTACCGTAGGCGGTCCAGTCTCCAGCTTTCATAGCCTCATCTTTATCAAGCATGGCTTGACGAGCGTTGGCTAGAGCGGTAGCTAACTGCTGATCAGCGGTCTGGCCTGGGTCTATTGGTGGAATAACTTCCCCACCAGTTCCTGAACTTCCAGAGAACAACGCGTTCAGAGCTGAATCAAGGTTGTCTTCGAAGGCGATCTTGTCACCGAAGGCAACAAGGACTTTCTTTAGAAGAGGGAACGAAGTTTCACCAGTTGACTGGATGTATACCGGCTGGACGTAAAGCAGTCCACCACCAAGAGGAAGAGTCAAAAGGTTACCGTTGAGCACCTTGGTTGAACCCTGTCTCAGAATGTTTAGAAGTTTAGAAACCTCGCTGTCTGAGTTGAAGTTGTTCTGCACCTGACCAGGTCCTGGAACAATTGTCGTTCTAGGAAGGGTTAACAGTCGAAGCTTTCCATAGTGATCTGAAACAACTCCATCTTTATCTCCCGCATCCGAGTCAGCAACGAGATAACCGGTTAGAACGTTACGGCTTGCATCACCAGTGGACTTAGGAATAAATGTTGAGTAGATCGAGAACGATGGCTTCTCCTGAGTTGGCACCTGAAGAGTGAGGTAGTAAGGAGGCTGAAGTGAACCAGTTCCTGTTCCTTGATCAACTGGGTCATTAGGAGTCATCCAAGCATCCTGCTGAGAGTAGAAAGCACCGGAATCAGTTACGTGATACTGACCTAAAATTCCACGCTGCATCTTGAATAGATCTGCAGGATATCTCACGTGAGACAAAAGGGAACCTGACATTTCTGAAACAGGGCTGACGGTATTTGGGAATACCTTCATCCAAGTCTTCAGAATTGGATCTTCTTCATCCCATGCATAAAGCTTCACAGAACCGTCGTAAGCATCAACTGTTGCTTTAACTGAGTTACGAATGTAGTTGATGGTGCTTCTACGAATCGGTGAGTTAGTTGAGCTATCCGCAATCACACTGTCAAAGTTTTCAGCTCTTGAATATGGGTAGTTAGCTGAGGTTGTGTAACCATCAACAATCCAAACAACTTTGCCCTCAACGATTGCAGGGTAAATGTCGTTGTCCAGAGTCAGGTACGGCGCAACCTGAGCAACGCGCTCTCTAGGGCTACGGTTGTAAAGAATCTGAGAGGCATCACTAACAGCATCAGATAGCAGGATCTGTTCGCTCTGGAACTTTAGAGCGTAAGACAAACGCTTGAAAATGTCATCAAGCTTCGGTCCACCATCACCCTTGAAGGTTGTCATGGTCTGCTGATCAGTTGATTCACTGTCTTCACCAGCTGGGTAGTCCAGTTCTTTGTCAGCTGCACCTTCTGGAGCTCCAACAATTGAGTAAGGAGGTGAACTCTCACCGAAGTAAATGCGTGGCTCATATGCACCCAGAAGACCCTTTGAAGGAATTCCAGACTGAAGGAACACTGGCTGACCATCAGGTGAACGTTGGTTTCCGTATGCCGCAACAATTCCATAACCGTGGGTGAAAACAACCACGTTGTTATACCAAGACTGTGAAGTACCTAGGCCTGATTGGTTGAGTTCACGAACAGCAAGTACGGTGTCCTGAACCTTGCCGTTGATCTTGTAACGGTCAACATCTAGGTGGTTTTCAAAACCGTAGTACTGACGGTACTGCTCTAGTTGCTTGAATGAAGAGCTAACTAGGTTCGGGTCCAAGATTCTGATTTGAGCTGCAGTTTGCGCATCCTTCTTCAAAGCCCCAGCAGTCGCTGTTGTCTTTGCGTCGTACTCAACGGTCTGAACTTTATCTAGACCGTAAGCAGCTCTAGTGGCTTCGATATTTCTCTGAATGTATTCAGCTTCCAGAGTTCTTTCGTTCGGAACTACCTGGAATGACTGAACGATGCTTGGCCATACTCCACCAAGAATTACAGAAAGAACCAGCATCAAAGATGTTCCAAGAATCGCTAATCTCCACTTAGCTATCACTGCAGTTGCTAGGAAGAGCAAGGCAACAACGAAAGAAATAGCAGTCAATATTTGAGCTGCTGGAATGCTTGCATTCACATCTGAGTAGGTTGCACCAGTGAACAGACCAGCGGAGCTAGTCATAGTTTCATACTGACCCAACCAAATTGTTGCACCAAGCAAGACCATGAATACAGCAGCTAGAGCAGAAATCTGAACTCGAGCAGATCTTGTAAAGGTTGATTGCTTACCGTTGAACTTTATTCCTCCGTAAACCAACTGCAGCAAGATTGCTGGAATCAAAGCGAAGAATGTAACAACTGTTAGGTAAGAAACCAAGACGATATAGAAAGGTAAATCAAAGAGGTAGAAGCTCACATCTAGGTTGAACTGGGGATCTGATACGCCAGCTGGAGTGCTGTTCAAGAAAAGAACAACAGACTGCCACTCAGAACTCTGTGAAGTACCAATAAACGCGGCAATCGCAACTGGAACCACGAAGAACACTCTTTTGCGCAGACGGTCAAGAATGTCGCGATACTCAGTCAGGTCTCTTCCGAAGAAGTCATTACCTGTCGCATAGATAGGTCTCAAACGCCAAGCCAAGTAGATGTTCAGCCAGACCACTACACCGGCAAATAGCGCAGCTGCCAAAAAGACCCAGACTTGAGCCCAGATCTGTGTTGTGAAGACAGATAAGAAGCCAAGCTGATCAAACCACAACACATCTGTGTATAGGCCAGAACCACTCACAAGCGCAATTGCTATAACTGCGATGATTCCCACTGAAATGGCTAAAGGCGCTCGCTTACGAATGTCTGCTGCTCTTGTTTGACTCATTGTTATTTTCCTTTTTTGTTTACTGTTTGCAAGAAAGTAGTCGGTCTGTACCTGAATCTAGTGCAATTGCTTTTACTGCTCGAAGTGAATCTTGAATTGTAGAAACCTTAACCACTGTAAGTCCATCTGGGATGTTTCCAATAACTTGGTCACAGTTTTCACTTGGGACTAAGAACCAGCTAACTCCCGCTTTCTTAGCGCCATACATCTTTTGCTTTACTCCCCCAACCGGACCAATCTCTCCATCTTGGGAGATAGTTCCTGTGCCGGCAATTCTTTGGCCACCAGTCAGTTCCCCAGGAGTTAGTTTGTCGTAGATTGCAAGGGCCAAAATCTGTCCAGCACTTGGGCCACCGACATTACCTACTTGAACATCGATTGGGAAAGGGAAAGTTGGAACGGTCTGAACGTAAATGCCCATTCGCCATTTGCCATCAATCTGTTTTGGCAGAACACTGAGTGAAAGCTTCTTGCCGTCGCGAATAACTTCAAGATCCACTGTTCTTTCGCCTTGTGTTTCGGCAACAAGTCTCTGAACTTGCTTGAGACCAGTTGCAGGTTCGCCCTGCACAGTAAGCAGAGTGTCTGCAGCCTTGAGAATGCCTGCTGCTGCTCCACTCTTTTCGACTTGGGTGATCTTGAGCTCACTTGTGAAAGGAATCTCAAGAAGCTTTAGCGCAGCAGCTTTAGCGTTTGCTTGAGAATCAAGCATCATCATGTCGGATTCTTCATCCAATCTCGCATCATCCCAACCCTCAGGATAAATATCTGTGATGTTGATAACAGTCATTGAACTATCTATTTGAGCAAGTCCAACATCTAGCCATGAAGCACCTCTAGTTGAATTGCCCCTAAGGGTAACGGTGAGCATATCTAGTTCACCTGTTACTGGATAAGTTTGTTGACCTGATATTGAAATCATTGGGTCACCGTTGATGTCCCCTAGCAAGTTGTATACAGGACCTGGTTGCTCGACTAGATAAGGGGTAGGTGCAAAAACGAGGAAAAGGCTTCCTCCAACAAGCAAGCCCGTTGTAGCCCAGCTAATCAGTTTTGCCACTGGGAGTTTTCTTCGAGGTTTTTCATCATTTGGGATCATCATCCTTAGCCTAAACGAGCACCTACGACAGCACCTTCATCTTCAGGAAGTTCTAGGTATTTAGAGTGCCCTGCTAGCAACGCTATTGGCGAACAAGCCCCTAGTTCAGCCACAGGCTATGGAGATTTGGGGCTCAAAGCGTTTAGCGTAGAGTACGAGGACAGATGAGCGAAGACAACCAAAACGGATTACCTGACCCAGAAGAGCTAAGGCGAATCTGGGAAGAGATGATGAGCCAAGGGTTTGACCCTGAGGCGCTAGCTCAGGCTGCTGGCTTTGATGGCACACCAGAATCTCTACAACAACTTTTTGCAAACATCCAGGGTGCCTTCCTGATCCCTAACCCACCTACCGAAGGTTCAGGAGTGAACTGGCAAGCTGCTGCCTCAGGAGCAAAAGAGATAGCAAAGGTTGGCGCTACCTCTTTTGATGACAAGGGCAGAAAAGAACTTAACGAAGCCATCGGTATCGCTAACCTTTGGCTGAATGAAGCGACCAGCATCTCTGAAGTTGTCCTCGAGCCAAAGCTCCTAAGCCGAACACTATGGGTTGATGATGCTCTACCTCTATTCAAGCTGTTAGCAGAACCAGTTGCTGATCGCATGAACAGAAGTCTTGGCGAAGCTATCCAAGAACAACTTCCTGAAGAATTACAAGAATCACTCAAAGGCGCAAGCGAAATCATGCGATCAGCAGGAGCCATGATGTTTGCAATGCAGTTAGGTCAAGCTTTAGGACAACTCTCTAAGGAAGCGCTAACCGGAACTGAAGTTGGTCTTCCTATTTATACAGACCAACGTCCAGCTTTTGTAATTCAAAACCTGCAGGAGTTCATCGCAACTCTGGAATTGGGTAATGATCAAGACCAGGCTTACATCTACATGGTGCTTAGAGAACTAGCGCACACAAGATTGTTCAGGCATTCACGCTGGCTAAGAGAAAAGGTAGTGGCTCAGATTCGTGAATATGCTGCTGGTATTTCTTTTGACACCAGTCGCATGCAAGAGATGAGCGAAGGCTTTGATCCGCAGAACCCTCAAGAACTTCAAGCGGCTTTAGAGTCAGGCGCATTCCTTGCAGCCAGATCTCCGAGTCAAAAGTTAGCACTAGATAGCATCGAAACAAATCTTGCTCTTATTGAAGGCTGGGTTGATGCAGTCACTAACGAAGCGGCAAAGCGTTTACCTAAAGCTGATGCCATTCGTGAAGCAGTAAGACGAAGAAGGGCAACCGGTGGCCCTGCTGAGAGAACATTCCAGACGCTAGTTGGCTTAGAGCTAAGACCAAAACGACTCAGAGAAGCAACTGCTCTATGGCAACAGATTGGTCTCGCTCTTGGAAATGAAAAACGAGATGCTCTTTGGGATCACCCAGATTTTCTTCCAACGGCAAACGATATTGATAACCCAGACAAATACGTGGCACGAATCAAATCTGATTTGGGAATTCCCGATGCCATGGATCAAGCACTGAGAGATTTACTCGGCGAATAACTGTTGAGAACCAAAGCAGTCTCAAGAAAATTTAGGCAGACTGTAAAACGTGTTCTATCGAATAAACAAAGCTCAACCAGCACTCTGGCGTGACCCAAACACAATCCAAATAGGTTTTGGCAATAACAGTGTGGCCATCGAAGAACTATCTCTTGCCCAACAGCAAATCATCGAAGCACTTTACAGTGGCGTAGTAGAAGGCCAACAAGAAGTTCTAGACGAAACCTTCAAAGCAGCCAAGGGAACAACGCAAGACCTAATAGCAAGACTCGGTTCAGTGATGGAAGCTAAAGAATCTTCGAGTAACAAATTTGGACCTTGGCAAGAGTTAGCTTTTGCTGAATTGGCTCGAGCAGCTCTGGACTATGACGTTAATCCCGAAATGGTTTTAGCTGAGCGTTGGCAAAGAACTGTTCACATTGACCAGCTAGACAAATCAGGTTCAGTTCTAGCAAAAGTCTTATTTGCAAGTGGTGTTGGGAAAGTTGTCACTCACGATGACGGCCGAGTATTGAACACAGACCTCGGTGAACTTGGTTACAGCAAAGATGATTTGGGTAAGTCAAGATTTGAAACATTCAAACAAGAACTACAAAGACTTTCTCTTCCCCAGGAAACTAAGAACAGGTTTCTAGATCTAAATATCAAGCCAAGCAAAGCTCTCAAGATATCTTTTGCAATCACCATGGGTCACATCGCAACAAGGCCCTCAACATACATTCGCTGGCTAAATAGAGATGTTCCACACCTAAACATCATCTTCGACATGAATGAAACCAAGATAAGTCCAATCATCATTCCAGGTGAGACTCCTTGCCTAAATTGTCTTGCTGAGTATGAAGTCGATAAAGACCCAGCCTGGCCAGCACTTGCATCGCAACTTATTGATTTGCCGAGAACTAGAGACGACAGTGCATCGCTGTTAGCCGCAACAGGATTAGCACTTCGAGCAACGCTTAGACACTTAGATAAATCGGCTGGGTTCAAGGTTTCCAACGATGAAGAAAATGAGTACAGCCTAGGATACCTCTTAGATTACGCAACGGGAAATGTTGAGAGGACAAAATACAGCTTTCACAAGCTGTGTAATTGTCGAGGCTTAGATCAGGTCTAAGAACCTGCTTCTAGTTCTCGCTCTGTCATCAGAACCATCTTTGTTAGCCCAAGTGATGAATAACTCATCCTTAGCTCTTGTTATGGCAACGTATAAAAGACGCTGCTCTTCTGAAATCTGCGAATCTGTTTTCGCATAGCTAATAGGACTGTATCCCTCAACTGCTCCAATAATGAACACTGCTTGATACTCAAGACCTTTAGCAGCGTGCATAGTGCTGAGTGTGATCGACTCTCTAGTTGGTTCATGTTGAGATCTTTGACGTTCTTCAAGTTCATCAGCAAAGTTCTTTATCGTTGCTTCTTCGCCTAGGTCGTCAGCAATCTGAACGAATGAGTTCAATGCTTCCCACTCTTCTAATGCTCGCCCTGACACCTCTGGTGCAATACTCTGCCAGCCAAGGCTTCTAGCAATAGCAGAAACAGTTTCATAGAGACTCTTACCCGTTGGGTTAGCAGCTTCCGCTCGCACCATTCGAACAGCAGACATAATCTCTGGTCGACTGAAGTAGCGCTGCCCTCCCCTAACCTGATACTCAACACCTGCTTTACTTAGTGCGTTCTCGATGTGCTCAGACTGAGCATTGATTCGATAAAGCACAGCTATCTGACTGGCTTTCACACCACTAGAAAGAAGATCTTTAATTTTGTTAGCAACAAAATCACACTCCTGTTCTCTGTCACTAAACTCAAGCACCAGCGGGTCAACACCTCTTGGTCTAACCGCTTGAAGTGGATGAGACTTTTGATTGCCCCTAACTCGATTGGCTAGAGAGATAACTTCCGGCGTGGAGCGGTAGTTACTGGTTAGCGAAAATAAATTCGCACCTGGATATCTCAATTCAAAGTTCTCTAAGAATGAAGCACTAGCGCCAGTAAATGAATAGATGGTTTGGTTAGGGTCACCCACAACACAAAGATCACTTCTATCGCCAAGCCAAGTATCAAGTAGCTCCTGTTGCAATCTAGAAATATCTTGATACTCATCAACTGTGAAGAAGCGATATTGCTGGTGAACGTGAGCCAGCGCTCTAGGTTCTGCCTTCAACATTCCTGTGCAGAGCAGCAAAACATCTTCCCAGTCAATTTGCTTGGCTTTTACTTTTGCATCTTCGTATGCTTCTTGAATCTCAAAAGAGCGAATCGGGGAAAGCCCTTGGATAACAGGTCTCTTTGAAAGTTCGTCTTGGTACTCCTCGAGGCTCAACATTGAATACTTGCGCCATTCAATCTCGGCAGCAATGTCCCGAATTGTGTTTGCATCGAGACGGATTTTTAGTTTTTCCGCAGCCGCTCCAATGGCTCTGGATTTTGAGTCCATAACTCTTGGTGCTTCAATACCAAAGAACTCCCGCCAAAAATATTGCAGTTGGGAGAGAGCTGCTGCGTGAAAAGTTTTAGCATTCACCGAGTCAACGCCGAGCCCTCGAAGTCTTGCTCTAAGTTCACCTGCAGCACGATTAGTATAGGTAAGAGCCATCACTCGGTTCTCTGGATAATCTCCTCGCAAGATTCCATATGCAATTCGATGAGTAATAGTTCTGGTCTTACCCGTTCCAGCGCCAGCCAGAATAACTGTTGGCCCTAGAAGTGATTGGGCTGCTTCACGTTGCTCTTCATCCAGCGCATTGAGAATGTCATCTGCTTCAAATGCCATGAGCTATCCGTTAAGTTCTGTTGCTGAAATAACTGCTTCACCCAACCAGTGTTCAATCAAAGATCTTGCGATCGAAATCTTTGAAGGCAACAGGATGTCCTTTGCTTCGGCCTTGAGTTCTTCTCTTGAAAACCAGCGAAGCTTGGCTATCTCAACTCCATCAGGTCTGATATCTTCTGGAGAATTACTTGGATCAACTGATGCTTGAAAGCCCAACATAAGTGAATAAGGATAAGGCCAAGATTGGCTAGCGAGATAAACAGGATTTGTAACAAGTAATCCTGACTCCTCTTTCATTTCTCTAATCACTGCTGCTTCTAATGATTCGGCTGCCTCAACGAAGCCAGCCAAAATAGACCAACGGTTCTGATCCCAACTTCCTTGGGTTCCAAGCAGCAATCTGTTTTGGTCATCTGTAATTGCAACAATGACGGCTGCATCTGTTCTAGGAAATAGTTGTCTGTCTTCAGAAACACAAAGTCTTGACCAACCACCCTGCTGCATCACGGTTATCGCTCCACAGTTAGGGCAGTGCTGATGAGTTTCGTGCCAGTTGTGAATAGCTAGAGCTTGAGTAAACAGTGCTGCATCTCTTGGATGTAATCCTGCACCACTTCTTCTAAGCTCATGCCATTTACTCTCATCAGGTTCAATGGCTTTGGCCGCATTGTCGCTAAGCACCGATAGAACAACCGCAGTTCCGATCTTTTGATCTGCCAAAGCAACAGTTGTTCGGCCTAGGTAAACGCGATACTTTCCCGCTGTTGCCTGCTCTGTGGTTAGAAGTTTTAGATGACCATCTTGAATCAGGGTCTTGCCTTTGTATAGAACGATGATTCGGGTCTCAGCTTCGAGCCATAACTTATCGAATAGCTCAGAATCATCCCTAGCCTCGGCGTCACGGTTTAGAACCGCTTTGGCCATTGGCAAAACTAATGGGATATTCATGAGTCTTTCTTTATGTCTCTAATAAATGCGTGGCGATAACAGAAGTTACCTAAGTTCTTGTCTAACCTAAAAACCATGGGTAAACCTTCCTTGATTTTAGCGGCGTTAGCAGCCGATGCTCTTCCTGGCCTTAATTTCATTAAGGTTGAGAACCAGCCACGCGATGATGCAGCCGTTTCCGTTGAGCTTTTGACCACAGACGATGATCGTCTAATCCTTCTAAAGTCCCCACTGGATTCGCTAGCCAGCACTGACCTAGGCACGGAAGTTAGAGCCCTTCAGGTCCTCAAGAATGTTTCTCTGCCGTTCAGCATCTCTGCCTACCTAGGCAAAACATCTCCTAAGGCGATCAGAGTTGCTCTGGCTTTTGAGTATGTGCCAGGAAACCCAACCGATCTAACTCGCATGAAATTAGATGACCCATTGGTCACCTCTATTGGTCAAGCTCTCTCCGCCATCCACTCAATTCCAACAGTATTGGTTTCAGATGCTGGTTTGCCTGAATACGACCCAGCCGAACGTGTTCGCATCATGGTTGCTGAATTCGATCGTGCCATGGATACAGGCAAGGTCCACCCTGATCTTCTAGAGCGCTGGCAGACTGCCCTATTTGATGTGAACCTCTTTAAGTACCGCCCAACTGTGATCCATGGATCCATGAAGAGTGATTTCCTACTATGCCAAGGTGACTTTGTTGTTGGCGTAATTGAGTGGGGTCTACTTTCAGTTGACGACCCAGCCTTAGATTTTGCTTTCCTTCACAACGAGGGCAGCCAAGATCTTGCAGAAGCTGCGATTCTTGCCTATGAAGGCTCTACCAGGGCAGACAGGAACTTCAGACAGCGAGCTCAACTGCACTACGAACTAACTTTCGCCAGCTTCCTAATCGAGGCAATAGCCAGTGGCGACGAGGCAGAGATTGAAGAAGCCATCTCACAAATCACCTGGCTGCACGAAGTGCTTGTTGCAGGGGAACTTCCATCCCTTAGACCTACCGATTTCACCATGAGTGGGGCTGAAGTCATTGTGCCTATCTCCCAAGCAGCTTCTTTTACCGCCCCAGTGACTATCGTGACCGATTCCATTGAGGTAGTGGACCTAGCCGTTATCAAGCCAGCAGCCGAAGAGCCTTCGCCTCAGCCTAAAAAGGACGAGGACGAACTTTTCTAGAAGTTTCTTATCTTGCCTTAGGTGCAGGTAATCTAGGGAGTAAGAAAAGAAAGAAGTGTCATGGAAATCAGAATCGGCTTGCAAAACACAGCTCGAGAACTGGCCTTTGAATCAAAGCAGAGTGCCAGCGAAATCGAGAAGAGTATTGAAGGCGCTCTAAGTTCTGGTGCAAAGCAACTAAAGCTCACCGATGAAAAGGGTCGAGTTTTTATTGTTCCTGTTGATGCTTTAGCGTACGTCGAGATCGGTGCCGAAGAGGCTCGAAGAGTTGGATTTATTGCCTAATGGAACTTGCATTCATTCTTGTTTATGGTTCACTACTTGGCCTAATGGCCCCATACATGATTGCCGGTAAGGAGAACTACGGAGTTCTGCTTGCCCCTGGTCTGTCATTGGTTTACGGATTCGTATCTTGGACAATCTGCACATGGGTCGGACTTAGCTACGAAGACTTCTGGATCTGGGCAATCACAATGTTGGGAATGCCAGCGGTAATGATTCTTGGTGTTCGCTTTATTCGCGAGCGCAGAATTGCTAAGAACCCAACAGCTATCTAATTTAGGCAGCTAACCCGATAGCTTCCATGCGAGCTCCGTGAGCTCCAGTCAGTTCTGAAATAAGTGGCTCTAATTTTGCGTAAGCCGCCAAGTTAACTTCATTCTCTTCTTCAACAGTTAGCTTCTTGGTTTTTGGAATGTGGGCAAGTTTACGGTTATCAAAAGCTGCTCTAAGTTCTAGTAAGACATCTCCCATGAGTCTTCTACCCCACAGTGCCAAACGATGACCCAGCACTGGATCTGCCTGGATTGATTCAGTAAGAACACGCTTAGCAAATTTCTCAAAGGTCTTATCCCTAAGAGCTTTCTCAACTTCAGCCTGCAATTCATCATTTAGACCTGAAGCCAGTCTTGAATAGAAGTCATCAAGTAACCCTGAAGTTAGATAAACCTTGATGACTACCTCATACCAATCAAGACCGATGGTGTTTGAGTGGAAAACTGCAATACGTTCTTTGAACGGAGTCATCTCAGCAGCAGGATCAGCACCTAGTTCAACGAGCTTCTTAGAAAGTTGACGATACTTATCGAAACTCTTCGCTGTTGCCTCACTGAGTTCCGCTTTGTATTGGGTGTTGGGTGAATACTTCAGAGCGGCAGTAAGAATCTCAAAGTTTGCTAACTGCAAGTAAGCCAACTGACCTAGGAAAGCTTTAGGTTCTGGAGTGTATGGCTTGAGGTTAATGGCCTTAGTGTTTCTAGCAACCTTCTCCTCGCTACGAGGAGCGACAGTAAGTTGCTTGGCAACCTTGCGTAGACGTTTCAACCATTCGAACACCGAACCATCTTAACCTGCCAAATACATGGTTAGACTTGCCTAGATAAGACAGGCGGCCAAAACTATTGGATTTTAGCGACTTAGGCATCGATTCAGACATCGTTGCCGCATTAGCCTCAAAAGGCATAACTTCACCATTCCCTATTCAGGAGCAGGCTATTCCCCTTGCCCTTACTGGTCAGGACCTAATTGGCCAGGCCAAAACAGGTACCGGAAAGACCCTAGGTTTCGGCCTACCAATCATCCAGAGACTTGGCACTGACCCTTCGCACGGAGCGAAGGCACTAGTAGTCGTACCAACCCGTGAATTGGCAATTCAGGTAGCAGAAGACCTTACTTTGGCTTCTTCAAACCGAAATCTTCAAGTTGCAGCCATCTACGGTGGCAAGTCTTATGAAGGTCAGGTTGCCCAGATTGATGCTGGTGCTCAACTCATTGTTGGAACTCCAGGTCGATTGATTGACCTCAGTAACCAAAGAAAACTAGATCTTTCAAAGATCGAGTGCATGGTTTTGGATGAAGCTGACGAAATGTTAGACCTCGGCTTCCTACCTGATGTTGAAAAGCTATTTGCCTTTACTCCAGCAGGTCGTCAAACCATGCTCTTCTCAGCAACGATGCCTGGACAAATTGTTTCTTTAGCTCGTAGATACCAAAACAAGCCTGTCCACATTAGAGTCAATGATCCAGACGAGGGTCACACCAAAGCAGATATCAAACAGTTCTTCTATCGTGCTCACGCAATGGACAAAGACGAAGTTGTTGCAAGAATCTTGCAAGCTGAAGGTCGCGGCAAAACCGTAATCTTCACAAAGACCAAAAGACAAGCTGCCAAAGTTTCTGATGAACTAACCGACCGTGGCTTTAGTGCAACAGCTCTTCACGGAGACATGTCTCAAGAAGCTCGTGAAAAGTCCATGGATGCATTTAGAAGTGGTAAGCGCGACATTCTGGTTGCTACCGAAGTTGCAGCCAGAGGTATCGACGTTGACGATGTTACCCACGTAATTAACTACACAGTTCCAGAAGACGAGAAGGCTTACCTTCACAGAACAGGAAGAACTGGTCGTGCCGGTAGAACTGGCATCGCTGTTACTTTTGTTGACTGGGAAGATCTGCTTAGATGGTCAAACATTGACAAGGCTCTGGAACTAAACACTCCAGACCCAATTGAGACTTACTCTTCATCCCCTCACCTGTTCACAGATCTTGATATTCCAGCTGGAACTAAAGGACGCATCGCAGCTTCTAAGCGACCTTCCGACTGGAAGCCTGGCGATCATGAAAAGCCAAAGGGACAAAGAGGTGGCAATGGTTCAAAGCCTCAGCGCAAACCACAAAATGGCGCAGCTAGATCACAAGCCCCTAAAGCTTCTGCGCCTAAGGCTGAAACCCCGAGAACTCCAAGTAATCGTCCTCCAAGGAACAGAACCCGCACTAGGAAAACTAGCGAGTAGTTAGATTTCGTGATTGAGAGTTGGCTTAGTGCCAGTTCCCAAAAGCAGAATCTTCTTCAACATCTCAACAGAGGTTGTGTGAAGACCAAGCGGGTTATGAGCTTTCACTGAAATCCCGTGATAATCACTTGAACCTGTTGTGATCAGACCCTGCTCAGCAGCAAATGCTTCCAAGACTTCTCTTGTGCCTGAAGAGACTTCTTTATGCTCAGTTTCAAGACCCAACAGACCAGCTTCAACCATGGCCTCGAAATGGGCTCTAGGAAATGTCTCAGGTTGAACGTCTTCGCTACTTGTTCTAGCTAGTGGGTGAGCAATTACTGGAACCCCTCCAGCATTTCTAACAACCCTGATCACATCCAAAACATCAGGCGCATCGTTTCTAACGTAGAAAGGACTGTGCTTTGAAATTGGCGAATCAACAGCAGCGAATACATCGCCGACACTGTCGAATTCGCCCAGATGAACTAGAGCAGTCGCTATGTCTGGTCGCCCCAGAGTTGAGCCGTCTTGAGCTAGCTCAAGCACAAGTTCGAATGAGATGCGAGGGTACTTAGCCTGCAAGTTCTGAACAAACTTTCTAGCCCTTACCTCCCTGTTTGCCTGGTTCTCCAAAAGAATCTTCTGGAGGTCTGCATCATTAGGGTTTGGAAGGTAAGCAAGCAGGTGAATTCCGAAAGAGTGGACTCCGCCGCTACTCGGCACTCTGCCCTCAGTGGTTATCTCGATGCCTGGGATAAAGGAAAGACCGAGTTCGTTGGCAAGTTCTGAGGCTCTCTCCCAACCATCTGTGCGGTCGTGGTCGGTTAGAGCGAAGACATCTACCCCTGATTCCTTGATCTTGGGAATCAGCTCATCGACGGTGTCAGCACCGTCTGAGTTCTTT
>Ga0208597_1000004_pt1 | contig 101133 bp, 98 predicted proteins | sample LakMenEpi05May12_FD_150673 | JGI IMG/M metagenome (GOLD analysis project Ga0208597, IMG submission 150673) | Freshwater microbial communities from Lake Mendota, WI - 05MAY2012 deep hole epilimnion (SPAdes) | ecosystem: Environmental > Aquatic > Freshwater > Lake > Epilimnion/Euphotic zone ...
TTTTGACTCTCGCTTCCGTAGTTCAACGCGAAGCTCGAATGGAGCAGGACTTCTACAAAGTGTCAAGAGTCTTCGTAAACAGACTTGCAATTGATATGCCACTGCAGTCAGACGCAACAGTTTCTTATGGTGTTGGTGGTAATACTTTCCAGACTTCAGTAGCTGATAGAGCGGATCCAAACCCTTACAACACCTACAAGTATCCAGGCTTACCAATTGGTCCAATTTCGGGTGTTGGTGCGCTTGCAATTGACGCAGCTCTAAATCCAGCGAAGGGCCCATGGCTGTTCTTTGTATCTGTGAATCTAAAGACCGGTGAAACTGTCTTCAGCGAAACTTACGCTCAGCACCAGGCTGCGGTCGGGGTTTGGCGTGATTGGTTAAGAGAGAACCCGGACTGGAATGACTAGCAAACACTTCGCTGTTGTTGGTGATCCAATTGACCATAGCCTCAGCCCACGCATTCACTCTGCCGCCTACAAACACCTCGGTCTCGACTGGATCTACTCAAAACACCAGGTGGCAAAAGATTCACTAGCAACTTTCCTGGAAGAATCAGGCTCCATCTTGTCTGGAATCAGTGCCACCATGCCATTGAAAATTGAAGCAGCCAAGTTGTCTGAAAGTGCAGATGAGGTTGTGAATCTTCTGGGTGTAGCTAACACACTGGTAAAATCTGGCTCGTCTTGGCTTGGGTTCAACACGGATGTATTCGGAATTCAACAGTCACTACAAAGCTCTTGGACTGAGGGTGTAAGCACAGTGGCGATCCTTGGTGCAGGGGCGACAGCGCAATCAGCCTTGTATGCGGTCTACCTGTCTGCTCCTCATGCCAGTGTGAGCGTTTATGTTCGCAATATTGCCTCTGCAGACCAGATTTCCTTGCTTGCAGCAAAGCTAGGTATGCGGCTGGAAGTTAATTCACTTTCTGATTACTCGTCAAATCAAGATCTAACTATCAGTACTGTGCCAGCTGACGCTTTAGGTAACTTGTCGCGATTCAAACAATCTGGTTGGCTTCTGAATGTGAACTACGCCAGCGTAAACGAATCCTTCTCTGCTTCATTCGTTGAGGATCGTCTAGTTCACGGTGAAGTCATGCTTATCTGGCAAGCTATCGCTCAGATTCGTCTTTTTCGAGATGGAGATTCCACTCAAGAACTACCAGATGAGACGTCACTTTACGTAAAAATGCTTGAGGCGCTTTAGCAAAGCACAGAAGTATGCGAGAATGCCTGTATGTTACGTTGGCTAACCGCAGGTGAATCACATGGTCCATCCCTGACCGCTGTTATTGAGGGGTTACCTGCTGGCGTTGAGATCACAACAGAGCAGTTAGCCACAGCACTAGCTCGTCGTCGCTTGGGATACGGCCGCGGTGCCAGAATGAAACTGGAGCTGGACGAAGTATCTTTCACTGGTGGAGTTCGTCACGGTAAGACTATGGGTGGGCCAATAGCTATTTCAATAGCTAATACTGAGTGGCCTAAATGGGAGCAGGTGATGTCACCTGATCCTGTTGACCCAGAAGCACTTACTGGTGCAAGAGCAGAGGCTCTAACGAGACCTCGACCTGGGCATGCAGATTTTACAGGAATGCAAAAGTACGGATTCTTGGACAGTAGACCTGTCCTTGAAAGAGCTTCAGCTAGAGAAACTGCAGCAAGAGTTGCTTTAGGCGAAGTGGCTGCTACATTCCTAAAGGCTCTCGACATTCAATTGATCACGCATACTGTTGCAATCGGTACAGTCATGGCAAAAGCTGAAATGGCGTTGCCAAAGCCACATGATCTAGAAGAGATTGACGCTGATCCGCTAAGAGCGTTCAATAGGGAACTAAGCGTCCAAATGGTAGCTGAAGTTGACAAGGCTCATTCCGAAGGTGACACCCTCGGTGGTGTTGTTGAAGTGCTTGTTTATGGTCTTCCACCAGGTCTTGGTTCGTTCGTGCATTGGGATAGAAGACTCGATAGTCAACTGGCTGGCGCATTGATGGGTATTCAAGCAATCAAGGGCGTTGAAGTAGGTGATGGCTTTGAGACAGCTCGTCGCAGAGGCTCAGAAGCGCATGACGAGATAGTTGTTGGCAGCGAAAGCGGAGTTGAAAGACTTACCGATCGCGCCGGTGGTATCGAAGGTGGTATGAGTAACGGTGAAATCCTTCGTGTTCGCGCAGCTATGAAACCAATATCTACTGTCCCTAGAGCGCTTCAAACTGTAGATGTAGCAACCGGTGAGCAAGCGAAGGCGCATCACCAGAGATCAGATGTCTGCGCTGTCCCTGCAGCCGGTGTTGTTGCCGAAGCAATGGTTGCACTGACAATAGCTAATGCCGTACTTGAAAAGTTTGGTGGTGACTCAATCGCAGAAACTAAGCGAAACATGATCAGTTACCTCGAGAGCATTCCAGAAACTCTTAGATCAAAAATCGCTAGATAAATGCTTCAGCGACCAATCGTTCTCATCGGCCCTATGGGTGTTGGCAAAACCACCATTGGGAAAAAGTTAGGTCGTCGTTTAGGTCTTCCGTTCGTTGACACTGACGTTATTGTTACCAACGCTCATGGAGACATTCCAGAGATCTTTGAGAAAGAGGGCGAATCTGCTTTTCGCAATTACGAGGAGCAGGCCTTACGTGAAGCATTGGAAGTAGTTCAGGTTGTAGCAACAGGTGGTGGGGCAGTGTTGAGCGGAACTAACCAAAGGATGCTCGAAAACGCAGTCGTTATTTACCTTTCAACCAGCGGACTACACATGAAATCAAGGTTAGAAAACGGAAATAGACCGTTACTAAAGAACGGCATCGCGGATTGGAAAGCAATCTACGAATCGAGGAAGCCACTGTACGAACGTTTAGCAACTTTTGAGATTGACACCTCCGCCGCGGGTCTTGGCAAGACTATGGACGCTATCTGCGAGAAACTAGAGACACTATGACTTTCAAGATTTCAGCCAAGGGGCAGCCTGGCTACGAAGTGCTAGTCGGTCGAGGTTTACTCGACGAACTAGATACTTCTCTAGGGCAAGCTGTTAAGAAAGTTCTGCTTGTTTACCCAGAGGGAATGCAGGCGAGTGCAGAGCTTATTGCTGACTCTCTTATAGATCAGGGCAAGCAAGTTTGGCAGCTGCCAGTGGCTGACGGCGAAGATGCTAAAACAGATCGTTGGTTATCAATTGCTTGGTCAAGTCTCGGTCAAGCAGAGTTTTCTAGATCAGATGCAGTTGTGTCCCTTGGTGGTGGCGCAACAACAGATCTAGCGGGATTCATTGCTGCTACCTGGCTTAGAGGGATAGCAGTTGTTCATGTGCCTACAACATTGCTCGCCATGGTTGATGCTGCTATAGGTGGTAAGACGGGGATCAACACAATTGAAGGTAAGAACCTCGTTGGGGCTTTCCATGAGCCTAAAGCGGTGCTTGTTGACCTGGATACTCTCGAGACTCTTCCAAAGCTTGAGCTAATCTCTGGATTCGGAGAGATTGTTAAGTGCGGATTCATCAGAGACCCAAAGATTCTTGAGCTCATTGAAGAAGACGTTAACGATGCCAGAGACATCCACTCTGAACGATTTGCAGAATTAGTAAAGAGAACCATTCAAGTCAAAACTGATGTTGTCGGTAATGACTTCAAGGAAGCAAATCTTAGGGAGATTCTGAACTACGGGCATACCCTTGGTCATTCAATTGAATTGGTCGAGCATTTCAAGTGGCGTCACGGCCGGGCAGTGGCGATCGGCCTGGTCTTTGCAGCTGAGCTGGCAAGGCTTTCTGGACGTCTAAGCGACGAGGTTGCTGACAGACACAAGAGTATCTTGAAGCTCCTTGACCTTCCCGTTACTTACCCAGGTGATAAGTGGGAAGCCCTGTACCAAGGAATGCAAATTGATAAGAAGAGTCGAGGTGGCATCTTGAGGTTCGTTGTCCTTGATGACCTTGCGAAACCTGGCATCCTTGAAGCGCCTACCAAGGAACTCTTGTACACCGCATTCCAAGAGTTAGCCGAATAGAAAGTAAGTTTGTCCTATGACTAAAGTTCTAGTACTCAACGGCCCTAATCTCAATCGTCTAGGTTCAAGAGAACCCGATGTGTATGGCAGCGCCAGCTATGCCGATCTCGTCTCCTCGCTAACCTCTTACGCAACCCATGCCAATTTTGATGTAGATGTTAGACAGACCAATGACGAGGCTGAGCTTATTGCTTGGTTGCACGAAGCAGTTGATACAAAGTCAGATGTAGTTATCAACCCAGCGGCTTTTACCCATTACTCATATGCCCTTAGGGACGCTTGTGCGATTGTTACTAGTTCCGGGCTAAAGCTTATTGAGGTTCACATTTCTAACCCTCACGCGAGAGAAGAATTCAGACAAACATCGGTTATCAGTGCTGTCGCTACGGGAGTAATTGCTGGTTTCGGCCAGAATTCCTACTTGCTTGCTCTTCACCAACTAACCCACTGATAAACTGCTTTAGGCCATAAGGCCAACCAATTACAGCGAGGCTAAAAATGGCAACAAGCAATGATCTAAAAAATGGCATGGTCCTAAGCATGGACAACCAACTATGGGCAGTTATCGAATTCCAGCACGTAAAACCAGGTAAAGGCCCTGCGTTCGTTCGCACCAAGCTAAAGAACGTAATAAGCGGCAAGGTCATTGACCGCACACTTAACGCTGGCATAAAGATTGAAGTTGCAACCGTTGATAAACGTGAAATGCAATACCTATACAACGATGGTGAAGGCTATGTATTCATGGACACCAAAGATTTTGATCAGATGACTCTTTCAGCTGAACTTGTCGGCGACGCAATGAACTATCTTCTAGAGAACCAGCAAGCAATCGTCGCTATCCACGAAGGTCTACCAATCTACGTTGAAATGCCGCCATCAGTAGTACTTGAGATCACATTCACTGAACCTGGCCTTCAGGGAGATAGATCAAGCGGAGGAACCAAGCCTGCAACAGTAGAGACTGGCCTTCAGATTCAAGTTCCACTATTCGTTGAGCAAGGCACCAAAGTTAAGGTTGATACCAGAACTGGTGAATACCTTGGCCGAGTTACCGACTAATCCTTGAGCGCTAGATCTAAAGGTAGAAAGAGAGCCGTTGACGCTCTCTACGCTGGCGAACTCAGAGATGTGATGGCTACCGATTTACTTGATGCCACAAAGGAACAAGTCACTGACCGCCAGAATCAGGACGAAATCTTCGACTTCGCAACCGAACTTGTAAACGGGGTTCTAGCGAATCAATTAGAAATTGACGAGATTCTCTCTGGAGTCGCTCAAAACTGGACTCTAGATCGTATGCCAGCTCTGGATAAAGCAATCCTGAGAGTTGGAATCTACGAGATTGCTTTTGGTGGCACTCCAGCAGAGGTGGCTATCAGCGAAGCAGTTGATCTAGCTCAGGAACTCAGTACCGAGGATTCTGCAGCGTTCGTAAACGGTATTTTGGCTACTGTTTCAGCAACTCGCAAGCCAATTTAGTCAAAGTTAACAAACCTGCACTAGAATTCTAGAAACAACATCCTTTAAAGGCGTCCTGTGAGGCGCAGAAGGAGGTGGGCGTGAGTTCACGCACCGTCTTAGACGCTCAAGATATCGAGCGCGCTATCGTTCGTATCTCTCATGAGATCGTAGAAGCGAATCAGGGCACAGCCAATCTTCTTATTCTTGGCATTCCAACACGTGGAGTTTTCCTAGCCAACCGCATTGCTGCTTCCATCTCAAAAAACTACCCGGAGTTCGATGCTTCAACTTCGGTTGGAAAGCTAGATGTCACGATGTTCAGAGATGACCTAGCTACTAAGCCAAGCAAGGCAGTAACCCCAACTTCTATTCCAAGGCAATCACTCGAGAACCTAACAGTCGTCCTCGTGGATGATGTTCTCTTTAGTGGCAGAACCGTAAGAGCCGCTCTAGATGCACTCGTATCATACGGACGACCTAAGGCTGTTCGATTAGCGGTCCTTGTCGATAGAGGACACAGAGAGCTTCCGATTAGAGCGGATTTCGTGGGTAAGAACCTTCCAACATCATTCTCAGAACGCATCTACGTGAAGCTAACTGAAAGCGATGATGAGCAGTCGGTGGTGATCGAACAGTGAAGCATTTACTAAGTACTGAAGATCTAGACCTGGCGACCAGTCTTGAGATTCTTAACCTCGCCGTCGAGATGCAAGGGGTTAACTCAAGAGATGTGAAAAAGCTTCCTGCTCTAACAGGCAGGACCGTCGCAAACTTATTCTTCGAAGATTCAACAAGAACTAGATTCTCTTTCGAGATTGCTGCCAAGCGACTATCTGCAGATGTCGTGAACTTTACAGCTAAAGGCTCATCAGTGAGCAAGGGTGAATCTTTGAAAGACACCATCTTGACACTTGAGGCGATGGGTATAGAGGCGCTGGTTGTCAGACATCATCACAGCGGAGCAGCTAACACAATTGCGAATGCTTCATGGTCTAAGGCAACGGTTATTAACGCAGGGGATGGAACCCACCAACACCCAACCCAAGCTCTAACTGATGCGCTGACTATTCGACAGGCTCTAAAGGGTAAAGACGACTTCGGCGATTTATCTGGAATCAAAGTGCTAATTGTGGGGGACATTCTGCACTCAAGAGTTGCCAGATCAAACATTGGTTTACTAAAGACGTTAGGTGCTCATGTCGGACTTGTTGGGCCTTCGACACTTCTTCCTAGTTATGCAACTACCTTGGCAAATTCGGTTTATCACAACCTTGATGAGGCTCTAGCTGATGGCTTTGATGTAGTCATGATGCTGCGTATGCAGATGGAACGAATGAATTCTGTGTTTGTCCCAAACGCCAACGAGTATTCAACTCTCTGGGGACTCTCAGCCGAAAGATTCAATGCACTTAGCTCAAAGACTCTAATCATGCACCCAGGTCCTATGAACAGAGGCTTAGAGATTTCTTCTGAAGCAGCTGATTCACAGCAGTCAGCAATCGTAGATCAGGTTAGAAACGGCGTAGCAGTTCGCATGGCAGTTCTTTTTAAACTATTAGCTCAAGAATCGAGATCAAAATGACAAGTAATGAAACACTCTTCACCAATGTCTCTCTCACCGACGGAACTGCTGCGAACATCCTCGTAACTGGCGATTCAATCACCTATCTCGGCAGCGAAAGTAAGTCTGCAGGCGAAGTGATAGATTGCACCGGGTTACTAGCCATGAGTGGATTTGTTGACCTGCACACGCATCTTCGAGAGCCAGGTTTTGAGCAGAGTGAAACTATTCTCACTGGTTCTAGAGCTGCCGCTATGGGTGGCTTCACCTGTGTTCACCCGATGGCTAATACCAACCCTGTTGCGGACAACAGTGCAGTCGTTGAACAAGTATTTGCTTTAGGGGAGCAAGCGGGTTACGTGCAGGTCCAACCTATTGGGGCTGTAACAGCAAACCTAGAAGGCAAGAACCTCTCTGACATGGGCAAGATGAACGCATCGGCTGCGCAGGTAACTGTGTTCAGCGACGACGGTAAGTGTGTGAGCGATTCTCTGGTCATGAGAAGAGCATTGGAATACGTGAAGGCTTTTGGCGGTGTTATCGCTCAGCATGCTCAGGATCCACAGCTAACCGTGAACGCCCAAATGAATGAGTCAGCTCTTTCACTAAAACTGGGTCTAACTGGTTGGCCTGCTGTTGCTGAGGAGGCAATCATTGCTAGAGATGTTCTATTGACTCAAGAGGTAGGTTCAAGACTTCACGTTTGCCACGTCTCGACAAAAGGTTCAGTAGATGTCATACGTTGGGCTAAGAGTAAGGGAATTAAAGTCACAGCAGAAGTTACCCCACATCACTTGATTCTTACTGAAGATTTAGTTTCTGAGTACGACCCTGTGTTCAAGGTCAACCCGCCACTGAGAAGCGCAGAGGATGTTCAAGCCCTTCGCGAAGGTGTAGTCGATGGAACAATCGACATCATTGCCACCGATCACGCTCCACACACAGCAGACAGCAAAGATTGCGAATGGGGAGAGGCAGCATTTGGAATAGTTGGACTTGAAACGGCAGCAGCTATTGCAAAGACTACCTTGATTGATACAGGGCTAATCGATTGGGTCAGATTCGAAGAACTTTTATCTGTGAACCCAGCGAAGATTTCTGGGCTCACCAACCAGGGTCAAACTGTCAAGGTTGGAGCACCTGCGAACATCGTGTTCTTCAACCCGAACACTTCAGTAACGGTTGACAGTCTCTCACAGAGCAAGAGCTCCAATAATCCGTACCTTGGCATGACACTAAGTGGCTCAGTCACTCACACTATGTTCAACGGTGTTCTAACTGTGAAGGATTCAAAGATTCAGGAGATCGGAACAACAAATGGCAATTAGATCCAGATCAGCACTATTGGTTCTTGAAGACGGCAAAGTTTTCAAGGGTGTACCATTCGGCAAGGTTGGTAGCTCTCTAGGTGAGATAGTTTTTGCAACTGGTATGTCGGGCTACCAAGAAACACTCACTGACCCTTCGTACGCAGGTCAGATTGTCGTTCAAACATCTCCTCACATCGGTAACACAGGAATGAATGACCGTGATGAAGAATCAGACAAGATTTGGGTTTCTGGATACGTCGTAAGAGATGTGAGTCGCATTGTTTCGAACTTCAGGTCCGAAAGAACCCTTGAATCAGATTTGCTTCGCGATGAGGTGGTTGGCATTTCTGATCTAGACACTAGAGCTCTGACACTTCACTTGCGCGAAATCGGTGTTATGAGAGCAGGTATCTTCTCAGGAATTGACGCTGAGCAGGCAGTTGATGAGTTAGTTTCTATTGTGCGCTCTGCTGCCAAGATGCAGGGGCAATCACTGTCTTCAGTTGTCTCTACTAGAGAGAGGTACGAAGTAGCACACAGGGGCGAATACGTGGGCAAGGTTGCGATTCTAGACCTAGGTATCAAGCGATCAACTATAGAGAACATGGTCGAGCGTGGACTCGATGTTGAGGTTTACCCTGCTGAGTCAACAGCTGAGGTTCTACTGTCATCCAACCCCGATGCTGTCTTCTACAGCAACGGTCCAGGAGACCCAGAGACAGCAACAGAGCAAGTCAAGGTGCTTCAAGAAGTTCTAAACAAGAAGATTCCATTCTTCGGTATATGCTTCGGGAATCAGCTACTAGGTAGAGCGCTTGGTTTCCAGACATACAAGCTAGCTTTCGGTCACAGAGGCATCAACCAACCAGTATTGGATAGACGAACAGGTCGTGTTGAAGTAACAGCCCACAACCATGGCTTTGCTGTTCGAGTAGATGGCGGTGAGCAAGTTGAATCCCCAGCAGGTTTTGGGCAAGTACGAGTGAGCCACATCTGCCTCAACGACAATGTTGTTGAAGGTCTTGAGTGCCTAGACATACCTGCTTACTCAGTTCAGTACCACCCTGAAGCTGCTGCTGGTCCACATGATGCGAACTACTTGTTTGACCGTCTTATTGAAATGATTCAAGCCAACAACGCAAAGAGGGCCAACTAATGCCGCGCAGAGAAGATATCAAGAGTGTTCTAGTTATTGGATCTGGTCCAATTGTTATCGGTCAAGCTTGTGAGTTTGACTACTCAGGAACTCAAGCCTGTCGTGTGCTTAGAGCCGAAGGTATTCGTGTCATTTTGGTAAACAGTAACCCTGCAACCATCATGACCGATCCTGACTTCGCTGACGCTACATACATAGAGCCAATCACTCCGCAGGTAATCGAAGCAATCATTGCTAAAGAGAGACCGGATGCAATCTTGCCAACACTTGGAGGACAAACTGCCCTAAATGCAGCCATGTCACTTCACGAGCTCGGCATTCTGGATAAGTACAACGTGGAGTTAATCGGAGCTAAGGTTTCAGCAATTAAAGCGGGTGAAGATCGCCAATCATTCAAGCAATTAGTACTTGATGCTGGGGCGGATGTTGCTAAGTCCTACATCGCCCACACTATGGAGGAAGTTCTAGAAGGTGCAGCGAAACTAGGTTACCCAGTCGTAGTTCGCCCTTCTTTCACCATGGGTGGTCTAGGTTCAGGCTTCGCTTATGACGAGAAGGATTTGCGCAGAATAGCTGGTGCAGGTTTACAAGCCAGCCCAACAACTGAAGTGTTGCTTGAAGAATCGATCATGGGTTGGAAAGAGTATGAACTCGAGCTAATGCGTGACACAGCAGATAACACTGTTGTCGTTTGTTCCATTGAAAACGTTGACCCTGTTGGTGTTCACACGGGTGACTCAATTACCGTTGCACCTGCACTTACTCTTACAGATCGCGAATACCAGCACATGAGAGACATCTCTATAGACATCATCAGAGCTGTTGGTGTCGACACTGGTGGCTGTAACATTCAGTTTGCAGTTGAGCCAAACACTGGTCGAATCATTGTTATTGAAATGAATCCTCGCGTTAGCCGTTCATCAGCGCTAGCTTCTAAGGCAACAGGTTTCCCTATTGCAAAAATCGCTGCGAAGCTTGCAATCGGCTATCGCTTAGATGAGATTCCAAATGACATTACCAAGGTAACACCTGCTTCATTTGAGCCAGCTCTTGACTACGTTGTTGTGAAGGTTCCACGATTTGCATTTGAGAAGTTCCCCGCAGCAGATGCAACACTCACCACCACCATGAAATCTGTTGGTGAAGCGATGGCGATTGGTAGAAACTACGCGCAAGCACTCCAGAAAGCTCTCCGCAGCCTGGAGCGAAGAGGTTCGTCATTCCACTGGGGCGAACAGAAGAAGTCAAAGACAGAACTAATCGAACTATCATCTGTACCAACCGATGGGCGCATTGTTACCGTTCAGCAAGCTCTTCGCCTTGGTGCAACAGCTGAGGAGATCTTCCAAGCAACAAAGATAGATCCTTGGTTTATTGACCAGATTGTTCTAGTCAATGAAACTGCCGAGGAGATTCGTGCCTCTGCTGATTTGAATGAAGAGATCATGCTTCATGCAAAGTCATTCGGGTTCAGCGATGCCCAGATTGCCGAGATTCGAGGACTCACCGAAGCTCAAGTCAGAACCACTCGCTATGCGCAGAATATCAGACCTGTCTATAAGACTGTTGATACTTGTGCAGGGGAGTTCCCTGCACTAACTCCTTATCACTACAGCACTTACGAACAAGAGACAGAAGTTCGCGCATCAGGCGCTGACAAAGTTGTCATCCTAGGTTCCGGACCTAACCGTATTGGTCAGGGAGTTGAGTTTGATTACTCATGTGTACACGCGTCATTTGCACTTCACGATGCGGGTTTCGAAACCATCATGATTAACTGCAATCCTGAGACAGTTTCTACTGACTACGACACAAGTGACAGGCTTTACTTCGAACCGCTGACTCTAGAGGATGTTCTTGAAGTTATCCATGCTGAATCAGCAAGTGGCAATCTCGTTGGTGTCGTAGTTCAGCTTGGTGGACAGACTGCCCTTGGCTTGGCTCAAGGGCTTGCTGCATACGGAATTCCAATCTTGGGCACCACACCGGATGCCATCGACTTAGCTGAAGAAAGAGGGGCGTTCTCAAGAATTCTTGACGAGGCAGGATTAATTTCGCCAGCCAATGGAACAGCAACCAGTCTCGAAGAGGCCAAGGCAATTGCGGATCGAATCGGATTCCCTGTCCTAGTCAGGCCATCTTTCGTTCTTGGCGGTCGAGGGATGGAAATCGTTTACGACCAAAAGTCCCTTGAAGGTTATTTCGACAGAATTGCCGATCAAGCAATCGTTGGTCCAAAGCATCCTCTGCTAGTTGATCGCTTCCTAGATGACGCAATCGAAATTGATATTGACGCGCTTTACGATGGTGAGAGGCTTTACGTAGGTGGTGTGATGGAACACATCGAAGAAGCAGGTATCCACTCAGGTGACTCTTCCTGCACGCTTCCACCAATTACTTTGAGTAACACGCAAATAAATCGAGTCCGGCAGGCAACCGAGAAGATTGCAAATGGTATTGGAGTAAAGGGTCTACTAAACGTCCAGTTCGCACTAGCCCACGATGTTCTATATGTACTTGAGGCAAACCCTAGAGCCTCTAGAACTGTTCCATTCGTTTCTAAAGCTCTTGGAATCACTCTTGCTAAGGCAGCAGCGCTGGTTATGGTTGGTTGGTCAATTGATGAATTAATCGACAAGGGTCACTTGCCTGCAACAGACGGAACTCACATTCCTGAATCTTCGGCAATCTCAGTGAAAGAAGCAGTTCTACCGTTCAAGCGATTCGCCACCAAGGATGGAAGATTTGTTGATTCACTTCTTGGACCAGAGATGCGCTCCACTGGTGAAGTCATGGGAATTGATGTTGATTTCCCAACAGCTTTCGCAAAAAGTCAAGCAGCAGCAGGAAGCGCGCTGCCTAAGTCAGGCAAGATATTCATCTCAGTCGCAGATAGAGACAAACACCAGGTTGTACTTCCTGTCAGGAGATTGTTTCAACTAGGTTATGAAATCCTTGCCACAACAGGAACTGCTTCTATCTTGAAGAGACATGGAATTCCTGTTCGCATAGTTCGTAAGCACTCAGCGGATGATGACGCTCCTGCTGGCCCTTCGATTGTTGAACTTATTCTGAACGGTGAAGTTGATGTTGTTGTAAACACACCCTCAGGTTCATCAGCTCGTAAGGACGGCTATGAGATCAGAGCGGCAACTACAGCTGCAGACGCCCCAATATTCACAACAATCGCTCAGTTGTCCGCAGCGATTGGCTCTTTCGAAACAGTTATTGCCGGCGATTTCAAGGTTAGATCGCTTCAAGAACATGCCGAGGACAGGAGAGCAGCACTTGCCTGATACTTTTTCAAGAAAATTGGAAGCGGCCTTTAGCGCGAAAAGTCAGCTTTGTGTAGGTATTGACCCTCACGAAGACATGCTCGTGGAGAACGGGTTTGAAGTTTCGGCAACAGGAGTTTATGAGTTCAGCATGAAGATGCTCGACCAGCTTGAGGAAGTTGTTTCAATAGTGAAACCTCAAGTGTCATTCTTTGAGCGTTTCGGCTCTGAAGGATTCTCAACCCTTGAGAAAGTGCTTGGTTCAGCAAGAGACCGTGGCCTTCTTGTTATCGCTGACGCTAAGCGAGGAGACATTGGATCAACAATGGAAGCGTATGCGCAAGCTTGGCTAGGTAAATCAGCACCCTTCGCTTGTGATGCGCTAACTGTGAATCCGTATCTTGGTGTGGGAGCTCTAGCTCCTGCGGCTTCTCTTGCAAGTGAACGAGGTAAAGGATTGTTCGTACTTGCCGCAACATCTAATCCCGAAGGTGCCTCACTTCAATCATCTATGCAACAGGAAAGCGTTGCCGCCCAAGTTGCAAGGGAAGTAGCAGCCTTGAACACCACTACTGCCTCATCCAATTCAAGATTTGGTTCACTAGGTCTGGTTATTGGGGCTACTGCTTCTCTTTCGAAGTTTGGTCTGTCTTCTCTTAACGAGGGAAAGACTTCTCTCAGAACAACAATCCTCTCTCCAGGCTTTGGCTATCAAGGCGCAAGATTGGAAGACGCTAAGTCAATCTTCGGAGAGAACTGTGGTGATGTTTTGTATTCAATTTCCAGATCCGCATTGAGAGACGGAATTCACGGTGTCAAAACTGCGGTTCAACAAGACCAAAACACACTTCACAAAGCCCTCAGCGAATAGGCTTTAGTTCATGACCAGACTTACCGTAATCGCTGGACCAACTGCCGTTGGCAAGGGAACCGTCGTACGGTACCTCCTGGAACACAATCCAGAAATTCAAGTATCTGTTTCTGCCACTACTCGGTCACCCCGAGTTGGTGAGACTAACGGTGTTGAATATTTCTTCGTTTCTAACGATGAGTTCGACAAGATGATTGCCAACGACGAACTACTTGAATATGCAACCGTGCATCTTAGCAACAGATACGGAACTCCTAGGGGGCCTGTTGAGAGCGCACTAGCTGTGGGCAAACAGATGATTCTTGAAATAGACATTCAAGGGGCAGAGCAGGTCAAGGCATCTATGCCAGAGGCAAATCTGATCTTTATTGCACCTCCTAGCCTAGAAGAGCTCAAGAAGCGCTTGGTCGGTAGAGGCACAGAAACCCCTGAAGAGATAGCCATTCGTCTAGAAACAGCTGAAATAGAGATGGCTTCTAAGGGTTTGTTTGACCACGTGGTTATTAACCATGAGGTGGCGCAATGTGCCCAAGAGGTCTTAGACTTAATGCAGTCTTCGTGAACCCATCTGGTTCACATGAAATCAAAGGAAAAGTAGCACTAAATGTCTGAAAAACTCGAGGGAATCGTATCTCCATCTATCGACGCACTGATGTCAAAAAGCGATTCAAAGTACGGCCTGGTCATCTTCGCTGCAAAGCGCGCTCGTCAGATCAACGACTACTACTCAGCACTTCACGAAGGTTCACTTTTTGACAACGTAGGTCCACTAGTTGACGCTGCAGTTGACGACAAGCCTCTTTCAATCGCAATGCGCGAAATCGTTGAAGGCGCAGTAGTCGCAACCGAAGCCAAAGAGTAATCTGGGTAACCTTGCGCATTCTCGTAGGGGTTACTGGCGGTATCGCTGCATATAAAGCAGCTGGAGTGATTCGCGGATTCACTGAGCTCGGTCACACCGTAAAAGTTTTACCAACTCAGAACGCTTTGAGGTTTATTGGAGCAACCACACTTGAAGCACTGTCGCATAACGCAGTCGACCCTGACCTATACACAGATGTCGAATCAGTAAAGCACATAGCTCTCGCTCAAGAAGCAAACCTAATCGTTGTCGCACCAGCTACAGCATCATTCCTTGCAAGGTATGCAGCTGGAATTGCTGACGATCTACTTTTGAATGTGCTCCTTGCTACCAACGCCAAAGTTGTTGTGGCACCAGCCATGCACCCCGAAATGTGGTTCCACCCTGCGACGGTCTCAAACATCGAAACTCTTAGGTCAAGGGGAGTTGTGGTCATCGAACCAGCAGTCGGAAGACTCACTGGCGAAGACAACGGTGTGGGAAGACTTCCTGAGCCAGAAGTAATCGTGAATGGTGCTCTAGCATCGCTTTCTAATCAAGATCTTGCGGGCTTGAAAGTAACCATCGCCACAGGTGGAACAAGGGAACCAATTGACGCTGTTCGTTACATCGGCAATAGATCTTCAGGTAAACAGGGAATCGCTCTTGCTGATGCGGCCGCTGCACGAGGAGCACAGGTCTCGCTTATTGCAATAAACATCGAAGCTGATCTTTCTCGTTTTGAGAGAGTCGTTCATGTTTCGACCACAAAAGAATTGAGCCTTGCACTCAACGAAGTAGTTGCTGACTCGGATGTTCTACTTATGCCAGCTGCTGTGAGCGATTTCAAAGTTGAGAGCGCTATTGCCGGCAAACTAAGCCGTGCTGATTCCGCGAATCAAGAAATTCAAATGGTTGCTAATCCAGATGTCTTGGCTGGACTTGCTGACCTCAAGTTGGCCAGAGGTCTCAAAACTATTCTTGTAGGCTTCGCTGCCGAGGTTATTCCCAGCGGTGAGAAGTCTGACGCTCTGCAACGGCGTGCTGAAGCAAAACTCACTAGAAAGAAAGTAGACCTAATCGTGGCGAACGACGTGAGCGATGGAAAAGTCTTCGACGCTGACAGTAATGATGTCGTGATTGTGTCCACTAAGGGAGCTACATACGCAAAGGGTACAAAACTAGAAGTCGCTAACGCCGTATTAGAAGCAGTTGTGCACCTAGATGGCTAGTGCTCGCAGCCTTTGTCCTAGCCACAAGATACACTCAATCAATAATGAAAAACATCAGGTACTTTACTTCCGAATCAGTTACAGAGGGCCATCCAGACAAGATCTGTGACCAAATCAGTGATGCCATTCTTGACAACCTGATAGCACAAGACCCAGGTTCCCGTGTTGCGGTAGAAACACTTGTCACAACTGGCTTGGTTCATGTTGCCGGAGAGATTACAACTGAGGGCTACGCTGAGATCCCAGATATCGTCCGCTCCAAGCTTCTTGAAATCGGCTATAACTCTTCTGACATTGGATTTGATGGCACTTCATGTGGGGTGAGTGTTTCAATTGGCAGACAATCAGCTGACATTGCTTTAGGAGTTGACTCATCCTTTGAAGTGAACGCGGGTAGCGCAGAAGACAATTACGATAGTCAGGGTGCTGGTGACCAGGGCATCATGTTTGGCTTCGCTTGCAATGAAACAAAAGATCTAATGCCATTGCCAATCAAGATTGCTCACTCGCTTTCAGAACAATTGGCAAAAGTTAGACACCACGGAACCATTGACTTCCTTAGACCTGACGGTAAGACTCAGGTCACTGTTGGTTACGAGGGTGACAAGCCCGTATCTGTTCAAACGGTTGTCGTCAGCACTCAACACAATCCAGGAGTTTCCCAAGCAGACATCTCGACTGCAGTTGAGGCATTTGTGATTGCACCCGTCCTAGAAAGCTTTGGCTTTAACTCAAAAGAGAGCAAACTTCTCATCAACCCAACTGGAAATTTTGTTATCGGAGGTCCACAGGGCGATGCCGGACTTACAGGCAGAAAGATTATTATCGATACCTACGGTGGTTACAGCAGACACGGAGGTGGTGCATTCAGCGGAAAAGATCCTTCAAAAGTTGACCGTTCAGCTGCGTACGCATTGAGATGGGTGGCAAAGAATCTTGTTGCGGCAGGTTTTGCAACCAGGGCAGAAGTACAGGTTGCTTACGCAATCGGAGTAGCCAGACCAGTTGGCCTCTACGTTGAATGCTTTGGCACAAACACAATCGATAACGACCTAATTGAAAAGGCCGTTCTTGAAGTGTTTGACCTCAGGCCAAGAGCGATTATTGATTCACTCGATTTGCTCAGACCTATTTATGGAGAGACATCTTCCTACGGTCACTTTGGTCGAGATTTGCCTAATTTCACTTGGGAAAGAACCAACAAGGTTGCTGATCTGCTCACTGCAGTAGGTATGTAATGCCGCTTGTAGCCAAAGTCCGATTTAGTTCGCCGCTGCCTCAACTTGATAAAGAGTTTGACTACCTAGTTCCTGCAGAGCTGCAGAATCAGATTGCCTTTGGTCATCTCGTTGAAGTGCCATTCGGTTCAGGTGGAAAGCTAAAAACTGGAGTTGTGTGCGGCATTCAAAATGACGACAAGCCACGAGACAAACTTCTTTCAGTAATGGCAGTGATCACGGCATTACCTGTCTTTACAGAAGAACAATTGAATCTTTGTACAGCAGTTGCTGAAAGACAGGCAGGGGCTGTCGGCGAACTACTTTCAGTTTCAATACCAAAGCGTTACCAAAGAGCAGAAGCTAAGTTTGTGAACTCCGAGTCGTCCTTCATCAGAAGCGAAACGATGAGAGAATCAACATTGCTGAGTTGCTTACAGGAGACTAGTAAGGTTTACTTCCAGCCCGCTCTCTTTGACGGTTCAAGTGTTGCCCCCGACTGGGCATTGCAAATCGTCAATGCGTGCCTCAATGAGTTCGCGAGTGGCAAGAGTTCTTTAGTTGTTCTGCCTGACTTCGCGGAGTTAGCAAAGTTTGAGCGCGCACTCGAACATCTAAAGGCAACTTCAATTGGTATTAGACACACGAGCTCTGATACAGGTTCAAATAGATACCTTAGCCACCTAACAGCAATACGTAGAATTGGAATCAATTACGGCCTTAGAGGAGCTGCATTTGCTCCTGCCAGGCATCTAGGTCTCATCGCTATTTGGGATGACGGTGATGAATCTCACATTGAGCAAACAGCTCCCTATTGGAACTCACGAGAAGTCTTGTTACAACGGACCGAACTTGAGCAAACTAAATTAGTCATCGCGTCACATTCACCAAGTGCCGAAGTTATTCGATTGATTGAGATCGGATACCTGAAACACCTTGAAGCCATGCAGGCTTTAGCAAACATTATTGTTACTGACCTCTCTGACAGGCTAGACTCGCAAACTTTTGCGGTGATTAGCACACTGCTCTCAACTGGCAAACCTGTTTTGATGCAGATTGCCAACGCTGGATGGGCTACTGCTTTGGTTTGTGTCGGCTGCAAAGAGTCGAGAACCTGCCCTACTTGTTCTGGTTCGGTTTGGGTGGATCCAAGTGGGAAGATTCGCTGTCGATCATGTAAATCTAATGTAGAACTTTCAGCCTGCGCCTGTGGTAAAACTAGCACCAGGCCTAATCGCTTAGGCGCTTCTGCAATTGCAAAGCAAATGGAGCGTAGTTTTCCAAACGCTACCGTCGTTCACTCCAACGGCGAGAACCGAATCACCAGCATCAAGAGTGGTGCATTACTCGTGGTCGCAACTCCAGGAGCGGAGCCTGAGGTTGAGGGAGGTTATGCGTGTGTTCTCCTTGCAGATGCTCCTGGCATGGTTGGCTCTCCAAGACTTAGGGCGTTAGAACAAAGTTTGTCAAAGTGGTCTAACGCGATTTCTCTCGCTAATGAAGACTCAACCGTTATCTTCGTGGGTCTTCGAGATGCTCTGGCAATGCAAATGAAGTCCTTAGCTTTCTTTGAAGCCGTTCAAGAGGATTACAAAGACCGTGAAGACTTGGGATTGCCACCAATAACGAGGCTCGCATCTGTCATAACTTCAAACTCAGTTGATCATCAAAGACTGATTGAGGCAGTTATCGAATCATTTGCAAGTGATAAGGTGCGAAGACTTGGCGTTACACAGCCAAACACATTGGTACTCGATTTTCCTTATTCCTTTGGCGTCGAGTTAGCCAACTCGTTGAAAGATTTGACAGTGAAACTTACGGCGTCAAGTAAGTCTAAGAAGCCTGGTGAACGCGTTTATCGCATCAACATGGACGATGGCAAAGTAATCTAGTAGTCGATGAGAATACTTTTTGCAGGAACCCCTTCAACGGCAGCAACTGTGCTTGAAGGGCTCTTAGCATCGGGCCATGAGATTGTTGCAGTTCTTACAAGAGAAGATGCACTTACTGGTAGAAAGAAGGTTCTCACACCTTCTCCTGTTGCCGATCTTGCCCAAAACAAAGGGCTTCCAACGATTAAGGCAAACAAGCTGACTACGGATGTGTTGGAAAGCATTAGTTCACACAAAATCGATTTGGCAGTTGTGGTTGCCTACGGAGTGATTCTCCGTCAGAATGCACTGGATGCTATTCCTGCTGGTTGGTTTAATCTTCACTTCAGTCTTCTTCCGAAGTGGAGAGGAGCAGCTCCAGTTCAAGCGGCTATAAGAGCTGGCGATTCTGAAACTGGTGTAACTTTGTTCCAAATTGATCTTGGCCTGGACACTGGACCTGTACTGGGTTCAGCAAACACAGTTATCGAGCCAGGAGAGAACGCAGGGGAGCTTCTACATCGCTTATCTCTCCTAGGTCTCACACTTCTGAACCAAGAATTACCAAAGCTTTACTCGGGTTCCTTCGAACTGGCTTCTCAAGCTGGTGAGGTTACACTTGCGCCAAAGATTATTCGTAGTGACGCAAAGATCTCTTTCGTTGAGAAGGCTAAAAATGTTGAGCTTCTAGTTAGAGCGATGAATCCCGAACCGATGGCTTGGTGTCTGTTAGATGGCGAGCCAATGAGAGTACTGGAAGCTCGAGCTGTTGACTCAAGTTCTTCTCTTGAGTGCGGCCATGTTGCTTTACATGATGACAAGGTGATTGTCGGTTGTGGTCAGGGAACAACGCTTGAATTAGTTCTCGTTCAACCAGCTTCAAAAACCGTTATGTCAGCCAAGGATTGGTTAAACGGGCAGTCAGAAAAAGTGGTTCTTGAGTGAGAGTTCCAATCTCATCACGCAGTGTTGCTCTTGACCTTTTGAACAAAGTATCTTTCGAGGACAGCTATGCAAACCTAGTTATGCCTGCTCTTCTCGAAGAAGCAAAACTAAACACTCGCGACTCAGCGTTAGCTCAAGAGTTGGCGTTTTCAACACTGCGCTGGCAACTTACCTACGACTTTATTCTGGGTCAAGTAAGTTCTAGACCAGTCAATGAAATTGATGCAATCGTCCTAAACGCTCTGCGTCTTGGCGCACACCAGCTCCTAAAGATGCGCATTCCACCTCATGCCGCAATTAACGAAACAGTCAATCTCATCAGAGCGGTAGCAGGTGAAAAAGCGGTTGGTTTCGCAAACGGAGTCTTGCGGCGAGTAAGCGAGAAGAGCTTTGAACAATGGATAGACATTGCTGAGCAAAAAGTAGCTTCAAAGACAGAGTTTTTGTCAATTCAATACAGCCATCCAGAATGGATCGTACGTGCACTTACCCAGGCGCTGGCCGTTGATGGTCTTAGTGAAGACATAGAAGATCTGCTAGCGACAAACAACCACCCTGCGTTCGTAAACCTAGTTGCCTTGCCAGGTTTGTCTGAGGTTGATGATTTCACTAATGAAGACATTAGAGCAAACCCATTTAGTCCATTTGGGTTCTCGATTGACTCTGGTAACCCTGGCGACATTCCAGAGATTAGATCTGGACTTGCTCGAGTTCAAGACGAAGGTTCTCAAATTGCAGCGATGGCTTTGGTTGCCTTCAAGGATGTCAAAGACAACGAAACATGGTTAGACATGTGTGCAGGTCCTGGAGGCAAGGCAGCACTGCTTGCTGCTTTAGCGTCACAATCAGGAGCAAGTTTAGTTGCTAACGAAGTTCAGGAGCACCGAGCCAAACTAGTAGATCAGGCTCTTAGACCTTTCAACGATGTTGAAGTTACTGTTCTTGATGGAAGAACTATTGGTGAACTAACGCCAGATACGTATGACCGAATCATTGTCGATGCACCTTGTAGCGGACTTGGTGCTCTCAGAAGAAGACCAGAAGCCAGGTGGCGTAAGTCGTCAGAAGATCTCAAGACTCTTACCCAACTCCAGTTTGAACTTCTAGAAAGCGCAGCTAAGGCCCTGAAGAGCGGAGGATCGTTGCTATACGTAACCTGTTCTCCACACGTGTCAGAAACAACAGCAATCATCGATAAGGCTCAGAGAGTTCTTGGGTTGAAAGTCCTTGACCTGACCACCGTGCTGAACGCCAAGTTCATGGACAATAGCCTGCCTAAGGGTCGAAAAACAGTTCAGCTATACACCCATCGAGACAACACAGACTGCATGTTTATGGCCATGCTCACTAAAGACTGATAGGGCAATAGGCTTAAAACTATGAGCAAGAGAATCCAACCCAGCATACTCAGCGCTGACTTCGTCAACTTTGAGCGAGATTTCGCAACAATCTCCAGCGCTGACGGCATCCACGTTGATGTTATGGATGGACACTTCGTACCAAATCTCACCTTTGGAATTGGCATGGTTAGGCGTATGCAGGAGATCACCACGCTTCCTCTTGATGTTCACCTGATGATTGAGAACCCAGATCACTGGGCACCTATCTACGCTCAGGCAGGCGTTTTCTCAGTGACTTTCCACTACGAAGCTGTATCCAACGCAATCGAGACTGCCAAGACAATAAAGACGGCAGGTTCCAGGGCAGGATTGTCCATCAAGCCGAACACGAGTGTTGCTGAAATTGCAGAGTTAATTGAGCACTTCGATCAGATTCTTGTCATGTCAGTTGAACCTGGTTTCGGTGGTCAGTCCTTTATGCCACTAGCTCTCGAGAAGATAACCGCAATCAGATCGCTGATTGACTCTAAGGGTCTAGACACATGGCTTCAGGTTGATGGAGGTATTGATCTTGAGACAATCTATCTTGCTTCCGCCTCAGGTGCTGACACTTTCGTGGCTGGCAGTTCAGTCTTTAACGCTCCCGATAGAAACGGAATGATTAGCCAGTTGCGAGAGGTAGCTGAATCAGCGGTTCCTTCTTTCTAATTTCACAAGTAAAATACATAGATGAAGTCCTTTGAATCCCTGTATGCAGAAATAGTCACTAAAGCAGACGCGTCTGCTAGCGACTCCAACACCAAGAACCTATTGGACCAAGGTGTTCATGCAATTGGAAAGAAGGTTGTTGAAGAAGCTGCTGAGGTGTGGATGGCAGCTGAGTACCAATCTAAGGAGGACTTGGCCCTCGAGATTAGCCAACTCATCTATCACCTGCAGGTTCTGATGGTTGCCAAAGATATTTCTATTACCGATCTAGAGGAGCGCTTCTAATGAGCATGCTTAGAGTTGCTGTTCCTAACAAGGGTATTCTCGCGGAGTTCGCAACAGAGATGCTTGCAGAGGCTGGTTACGCTGTTCGGAAAGACAGTAAGACTCTCCGTGTAGTTGACTCAAACAACAACATTGAATTCTTCTACCTAAGACCAAGAGACATAGCTACGTATGTTGGAACCGGTGCTCTCGATCTTGGCATTACTGGACTTGACCTATTGATGGATAGTAGGTCGACTGCTGTTAGGGTCGCTGACCTGAACTTCGGACAGTCAACATTCACCTTCGCCGGAGTTATCGGTGAGTTCAGTTCTATTCAACAGATTTCTGGCAAAAGAGTTGCAACTGCCTATGGAAACATCGTTGAGGACTACCTCAAGAGCAAGGGCATTCAGGCAACCGTTATTCGCTTGGATGGAGCAGTAGAAACTGCAGTGAGTCTTGGCGTTGCTGATTTGATTGCTGATGTTGTTTCAACAGGCAACACTTTGCGACAAGCTGGCTTAGAGCCTTTCGGTGAAGTCATACTAGATTCATCCGCATACCTGATCGCGAATGCAGGTACTGCTGATAAGCACACAGCACTACTGAGAAGACTCAACGGAGTTGTTGTGGCTAGAGAATACGTAATCTTCGATTACGACTGCCCAGCCAATCTAATTGAAAAGGCATCGCAAGTCACACCAGGTATCGAGTCTCCGACAGTTTCACCAACTAAGGACCCTAACTGGGTTGCGGTTAGAGCACTTGTTCTTCGAAGCGAGACGAATTCAAAGATGGATGAGCTTTACGATCTTGGCGCGCGTGCGATTTTGGTAAGTGCTATTCACGCAGCAAGAATCTAACAGTGTCCTTATCCATTCGCATCATTCCTTGCCTCGACGTCAAAGACGGTCGAGTAGTTAAGGGAGTCAAGTTTCAGGGACTAGCCGATGTCGGCGACCCAGTAGAACTGGCCAAGATGTATTACGAGGCTGGAGCTGATGAGATTACTTTCCTTGACGTGTCAGCCAGCCTAGAAGGCCGAAAGGCAATGCTCGATGTCATCGAGAGAACAGCCTCTACTATCTTTATTCCTCTTACTGTTGGTGGAGGTGTAACCAAGATAGAAGACGTAGCTAGCTATCTAGACGCAGGAGCGGACAAGGTAAGTCTTGGAACTTCCGCTGTGACTAACCCAGGTCTCATTGATGAGATTTCAGCCAAGTACGGTGACCAGATCGTAGTGATCTCGCTCGATATCCTTGAAGATTCAAGCTCTCCTTCCGGCTATGCTCTCACTACTCACGGTGGGACTAAAGCAACTGGAGTTGACGCGCTCGATTGGATCGCTAAAAATCAACACAGGGGAATAGGTGAGTTACTGATCAACAGTGTTGATGCTGATGGAACCAAAGAAGGTTTTAATACCGATCTGCTTGCAGCCGTTAGAAAGGCCACCAACCTGCCCATCATTGCTAGTGGTGGGGCAGGCCAGGCAAGTGATTTCCTGCCAGCAGTTTCTGCCGGAGCAAATGCCGTATTAGCAGCATCCGTCTTCCACAACGGTTCATTGACCATTGCTCAGGTTAAAGAGTTCCTCGATTCCAACGATGTGAAAGTTAGAATGTAGGAATTATGTTCAGCCCAGATTTTGTGAAGCAGCCTCTGATTCCAGCCATCGTGCAGAACGATGTAACTGGAAGAGTTCTAATGCTTGCTTACATGAACGCTGAATCTTTTCAACTGACCAAAAGCACTGGCATCGCACACTTCTGGTCCAGATCTCGACAAGAGATATGGAGGAAGGGTTCTACTTCGGGTAACTATCTTGAGGTGAAGTCTTTGCAACTAGATTGTGACAGCGATTCGATTCTTGTACTTGCACAACCGCATGGACCAAGCTGTCACACAGGATCTGAATCGTGCTTCGATACCAGCGAGTTTGTTTTTGACGGGGAACTGAACAATGACTAATCAATACAACATCTCTAAAACAGAATTCTTATCGCGCACAACAATCGGTCAGGTCTGCCCAGTTTTCGTGACAGTCTTCGGTGGTAATGACACTCCAGTTGGTATTTATGAGAAATTGTCCGCAGGCAGAACTGGAACCTTCCTTCTTGAATCAGCAGAACAAGGGGTCTGGTCAAGATACAGCTTTATTGGTGTATCAAGTCGAGCAAGTTTCATTGAGACAGATTCAGAGTTTCTAGTCCATGGTCAAGACAAAGCACTTCCTCATGCAGGTGAACTTCCGGATTCGCCGTTAGACGCAATTCGTCTTATTCAATCATCTTGGAAAACAGTTGCTCTTCCAGAACTTCCACCCCTCACCTCAGGTCTTGTTGGTTTGTTCTCATGGGATGTCATCAGAGACATAGAAAACCTGCCGTCAGTTCCTGACCAGGACTACCAAAGACCAAAGATCCACTTGGAGATGGTTCAGGACGTGATTGTTTTGGATCACAAGACAAATTCGATCTTGATTGTTTCAAACATATACTGCGACAGCAGTTCCGACTATGCGCTTGCTTATGACCAAGCAACGGTAAGAATCACAGACCTTTATCAGAAACTGAGCCAACCAAGTCCTCAGAACCTCTCTCATTCGTCTGAAACCACACCGTCGAAACGTACTCCGAGAACCACCCACGAGCAGTTCCTTGCGGCTATTGAAGTTGCGAAAGAGCATGTTAGAGCTGGTGACGTTTTCCAAGTAGTGCTTTCGCAAAGAATAGACATCGAGGTTACGGCACGACCTATTGACGTTTATCGTGTGCTGAGAGCTCTTAATCCATCTCCGTACATGTACTTGCTGAACTATTCAGACGCTCATGGCGATTACGCAGTAGTAGGTTCATCACCAGAAGCACTTGTTAAAGTTTCTGGTAGCAAGGTAGTCATGCATCCGATTGCTGGTTCTCGCCCTAGAGGAGCTGACCAAGGTCAAGACCAAGCATTTGCAGAGTCACTTTTGGCAGATCACAAGGAACGAGCAGAGCACCTAATGCTTGTTGACTTGGCACGTAATGATCTCTTGAAGGTGTGTGAACCATCATCTGTTACAGTGACTCAGTTCATGAAGATTGAAAGATTCAGTCATATCATGCACCTTGTTTCGACCGTTGAGGGAGATCTTGCTCAAGGTCAAACTCCAACCGATGTCTTCAAAGCGACCTTCCCAGCAGGAACGCTGTCGGGAGCACCAAAGCCTCGAGCATTAGAAATTATTGACGACCTAGAGTCTGCCAATAGAGGTATTTTTGGTGGGGTAGTTGGTTACCTTGACTTTGAAGGAAATGCAGACCTAGCAATTGCCATTAGAACCGCATTCATCAGAGACGGTGTGGCTAGGGTTCAGGCAGGAGCTGGAATCGTTCTTGATTCAGTGCCTGAATCTGAGTATCAGGAGACTTTGAGCAAGATGGGTGCTGTCATCGCATCTATCGATAGAGCAAATTCACTTTTTGGCAAGAAATAGCGCAGTATTCAGCAATACCCAATTAGAACTCTTGTTAAGATTGACCATAGGAAAGGCACTAATGAGCAACCACGAAAACGAACCAGGTCACGGCCACTCAGTAGCAGCTTGGGCTGCAGTTATCACAGCAATTGTTGGGGTGACCATTGCTACCCTAGGTGTAGTTCTTCCTGATGGCACACTCGTAATTGTTGGTTCAGTTCTGACTGTTGTATCCATCCCAATGGGCCCAATTCTTGCCAAGCTCGGTTACGACGTTAACCGAGAATCAAGCTCTAAGAAATAATGCTGCAAGATCTCTACGCTGGCGCTGAGGCAGATGCACTCGCACGGCTAGAGCAAGTGTCGATTTCAGACTTAGAGAAGCTAATCGGATCCGCAGCTCCAGCCATTTCATGCCTTGAGCACTTTGGCTCTAGGTCAAACATCGAAGTAATCGCCGAGATCAAGCGAGCTAGCCCATCCAAAGGTGACCTAGCGCCAATTCCTGACGCAGCTGCACTTGCCGTGACTTATCAAGAAGCTGGCGCATCCGCTATCAGCGTTTTGACAGAAGAGCGTAAGTTTAAAGGCTCGCTGGCGGATTTAGTTGCTGTGCGTGCAAAGGTATCGATTCCTCTACTTAGAAAAGACTTTGTCTCACTTGAGCAACAAGTTTTGGAAGCAAGAGCTTATGGGGCAGATCTTGTTCTACTTATCGTTGCTGGCTTGGAGCAAGACAAGTTACTGAAGTTGGCACGTTTTGTTGAGAGCTTCGGTATGACACCATTCATAGAAACTCACAACAGCGAAGAGGTGCTGAGAGCAATAGATACCGGTGCAAAACTTATAGGTATAAACGCTCGCGACCTTTCCACATTTGAAACTGACCGGTCGCTTTTTCAGGGTCTTGCTGGACTGCTGCCTGAGGGTTGCATAGCGGTTGCCGAGTCCGCAGTTCGAAATACCAAAGACGTTGAAGCCTACGCCCAAGCCGGTGCTGACATGGTACTTGTGGGCGAAGCCCTAGTAACCGGTAATGCCAAGGAATTGCTCGGCGAGTTTACTTCGGTAGAAAAGATTAGACTTTAGAAGATGACAGCCAAGACAAACCTTAGAGAACAAGACGGACCGTACTTTGGTGAGTACGGAGGACGTTTTGTGCCTGAGTCACTTATTGCTGCTTTGGATCAGCTCGAAGAGGTTTACGCCCAAGCTAAGGGTGACCCAAACTTTGCTAAAGAACTAGATGAACTGAACAAGACATACGTGGGTAGACCATCAATCATTACCGAGGTTCCTAAGTTCGCAGCTCTCGCTGGCGACATCAGAGTTTTTCTAAAACGTGAAGACCTCAACCACACAGGCTCACACAAGATTAATAACGTTATCGGTCAAGCTCTTTTAGCCAAGCTAATGGGTAAGAAGAGAATCATCGCCGAAACAGGTGCTGGACAGCATGGAGTTGCAAGCGCAACTGCTGCTGCATTGTTTGGACTTGAGTGCGTTGTTTACATGGGTGAAGTTGATACTCAACGGCAAGCTCTAAACGTTGCGCGAATGAAGTTGCTTGGCGCGGAGGTAGTTCCAGTAACTACAGGTTCAAGAACCTTGAAAGATGCAATCAACGAAGCACTTCGCGACTGGGTAGCTAATGTTGATGACACTCACTATCTTCTCGGTACTGTTGCGGGACCGCATCCTTTCCCAACCATTGTGAGAGATTTCCACTCTGTCATAGGCCGTGAAGCCAGAGAGCAGATGCTCAACGATTACGGTTTCTTGCCAGATGTTGTCACAGCATGTGTTGGTGGTGGATCTAACGCTATTGGTCTGTTCCATGCCTTCCTAGACGATGAAGAAGTAGCACTATGGGGATTCGAAGCAGCAGGCGAAGGCATGGACACCATGCGTCACGCTGCGACATTAAGCAAAGGTAAGGTCGGAGTCCTTCACGGAGCTAAAAGCTACATGCTTCAGGATGAAGATGGGCAAACGATTGAAAGTCATTCAATTTCAGCTGGACTTGACTATCCTGGCGTTGGCCCTGAGCACTCATGGTTGAAAGATCTAAAGCGAGCACAGTATTTCGGCATAAGCGACGATGAAGCTATGCAAGCGCTTAAAGCACTTTCTCAAACTGAAGGAATAATCCCTGCCATTGAAACAGCTCACGCGCTAGCCGGAGTTATCAAGTACGGATCAACACTTCCATCTGGTTCAACTGTCCTACTGAACCTAAGCGGACGTGGCGATAAAGACATGGAGACCGTCGGCAAATACTTTGGATTCCTGGAATAACGAATGAGCAAGACCGAAGCCTTACTAAATACTCTTGCCCAAAAAGGCGAGGGCGCAGTCATTGGGTATTTCCCAGCAGGTTACCCGACAATGTCGGACTCTGTTGAAGCCTGTGTTGCGATGTGTGAATCGGGTATCGACATTTTGGAACTTGGCGTTCCATACAGCGATCCAGTTATGGATGGGCTAGTGATTCAGGTTGCTACAGAACAAGCTCTTACCAACGGGTTCAAACTAAATAAGTTCTTTGAGCTACTCAAAGAAATCACTTCAAGAGTTGATACCCCAGTTCTAGTTATGAGTTATTGGAACCCAATCCTCCAATATGGTGTTGAACGCTTCGCTAAGGATCTAAAGGTAGCGGGAGGAGCAGGACTTATTACACCTGACCTTATTCCTGACGAAGCATCAGATTGGCTCAAGTACTCAGACGAACTCGACCTAGACAGAGTATTTATGGCAACGCCTTCATCTTCTCAAGAGCGACTAGATCAGGTCGCTCGTCTATCACGTGGTTTCATTTACGCTGTTTCTACTATGGGTATCACAGGTGAACGGGAAGATCTTGATGCTAAAGCCCGAGGAGTTGTTTCAGGTGTAAAGAACACAACGACTAAAGTTCCAGTCTGCGTTGGGATTGGTATTTCAACAGCCGAACAAGTTTCAGAAGTTAACTCATATGCTGACGGAGCTATTGTTGGCAGCGTATTTATTAAGGCTTACCGCGATGGCGGAGTAGAAGAACTAAAGAAGACGGTAAGAAAACTAAAGGGCGGCAACTAAATGTCATTTGTATATGCACTTCCATCACCAACTGTTTCAACTTTTGAGCTGGGACCGGTGGTAATCCACTTCTACGCGCTGTTCATCCTCGCAGGTATCATCGCAGCGGTTGCGATAACAGCTGGTCGAATGAAAGCTCGCGGTATGGAGCCTGGCCTCGCAATAGACATTTCTATCTGGGCAGTGCCGTTGGGGATTATCGGTGGAAGACTTTTCCACGTGCTTACTCACCTAAATGACTACTTTGGTCCTGGTAAAGATTGGACTTCGATGTTCAGACTTTGGGAAGGCGGCCTCGCAATCTACGGCGCAATCATTTTTGGTTCCATCGGTGCATACATAGCGTGTCAGGTTGACATTAAGGTGCTAAAGATTGAATCAGCGGGCATTCGCTTCTTAAGCTTCGCTGACGCACTCGTGCCAGGACTACTTGCTGCTCAAGCTCTTGGCCGTTGGGGTAACTACTTCAACAATGAACTTTTCGGTGGGCCAACAGATCTACCTTGGGGAATTCTGATCCCAAGCTACAACCCTAGTTACCCTATTGGTTTGCCTGATGGATTGGCATTCCACCCAACATTCCTATATGAATCTCTATGGTCGCTTGTGGGTATCGCGGTTCTACTGCTCCTAGAAAGACGATTCAACCTTCGCTGGGGCCGTATGTTCGCTCTGTACTTGATGTGGTATTCATTCGGAAGATTCTTTATCGAGTCAATCCGACTAGATCCAAGCGATGTCTTCCTTGGTCTACGTACCAACCAGTGGTCTGCAGTTGTTGGTTTCCTTTTCGGTTTCGCATTACTTATGCTTCAGCGTTATAGGCACACTGGGGAAGAGACAACAGGGTACCTACCAGGTCGCTCTAACAAATCACTAGAGCAAACTACCCCTGAATCTAGCGATTCTGTAGGGCCTGAGAGCCCTGCGGATGCTGAGGATTCTTCTGAAGTCAAGGAGTCTGAAGTAGGATTGACCCAATCGCCGGAAAAGAATTAGACTCATTTCCCACCCCAACTAGGGCCACTGTCGTCCCCATCACACTATTGAATGGAGCTCGACATGTCTGGTCAGTCGCCGTTTGAGCGGTTTAACACCGCTCCAGCTGCATCAGGCCTATATGACCCTGCTCGCGACAAAGATGCCTGTGGGCTTGCCATGGTTGCAACTTTACGTGGAACACCAGGTCACGACATCATCGAGACAGCTCTAAACGCACTTCGTAATCTTGAGCACCGAGGCGCTGTTGGATCAGATGCCGGTACCGGCGATGGTGCTGGAATCATTACTCAACTGCCAGATCTGTTCTTTAGATCAGTAGTGGACTTCGATTTACCAGCACAAGGTTCTTACGGAGCAGGTCTAGTCTTCCTAGGTCTTGAAGATGACTCAAGAAACTTCGAGGCTTCGTTTTCTAAGCTTGCAGCAGTAAGGGGACTGAAGCTACTCGGCACAAGAGTAGTGCCAACGAACCCAGATGTTCTGGGCGACCTAGCCAGAGATGCAATGCCACAGATCATTCAGGTGTTTGTCTCATCCTCTAACGAGCTGTCAACCGACGATCTAGAACGTGAACTCTACTTCCTTAGAAAGAGTTCTGAGCGTGAGCTTTCTGTGTACCATCCCTCTCTGTCTGCGAGGACAATCGTTTACAAGGGTATGGTTACCACTCTTCAACTGGAACCATTCTTCCCTGACCTAAGCGATGCAAAGTTTGAATCAAAGCTTGCACTGGTGCACTCACGCTTTTCAACTAACACTTTTCCTTCCTGGCCACTAGCTCACCCTTTTAGAATGATTGCTCACAACGGTGAAATCAACACCGTTAAAGGAAACAGAAACTGGATGAAGGCTAGAGAGTCTCGTCTTTCTTCTCCAAACCTAAAAGACATAGACCAGTTGAAGCCAATCATTACCTCGGGTGGAAGCGACTCAGCTTCGTTTGACGAAGTTCTTGAACTTTTAGTTCAATCTGGTAGATCATTACCGCACGCCATGATGATGATGATTCCCGAAGCTTGGGAAAAGCAAACCGACATGGATCCTCAGCTTCGTGACTTCTATGAGTATCACTCAATGCTCATGGAACCTTGGGATGGACCAGCGGCTGTTATCTTTACGGATGGAAATCTTGTTGGAGCAACGCTAGACCGTAACGGCCTTAGACCAGGTCGTTACATAGTTACTGAAGACGGGCTGGTAGTTCTAGCATCTGAGATTGGTGTTGTCGACATCGAACCGAGCAGGATTGTTCGCAAGGGTCGACTCCAACCAGGTCGTATGTTCTTAGCCGACACTTCAACTGGCCGTTTGATTGATGACTCAGAAATCAAGGCAGAGATTGCGGCAGCAGAGCCATGGGGTAAGTGGTTGGAAGAAAACCGCATCAACCTGAAAGATCTTCCAGAGCGCGAACACGTTGCATACACAAAGTCTTCAGTAGCACGTAGACAGCGCACATTTGGTTACACCGAAGAGGACTTGAGAGTTCTAGTAGCGCCAATAGCAAAGGCTGGGGCTGAACCACTTGGTGCAATGGGTTCTGATACCCCGATTGCTGCTCTAAGCGATAGGCCAAGACTTCTATTTGATTACTTCGTGCAGCAGTTCGCCCAAGTAACGAACCCACCACTAGATAGCATTCGAGAAGAGATTGTCACATCTCTTGGGGTGGGAATTGGTCCGGAACAGAATCTTCTAAGCGCAACACCAGAGCACGCGCAGATGGTGGTTCTTGATTTCCCTGTCTTAAACAATGATGAGATTGCAAAGATCAAGTTCAGTGAAGACTCGGGTATCGGGAAGTCTCACATCGTCAAAGGTTTGTTCAGAGTCGACGAAGGTGCTGAAGCTCTAGTTCAAAGACTCAAGGACATCAACACTGAACTAGATGAAGCCGTTGCTGCTGGATGCAAATACATCGTAGTTTCAGATCGTGACAGCAACAGGGAACTAGCTCCTATTCCAAGCTTGCTTCTGACTTCTGCTGTTCATCACCATCTGATTAGAACTGGTAACAGAACTAAGGTCGGTTTAGTTGTTGAAGCGGGTGATGTTCGTGAGGTTCACCACGTTGCAGCTTTGATTGGCTATGGAGCAGCAGCTATAAACCCATACCTAGCAATCGAGTCTGTTGAACTCATGGTTCGCAACGGAGCTATTCAGGGTGTGTCCATCGAGCAAGCTACCAAAAACATCATCAAGGGTCTCGGTAAAGGTGTTCTAAAGATCATGTCGAAAATGGGAATCTCGACCGTGTCTTCATATTCAGGTGCTCAATGTTTCGAAGCTATTGGTTTATCTCAGGAGTTTGTCGATGCTTACTTCACTGGCACCACCAGCCAACTTGGTGGAATCGGGATTGAAGTAATCGTTGAAGAGATCACGACTAGGCATTCGAGTGCGTACCCAATTGAACGAGCTATTCGACCACATGAACAACTTGAAGTTGGCGGCGAGTACCAGTGGAGACGTGAAGGGCCACCACACCTTTTCAACCCAGAGACAATCTTCAAGTTGCAGCACGCAACCAAGAACAAGCGCTTTGACATCTTTAGGCAATACACCAAGTTAATCGATGATCAGGCCGAGCAGTTGATGACTCTTCGTGGGCTCTTCTTGTTGCGTGAAGGCGTTCGTCCTGCAGTTCCTCTAAGTGAAGTAGAACCAGCAATCGAAATTGTGAAGAGATTCTCAACTGGAGCGATGTCTTATGGTTCCATTTCACCAGAAGCTCACGAAACTCTTGCGATTGCTATGAACATGCTCGGCGCTAAGTCAAACACTGGCGAAGGTGGCGAGGAAGTTGGTCGCCTCTTAGACCCAACCAGACGAAGTGCTATCAAGCAGGTAGCTTCTGGCCGCTTCGGTGTGACAAGTATGTATCTAACTCACGCGGATGACATTCAAATCAAGATGGCTCAGGGAGCTAAGCCTGGTGAGGGTGGTCAGTTACCACCGAACAAGGTTTACCCATGGATTGCAGAGATTAGGCACTCAACACCAGGTGTTGGGCTAATCTCACCACCACCTCATCACGATATTTATTCAATCGAAGACCTTAAGCAACTGATTTTTGATCTAAAGAGAGCTAACTCAAGTGCACGTATTCACGTCAAACTAGTTAGCCAGGTTGGTATTGGAACTGTTGCTGCTGGAGTTGCAAAAGCTAAGGCCGACGTGATTCTCGTTTCAGGTCACGATGGTGGAACTGGGGCATCGCCATTGAACTCTCTAAAGCACGCCGGAACGCCGTGGGAGTTGGGGCTTGCTGAGACTCAACAGACTTTGATGATCAATGGCTTACGTGACAGAGTATCTGTTCAGGTTGATGGTCAAATGAAGACTGGAAGAGATATTGTTATCGCGGCACTTCTTGGTGCAGAAGAGTTTGGTTTTGCAACAGCTCCATTAGTAGTTTCTGGCTGTGTGATGATGCGAGTTTGCCACCTGGACACTTGCCCTGTTGGTGTTGCAACTCAGAACCCAGACCTTCGAGCACGCTTCACCGGACAAGCAGAGCACGTTGTTAACTTCTTCATGTTCTTGGCAGAGGAAGTTAGAGAGTACTTGGCAGCTCTTGGTTTCAGATCACTCGATGAAGCTATTGGTCACAGTGAACTACTTGACGCTAATCGTGCGATAAGTCACTGGAAGGCGGATGGACTAGATCTAACACCGATCCTGTCTGCACCTAAGCCAAACACTGGGCCTTTGCGCAGGTTCACCTACCAAGATCACGAACTTGAGAAGCACTTCGACCACGAACTAATTAAGCTCAGCACAGCAGCGCTCGAAGACGCTCAGAGTGTTGTTATTGAAATGCCGATTAACAACACAGCTCAAGCAGTTGGAACCATGCTTGGTCATGAAGTAACTAAGCGTTACGGGGTAGCAGGGTTAGCCGAGGCAACCATCGACATTCGCGTCACAGGATCTGCTGGACAGTCATTCGGTGCATTTATTCCTAAGGGAATCAAGCTAACCATCTCAGGGGATTCAAATGACTACGTTGGTAAGGGTCTATCTGGTGGAACGATTGTTGTTCGCCCATCAGAGAGTTCGGTTTTCCCTGCCGATAAGAACGTTATTGCAGGTAACGTCATTGGCTATGGTGCTACAAGCGGAAGTATGTTCCTAAGCGGCATTGTTGGCGAGAGATTCCTGGTTAGAAACTCTGGAGCGATTGCAGTTGTCGAAGGTGTGGGAGATCACGGTCTCGAATACATGACGGGTGGTACCGCAGTCATTCTTGGACGCACAGGGAAGAACTTCGCTGCAGGTATGTCTGGTGGTGTGGCATACGTGTACAAGCTTCGAGCTGACTTAGTAAACCACAGCGCTCTAACTGACGGCGAGATTGATTTGATGCCTCTTGATGACTCTGATGAGAAAACCCTAAAGGTTCTTCTTGAAAGACACGCACTGGAGACTAACTCGAAGTTAGCATCAAGTCTTCTGGCTAACTTCGATGTTTCTTCTAAAGACTTCACCAAGGTCCTGCCTCGTGACTATGCGAACGTAAAGAAGATTCAGGCTGCCGCTACTTTGAATGGCGAAGACCTTGACGGCAGCGTTGTCTGGCAAAGAATTCTGGAGGTGAGTGCAAATGGCAGATCCTAGAGGCTTTCTAAAAGTTACTGAGAGAGAAACTGCGAAGCGTCGACCGATTGAAGTTCGAATCAAGGACTGGAAAGAAGTTTACGAGCCTACCGATCCTGCAGTTTTAAAGAACCAAGCAGGACGCTGCATGGACTGCGGCATTGCATTCTGTCATCACGGCTGCCCTCTTGGAAACTTGATTCCCGAATGGAATGATCTGACCTGGCGTCAGGATGGCAAGACTGCAATTGAGCGTCTGCACGCAACCAACAACTTCCCAGAGTTCACTGGAAAGCTTTGCCCAGCTCCATGTGAGAGTTCTTGTGTTCTTGGTATCAGTCAACCTGCAGTGACAATCAAAGAGATTGAAGCATCAATCATTGAACAGGCTTTTGATAAGGGCTGGGTTGAGGCTCACGCTCCAGAGCGTATGACCGGCAAAACAGTTGCCATTGTTGGTTCTGGTCCTGCTGGGCTTGCGGCGGCTCAACAGTTGACCAGAGCAGGACACACTGTCGCTGTCTACGAACGAGATGCTCAAATCGGTGGCCTTCTTCGTTACGGTATTCCTGATTTCAAGATGGAGAAGTATCACATCGACCGCCGTCTTGAACAGATGGAAGCAGAAGGTACAAGATTCAGAACCGGTATCACAATTGGTAAGGACATCACCTGGGATGACCTCTTTAGAAGATATGAAGCCGTTCTCGTCGCTACGGGTGCTCCGAAGCCTAGAGATCTAAAGATTGATGGACGCGAACTTGAAGGCGTTCACTTCGCTATGGATTACCTAACTCAAGCAAACCAAGCTGTATCAGGCCTAGAAGTTAAGAATCAGATTATGGCCTCAGATAAGAAGGTTGTAATCCTTGGTGGTGGAGACACGGGAGCTGACTGTCTTGGCACAGCAACTCGTCAAGGCGCTGTCTCTGTAACGACACTTGCTATCGGCAACCAACCTCCAGCTGAAAGATCCCCAGATCAGCCTTGGCCAACATTCCCTAATCTTTTCGAGATTGCTAGTGCGCACGAGGAGTTCGGTGAGAGGAAGTACCTTGCTAACACTGTTCGCTTTCTCGGACAGAACGGCAAAGTTACTGGTATCGAGGTAGCAGAGACTGAGTTCCTAGATGGCAGAAGAGTTCCTAAGGCCGGAACTGAACAGATTATTGAAGCAGACCTGGTCCTCTTAGCACTTGGCTTTACTGGCCCTGAATCAAACATTCAGGTCGATGAAACCCCAGTTGAGCTTGATGAGAAGTCAAATCTGGCTCGTAACCAGAAGTATGCAACTAACATCGACGGTGTATTCGTTGCAGGGGATGCAGGTCGTGGTGCGAGCCTAATTGTTTGGGCTATTGCAGAGGGCAGAGCAGCTGCCGCTGCTATCGATGAGTACCTTGAGGGCTCAACAACACTTCCAGCACCAGTCAAACCGACCGATACGGGAATTCACGCCTAACCCTTGGGTAGGCTAGTAAAAGCAAAACAAGCAAAAAGGAATATATGAGACGCGCGAAAATAATTGCGACCCTGGGACCAGCTGTTTCCACCTACGAATCCATTAAGGCCATTGTTGAAGCAGGTGTCGATGTCGCGAGAATGAACCTCAGCCACGGTAGCTATGACGTCCACGAGGGTCTATATAAGATTGTTCGTCAGGTTGCAGCAGATCTAAACAAGCCAATAGGTATTTTCGTTGACCTCCAAGGTCCAAAGATTCGTCTCGGTAGATTTGCCGACGGCCCAGTAACCCTAGTAAAGGGTGCTACTTTCACCATCACAATTGAAGACATCCAGGGTGATGTCAACATCTGTTCGACTACCTTCAAAGGCCTGCCGGGTGATGTGAAGGTTGGCGACGTCTTGCTAATTGACGACGGAAAAGTAGGGCTTAGAGCAACAGCAGTTGACGACAAGTCTGTAACAACAGTTGTGGAAGTTGCTGGAGTCATAAGTAACAACAAGGGAATCAACCTTCCTGGTGTTGCTGTAAACGTTCCTGCACTAAGCGAAAAGGATGAAGATGATTTGCGCTGGGGTATTCGCCTAGGTGTGGACATGATTGCCTTGTCTTTCGTTAGAAACGCTTCAGACATCGTTCGCGTTCACGAGATTATGAAAGAAGAAGGCAAGTTCCTTCCAGTAATAGCCAAGATAGAAAAGCCTCAGGCTGTTGATGCTCTTGAAGAGATCATTGATGCTTTTGATGGCTTAATGGTTGCTCGTGGAGATCTAGGTGTTGAGCTTCCATTCTGGCAAGTGCCACTAGTTCAGAAGCGTGCTATCGAACTTTCAAGAAGATGGGCAAAGCCTGTAATTGTTGCGACCCAGATGCTTGAGTCAATGATTTCTGCTTCTAGACCAACAAGAGCGGAAGCAAGCGACGTAGCCAACGCTGTTCTAGATGGTGCTGACTGCCTAATGCTTTCTGGTGAAACTTCAGTAGGAGAGTTCCCAGTTGAAACTGTTGCAGCTATGGCTAGCATCATTGAATCAACTGAAGAGAATGGTCTAAGCCGTATCCCTCCTTTAGGAACTAAGCCACACACCCACGGTGGAGCAGTCACTCTTGCAGCTACCGAAATAGCAGAGTTGCTCGGCTCAAAGTTCATTTGTGTCTTCACTGTTAGTGGAGACTCGCTAAAGAGAGTTGCGCGTCTTCGTCACGAGATTCCAACCATTGCCTTCACGCCTTCAGAAGAAACTAGGCGTCGCCTATCGCTGGTTTGGGGATCAAACGTTCACCTAGTTGAGGAAGTCACTCACACAGATGACATGATGCACCAAGTTGATGAAATCCTCATCGGCAAGGGCATTGCAAAGATTGGTGATGAAGTCGTTGTTGTTGCTGGCACTCCGCCAGGTATCCCAGGCTCAACGAACTCCCTTAGAGTTCACAGAGTCGGCGACGCACTAAACGCAGCTGCGCCGGCTTACGCAAGATAAAGATAAACCCCCAAGCTATTTGGGGGTTTATCTTTGGTGCCGAAGGTGGGAGTCGAACCCACACGCCCTTTCGAGCAAAGCATTTTGAGTGCTCCGCGTCTGCCATTTCGCCACTTCGGCTTGTATCGATGAAAAGTCTAAACCATTCCAAAGAATTCCGTTTGTCGGAGTAATCTAAATCTATGAACGAAGCCATCCGCCCAAGTGTTGTTGTCGCTGAGGATGAGGCTATTATCCGCTTGGACATTGTTGAGACTCTTACCGAGTCTGGGTTCGATGTCATTGGGCAGGCTGGCGATGGATCAGAAGCCGTTCGGTTAGCCCTCGAACTAAAGCCAAACCTAGTACTCATGGACATAAAGATGCCTGGCACCGATGGGCTCCAAGCAGCTGAAATCTTGGCTGAGCACAAAGTGCCAGTTGTTTTGCTCACCGCTTTTAGTTCACCTGAACTTGTCGAAAGAGCCAGCGAAGCCGGTGTCTACAGTTACGTTGTAAAGCCTTTCAACCCGAGTAATCTCATTCCCGCTTTACGAATTGCATTATCTCTGCATGAGCGTATGTCGAACGCTGCCAATGAGGTTGATGAGATCACCGAGAAGCTCGAAACTAGGAAACTTGTTGACCGAGCTAAAGGGCTTTTAACTGAGAAGATGAAGCTCAACGAGCCTGAAGCCTTTAGATGGATTCAAAAAGCGTCTATGGACAGACGACTATCTATGAAGCAAGTAGCTCAGACTGTGATTGAGCAGTTAGCAGAGAAGCCTTAGCGGTTATCTCTCAAGAAGTTCGTTATTCGAATGGTTGAGAGTCTGTTGCCCTGCTCGTCTTCAACAGCAATCTCATGGGTTGCTAGATTGCGCCCAATATTCACAGCCTTGGCAGTTGCTTTTATTACTCCTTCACGAGCGCTCTTGGTGTGTGAAGCATTGATTTCTATGCCAACTGCGTGACGGCCAGGACCAGCAGCCAAAGTCGCACACATGCTTCCAAGAGTTTCAGCCAGAACAACATATGCTCCACCATGAACTATTCCTAGTGGCTGGGTGTTTCCATCCGCTGGCATGGTGGCGACGCCGTGGCTTGAATCGAGAGCGAGAATCTTGATTCCCATGCGATCGGCTAGGACACCTAAGCCACGCTTTTCAATCCATTCGGCGATTTCTGGAGACATTTCAGAAGACATAAATTCCTCGTAGCCCTGTTGGCGGTTGTTTTGAACTGGTCAAGTTAGGCTATTGCAATGACCAAGTCCAAGCCTACTCTTTTGCTAATCGATGGTCACTCTTTGGCCTTCAGAGCGTTCTATGCGCTTAGCCCTGACTCTTTTAAGACTCCAGATGGTCAACACACCAACGCAGTTCACGGCTTTATTTCCATGATGCTCAACATTCTGCAGAATGAGAAGCCGACTCACTTAGCCGTTGCCTTTGACATATCAAGACATTCTTTCCGAACAGATGAATATCCGGAGTACAAGGGGACACGCGGTGAATCACCACCTGAGTTCAATGGTCAAACAGAACTGCTACGCGATGCACTAGCTGCCATGAACATCACTACTTTAACAAGAGAAAACTACGAGGCCGATGACATCATCGCAAGCCTCGCTGATCAAGGTGCAGCTGCTGGATACAAGGTTCTCATCGTTTCAGGGGATAGAGATACTTTCCAGCTCATACAAGACGATGTAACGATTCTTTACCCAGTCAAAGGCGTGATGAATCTTGCTCGCATGACAGATGAAGCTGTTCTCGAAAAGTATGGAATCCACGCCAAGCAGTATCCAGATCTTGCTGCTCTTGTTGGTGAAACATCTGACAACCTGCCCGGTGTTCCAGGAGTTGGACCAAAGACAGCGGCTAAGTGGTTGCAACAGTATGGTGATCTCCAAGGTGTACTAGCCGCAGAGAGTGACATCCCAGGAAAAGTAGGCGAGAGTCTAAGAGAGCACCGAGAACTTGCAATCAGAAACCGAAGACTCAATCATCTCGTTAGAGACTTGGACATCGGTTACTCATTCGATGCATTCCACCTAGGTCCGGTGAATGAGAACGCAGTTCGAGATTCATTTGCCAAAATGCATTTCAGATCACTTCTAGAGAGGGTGTTACGTGCTCTGGGTGTTGAAGCAGGAACATCACCAGGTCCTGCTCCAACAAACACAGAAGCCCAAGTAGTTGTCGAGGAAGTAGTCACTCAAGTTGACCTTGTGCTCCCGAAGGAACCTAAAAGTGCTGCCGATGCGCTTGAGAAGATCTACGCATCACCCAAACCAAGCGCTGTGTTCTTTGTCTTCGGAGACGAGAGTATCTTGTCGGCTGGTATTGCCAATCAAAGCTTGAGAGTTTCACTAAAAGCCAGAGATTTCGATAAGAAGTTCTACACATGGTTAGCTTCTGCGCAACCGAAGATTGTTTTCAACGCTAAGGCTGCAGAGCGATTCCTTTTGGGTTCAGGTAAGACTCTTTCTGGATTTGCCGATGACCCAATGCTGATGGCTTACATAGACAACCCACTTCGAAAGGGATTCTCGGCTGAAGATCTAGTTTCTGAGTATCTTGGCGTTCAGTTGGAGGAAGAGTCAGCGGAAGAACTGGTTCAACCTGGTAAAGACCTGTCCGCTATCGCTTGGTACGTTTTCCAGCTGAACCAAAAGCTAACCAGTGTTTTGGCTAAGAGCAACCAAACGAAAGTTTACAAGGAAGTCGAACTAGCTTCTAGTTCGCCGCTTGCCAGGATGGAACACACCGGCATCACTCTAGATGTTGATGGCATGGGGAAACTTGTAAAGAAACTCGACAAGGAAATCGCGAAGATCGCCTCAGAGTGTTACGAGATTATTGGTAAAGAGATAAACCTTGCATCACCTAAGCAACTGCAGACAGTCCTGTTTGATGATTTAGGCATGGAGGGAACCAGCAAGGTAAAGACTGGGTTCTCAACCAACGCTGAAGCACTGACAACGCTATTCGAACAGAATGGTCATCCATTCCTAGAGAAACTTCTTGCTCACCGAGAAGTTACCAAGATTAGACAAATTGTTGAAACCATTAGCAAGGCTGTTTCATCTGATGGACGAATCCACACCACATACGTTCAGACAGGTACTTCAACAGGACGTCTTTCTTCAGAGAACCCAAACCTGCAGAACATTCCGGTCAGGTCAGATCGCGGAAGACTAATTCGAGATGCTTTCATTGTTGGCGATGACTTTGAAACATTGCTTACCGCCGATTACTCACAGATTGAAATGAGAATCTTGGCTCATCTGAGCCAAGACGAAGGTCTAATCGAAGCATTCAAGTCAGGCGAAGATCTTCACAAGTTTGTTGGTTCTAGAATCTACGGTGTCCCACCATCAGAAGTAACCGGAGCGATGCGCTCAAAGGTAAAAGCTATGTCCTATGGACTGGTCTACGGTCTTAGTGAATATGGGTTAGCAAAGCAGCTTCGTATTTCTAACGCTGATGCAAAGCAGCTTATGTCAGATTACTTTGACCGCTTTGGCGGCGTTAGAAGATACCTGAGTGAAGTTGTTGAAGAAGCAAAGGACCGTGGATACACAGAGACCATTGCTGGACGAAGAAGACCTTTCCCTGATTTGAAGAGCAAGATTTTCGCCGTCAAGGAGAACGCTCGAAGAGCTGCGTTGAACGCCCCAATTCAAGGAACTGCGGCTGACATCATGAAGACGGCCATGATCAATGTTGATAGGGCCCTAGTTGGAGCCAACGTCAAGAGCCGGATTCTGCTGCAAGTCCACGATGAATTGGTTATCGAGGTTGCCAAGGGCGAACTGGAAAAGGTTCAGGAGCTAGTTATCAAGGGCATGAACGAAGCGGCTCAGCTGGCTGTTCCTCTGGAAGTAAGCGTTGGAGTTGGCAAGAGCTGGGATGAGGCTGCTCACTAGTGGCTAAGCGTTCCTGCATAGTTGGGCCTGCAGTTGGCCTACACGCTAGACCTGCTGCTGATTTTGTGCGTGTTGCTACCTTGAGTAAGCACCAGGTCACTGTGACTAACAAACACGGGAAAAAGGCTCAAGGCAACAGCATTTTGGGGATATTGAGCCTTGGAGCCAAGCATGGGGAAGAGCTTGTAATCGAGGTTGTTGGACCTGATGATGAAGCAATCCTTGAGGCTCTATTACGCGTTGTTTCGGGAGATAAGACCGTATAGACTTTCCCAAGGCCCATTTTTTGGGCCTAAACAATCCAGTCCAAGTTCAATTGTTGTGAGTTGCTACGCCTGTAGTGACAAGTGGTAATTGGCCCGAGTAAAAACAAGATCGAGACAACCTCTCTATGACAAGTAGCACCAACAAAGCTCCTAAGCAGGTAGCAGTAAACGACATCGGTTCAGCAGAAGAATTACTTGCAGAAATCGAAAAAACCCTAAAATCTTTCAACGACGGCGATCTAATCGCGGGTATCGTTGTCAAGATTGACCGCGACGAAGTTCTTCTCGACGTAGGTTACAAAACTGAAGGTGTTATCCCTTCACGCGAATTATCAATCAGACACGATGCAGCCCCTGGCGACATTGTCGCTGTTGGTGATTCAATCGAGGCCCTTGTTCTTCAGAAGGAAGACAAAGAAGGCCGTCTTATTCTTTCCAAGAAGCGTGCACAGTACGAGCGCGCATGGGGCGATGTTGAGAAGATCAAAGAAACTGATGGCGTCGTTACCGGTTTGGTTATCGAAGTTGTTAAGGGTGGTCTAATCGTTGACATCGGTCTTCGTGGATTCCTTCCAGCATCTCTTATTGAACTACGTCGTGTTCGCGACCTAACTCCTTACCTTGGTCAGAATGTTGACGCAAAGATTTTGGAACTAGACAAGAACCGTAACAACGTTGTCCTTTCTCGTAGAGCTCTACTTGAAGAATCGCAGTCTGCTAACCGCAGCACATTCCTTGCAGATCTTGCTAAGGGACAGATTCGCACAGGTGTTGTTTCATCTATCGTAAACTTTGGTGCATTCATTGACCTTGGTGGTGTTGATGGACTAGTTCACGTGAGCGAGCTTTCATGGAAGCACATCGAGCACGCAAGCGAAGTTGTTGAGATCGGTCAGGAAGTAACTGTTGAGGTTCTAGAAGTCGACCAGGACAGAGAGCGTGTTTCACTATCTCTAAAGGCAACTCAGGAAGACCCTTGGCAGGTATTCTCTAGATCACACGCAATTGGCCAGTATGCACCAGGTAAGGTCACAAAGATTGTTCCATTCGGAGCATTCGTCCGCGTTGCAGATGGCATTGAAGGCCTAGTTCACATCAGTGAGCTATCAGCTAAGCACATCGATCTTGCAAGCCAGGTTGTAACAGTGAACCAGGACGTGTTCGTGAAGGTTATCGACATCGATCTAGATCGTCGTCGTATCTCACTTTCATTGAAGCAGGCCACTGAAGAAGTTAACCCTGAAGGAACTGACTTCAACCCAGCTCTATACGGATTGGCTACCGACTTTGATGACCAGGGTAACTACAAGTACCCAGAAGGCTTCAATGCCGAAACTAGCGAATGGAAGCCAGGTTTCGAAGAGGCGAAGACTAAGTGGGAGAAGGAATATGCTGAAGCTCACGCACGCTGGGAAGAGCACAAGAAGCAGGTTAAGGCAGCTAACGAGCTTGCAGCAACTCTTCCTGATGCAAAGCCAGAAGTTCCGGCCAGCACCACTACTTCATCTTCATCAGAAGGTGCCAGCTCATCAGAGGGAACTCTATCTGAAGACGAGGCACTATCTGCTCTGCGCGACAAGCTAAACAGCGCTGAATAGTTAGAAGTTCTAAAGACGGGTTGAGCTAAGGCTCAACCCGTCTTTGCTTTAAGGACAAGTTAGGCTTAGAAGATGTTCTTGATAGGTCTAACCGGAGGTATCGCAGCAGGTAAGACAACTGTTGCTGCCCACTGGGTTTCGCTTGGTGCTATCGAGATTGACGCCGACAAACTGGCAAGGGAAGTAGTTGAACCAGAAACAAAGGGTTTGACTCAGATCGTTGAAACTTTTGGTCCGCACATTCTGACAAGAACAGGCGAATTGGACCGCAAAGCTTTAGGTGAGATTGCCTTCAATGAACCAGCTAGAAGAATTGCACTTGAATCAATAGTTCATCCACTGGTTCGTGAAAGAGCACAGGAAATCCTCAAGTCTCTTCCTGAGAACTCAATCGTTGTTTATACGGTTCCTCTGCTTGTCGAAGCCAAGGTATCGCTACCGTTTGATGTGATAGTCAGCGTTGAAGCACCAGAAGCCGACCGAATCCAGAGGCTAGTTGGGTCTAGGGGAATGACCTCTCAAGAGGCGCAAGCAAGAATTAAAGCTCAGGCATCTGCATTGGAGCGCGCTGCAGCGGCTGATTTTATTTTGAATTCGAACCAGACACTGCCAGGTTTACTTGCTGATGCAACTGTACTTTGGAACAAGTTTCTTGTGATGGCCCAGGAGAAATCTCAATGAAGGGCCCAACCAGAACCTTTGCCCCCTTTGAAGTAATAAGTGAGTACACACCATCGGGAGATCAACCAACAGCAATTGCAGAATTAACAGACCGAATTAATAATGGCGAGAAAGATGTCGTACTACTCGGTGCTACCGGTACAGGTAAATCAGCGACTACGGCTTGGCTTATCGAGAAACTTCAGCGGCCAACACTAGTTCTGGCACACAACAAGACCCTTGCGGCACAACTCGTTAACGAGTTCAGAGAGTTACTTCCGAACAACGCTATTGAGTATTTCGTTTCTTACTATGACTATTACCAGCCAGAAGCCTACGTTCCTCAAACCGATACCTTCATTGAAAAGGACTCTTCCATCAACGAAGAAGTAGAGCGTCTACGATACTCGGCAACCATGAGCTTGCTCTCAAGAAGAGATGTTGTAGTCGTATCTACTGTTTCCTGCATCTATGGCCTTGGAGCACCAAGCCAATATTTAGACATGTCATTGCCCTTACACAAAGGTCAGACAATCGATCGAGATGAACTCATTCGTGAGTTCGTAACCATGCAGTATCAACGTAACGACTACGACTTCTCAAGGGGTAACTTCAGGGTCAAGGGTGACACCATTGAGATCATTCCTGTCTATGATGAACTAGCCATCAGGCTGGAGCTTTTCGGAGATGAGATCGAAAACATCTATCAATTGCATCCACTAACCGGCGAGATAGTTCGAGCCATGGACACCATATCTGTTTATCCAGCAAGTTACTACGTAACCTCACAAGAACGCATGGGTGAAGCTCTCGAAGCCATTGAAGAAGAAATGGTTGCTCGTGTAAAAGAGTTTGAGATTCAAGGAAAGCTGCTCGAAGCACAAAGAATAAAGATGAGAACGACCTTTGACCTTGAGATGATTCGTGAACTTGGCTTTTGTAGTGGAATTGAAAACTACTCAAGACACTTAGATGGCCGTGAACCAGGTTCTGCTCCTTCATGTCTTCTTGATTACTTCCCAGAGGATTTCCTGACGGTAATTGATGAGTCTCACGTAACGGTTCCGCAGATTGGCGCGATGTATGAAGGTGACTCTTCAAGAAAAAGAACATTGGTTGAGCATGGATTTAGACTGCCATCAGCCATGGATAACCGGCCACTGAAGTGGGCTGAGTTTCAAGATCGAGTAGGGCAAACTGTTTACCTTTCAGCCACCCCTGGAAAATATGAACTAGGCGTTGCTGACGGTTCTGTTGAGCAGATCATTAGACCAACAGGTCTAGTTGATCCTCAAATTGTTGTAAAGCCATCTAAGGGTCAGATTGATGATCTACTCGAAGAGATTCGCATTAGAACGGCCAAGGATGAACGAGTGCTTGTCACAACCCTGACAAAGAAGATGTCTGAAGAGCTAACCGAGTTCCTAACTGAAGCAGGAGTGCGAGTCAGGTATTTACACAGCGACGTGGACACCCTTCGAAGAGTAGAGCTACTGAGAGAACTTAGAAGTGGAGTTTATGACGTGCTGGTTGGTATTAACCTTCTGCGTGAAGGTCTGGACCTACCTGAGGTCTCTCTAGTTAGCATTCTGGATGCAGATAAAGAAGGCTTCTTGCGTTCGACTACTTCGCTGATTCAGACCATCGGTCGTGCTGCTCGTAACGTCAGTGGTGAAGTACACATGTATGCCGATCGAATCACTGACTCAATGGCGAGAGCTATCGATGAAACGACCCGAAGACGTGAGAAGCAGGTCGCCTATAACGTAGCCAACGGTGTAGATCCTCAACCTCTTCGTAAGAAGATTGCTGACATCACCGACAGCATCCTCCGTGAAGAGCAGGACACAGCCGAACTACTGGATAACGCCAAGAACAAGAGAACTGGAAACAAGGGCATTACCCCACTCAAATCCAGACCTAACCAGAACGCCAGCTACGACGAACTTCTTGACCTGGTTGTGGACCTTGACCAGCAGATGAAGTCAGCAGCAGCCGAACTCAAATTTGAACTGGCAGCAAGGCTCCGAGATGAGATTAGTGAACTCAAATACACCCTGAGGCAGATAGATAAGGTTTAGCGCTAACTGGGGGGTTAAACTAAACCAATGCCACACATCAGCATTCCCACCAAAGACAAGCTAGTCATCAAAGGTGCAAGGGTTCATAACCTAAAGAACCTAAACCTTGAGATACCTAAAAACGCCATGGTGGTCTTCACAGGCCTCAGTGGATCAGGTAAATCTTCGCTGGCGTTTGACACTATCTTTGCCGAGGGACAGCGTAGATACGTTGAGTCGCTGAGTGCTTATGCAAGACAGTTCCTAGGTCAGGTTGATAGACCTGATGTTGATTTCATTGAAGGCTTGAGCCCTGCTGTTTCTATTGACCAAAAATCAACTAACAGAAACCCAAGATCAACTGTTGGAACAATCACCGAGATTCATGACTATCTAAGACTGCTGTGGGCTCGAATCGGAATTCCGCACTGTGCTGAGTGTGGCGAAAAGATCACCAAGCAAACGGCGCAGCAAATCGTTGATCAGATCATGCAGTTCAAGACAGGCACCAAGTATCAAATACTTGCCCAGATAGTGGACCAGAAAAAGGGCGAGTTCTCTGACTTGTTTAGAGAACTAATCAGCCAAGGTTTCGCCCGAGCTGTGGTTGATGGGGAAGTCATTCAACTAACCGATGCCAAACCACTGAAGAAAACTTTCAAGCACGACATCTCTGTTGTTATTGACCGACTTGTAGCGAAAGATGACATCACCCAACGCCTAACAGATTCAGTTGAGACAGCTCTCAAGGTCGCTAATGGACGATTGACTATTGATTTCGTTGATGTCAAAGGTGATGGCAAATATCGCAACTTTAGCGAGAAGATGTCTTGCCCTAACGAACACACACTTGCTCTGACCGAGATAGAACCTAGAACCTTCTCTTTCAATGCTCCATTCGGCGCTTGTCCTAAGTGTTCAGGACTTGGAATCAAGATGGCCGTTGATAAGGAACTCATCATTGGCGATGTCTCTGAATCAATCAACGGTGGCGTGATTAGACCTTGGTCCACTCAAGGTAAAGGTCTTTTTACCTATTACACAAGATTGCTAACCGGGTTAGCCAAAGATCTAGACTTCTCGCTAAACACTCCTTGGCAAGATCTACCTGAAGAAATCCAAGACGCAGTTCTTTACGGTAACAACTTCGAAGTTCAGATGAAGTGGAAGAACAAGTACGGGCGAGAGCTCAAGTACACAACTGGTTTTGAGGGCGCTCTCAATTACATTGAACGCAAATACCTAGAAGCGGATAACGACTGGGCAAGAGGTAAATGGTCTGAATACCTTCGTGAGACACCTTGTCCTGATTGCAATGGAGCAAGACTTAGGCCTGAAGTGCTAGCAGTTAAAGTTGGCAACAGTTCCATAGCCGACGTCTGCTTCTTGAGTCTTGGAGAGTCATACGCATTCTTCGACAAACTCAAGCTTGATAATCGTGATGAGAAGATTGCAGCTCAAGTACTTAGAGAGATTCGTTCACGACTTGATTTCCTAATCGCCGTTGGACTTGATTACCTATCCCTTGAGCGAGCAGCAGCAACACTTTCCGGTGGTGAAGCACAAAGAATTCGCCTAGCTACCCAGATCGGTGCTGGACTTACCGGTGTTCTCTATGTGTTGGATGAACCAAGTATTGGTTTGCACCAAAGAGACAACATGAGACTAATCCAAACACTTCTTAAACTGCGTGATCTAGGTAACACTCTGATTGTTGTTGAGCACGATGAGGACACCATCAAGGCAGCTGACTGGCTAGTTGATATAGGCCCTGGTGCAGGTGTTCACGGTGGTGAAGTAGTTCATAGTGGAAGCTATAAGGCAATCTTGACCAACAAGGAATCAGTAACTGGAGCATTCCTTTCTGGTCGCGAATCAATCGAGACACCAAAGAAGAGACGACCAATAGATAAGAACCGTGAGATCAAAGTCGTTGGTGCTAGAGAGAATAACCTCAAGAACATTGACGTTACTTTCCCACTAGGCACCTTCATAGCTGTAACAGGTGTAAGTGGCTCAGGAAAGTCTTCACTTGTCAACGATGTTCTCTATGAAGTTCTTGCCAATAAACTCAACGGCGCTAAAGGCGTCGCTGGAAAGCACACTCGTGTTGAAGGTCTAGATCAGCTAGACAAGGTTGTTCACGTTGACCAGAACCCAATCGGTAGAACACCACGATCTAACCCTGCTACTTACACCGGTGTTTTTGATCACATTCGTAAGCTATTTGCTGACACCCAAGAGTCAAAGGCCAGGGGATACCAGCAGGGTCGATTCTCCTTCAACGTTAAGGGCGGACGTTGTGAGGCCTGTAGCGGTGATGGAACTCTAAAGATTGAGATGAACTTCCTTCCTGATGTTTACGTATCTTGTGAGGTCTGTCACGGCGCTAGATATAACCGTGAGACTCTTCAGGTTAAGTACAAGGGAAAATCAATTGCCGAGGTGCTTGAGATGCCGATTTCAGAGGCTGCCGAATTCTTCCAAGCAATCACTTCAATCGCCCGCTACCTAGACACTCTGGTAGATGTTGGTTTGGGTTATGTGCGACTTGGACAAAGTGCAACAACTCTCTCCGGTGGCGAAGCACAGCGTGTGAAGTTAGCAACTGAACTTCAGAAGCGTTCTTACGGCAGAAGCATTTATGTTCTTGACGAACCGACAACCGGTTTGCACTTCGAGGATGTTAGAAAGCTCTTACTTGTTCTAAACGGACTGGTTGACAAGGGAAACACTGTGATTGTTATCGAGCACAACCTAGATGTCATCAAGTCCTCTGACTGGGTTGTTGACATTGGCCCTGAGGGCGGATTTAGAGGTGGCGAAGTGGTTGCTGTTGGAACACCTGAGCAGGTAGCAAAGGTCGCTAAGTCTCACACAGGGAAATTCCTCAAGGAAATCCTTAGTTAGAAATGGCCAACGACCTTAGCTTTAGACCAAAGAGCTCGGAGATCCCTACCGACCCTGGTGTCTATCGATTCTTAGATGAGAATGGTCGTGTTCTATATGTTGGTAAGGCTAAGAACCTAAGAGCGAGGCTGACCTCTTACTTCGCACCAATCAACACCTTGCAAGAGAAGACCAGACGCATGGTGCTCTCAGCAAGAGATGTCAACTGGACAATTGTTAAGACTGAGTTTGAAGCCCTTCAACTGGAGTTCACCTGGATCAAAGAATTCAATCCACCTTTCAATGTTCGATTTAAGGATGATAAGAGCTATCCGTATCTTGCGATCACGATGAGTGATGCTGTTCCTAGAGTATTCATCACTCGAAATAGAGACATCAAGGGAGCAAAATACTTTGGCCCTTACACAAAGACCTGGGCGATAAGAGACACTCTAGATAGCCTCCTGAAGGTTTATCCGATACGTTCCTGCTCTTCAGGCGTTTACAACACTGCCAAGGCAACTAATCGTCCATGCCTACTTGCTGACATTGGTAAATGTTCAGCTCCATGTGTTTCTAGGGTTACTCCAGAAAAACACAAGGATCTTGCTAAAGGTTTTGCGGACTTCCTGCAATCCGGTGATGAATCCCATGTTGAAACTCTTCGAGCAAGGATGCTCAGTGCTTCAGATGAAAGGAACTTTGAACTTGCAGCAAAGCTCAGGGACAACATCATCGCCTTAGATACTGTCCTTGAAAAGAGCACAGTTGTTTTCACTGATCAAACAGATGCCGACTTGTTTGGGATAGCCGATGATGAGCTTGCTGCAGCAGTTAGTTTGTTCCGAGTTCGTGGCGGTCGTATCCGAGGTGTGATGGGTTGGGTAGTTGACAAGGAATTAGAGCGAGACCAATCTGAACTAGTTGAGTATCTGCTGCAAAACGTTTATGGCAAGGATGCAACATTCGCTAGCGATGTTCCTAAAGAAGTCTTAGTTCCTGTATTACCAGAGGATGCGGACGCTTTGAGTCAATGGCTCTCTGGAATCAGAGGAGCTAAGGTAGACCTTCGAATTCCACAGCGAGGCGATAAGAGAGCTCTTGCTGAAACAGCTTTGACCAATGCAAGACATGCTCTTGGGTTATACAAACTTCGTAGAACGGCTGACTTCACTGCTCGAAGTGAAGCTCTTGCTGATTTGCAAGAAGCATTGAAGTTGCAGACCGCTCCTCTTCGTATTGAATGTTTTGACGTTTCTCACCTTGGTGGAACTGGCATTGTTTCTTCGATGGTGGTCTTTGAAGATGGCCTGCCTAAGAAGAGCCAATACCGAAAGTTTAACATTGAATCATCTAGGGATGACACTGAGTCGCTATATCAAACTTTGACTAGAAGACTGAAGTATCTAAACGATGGCATTCCAGATAACGACAACAAGTTCAGTTATCGACCTGGGCTTCTGATTGTTGATGGTGGACAGCCTCAGGTTAATGCTGCGGCTAAGGCCACGCAGGACAGTGGGATTAGTGATATCGCTGTGATTGGTCTAGCTAAACGTTTAGAGGAGATTTGGCTACCTAACAACCCATTCCCGGTGATCCTACCTAGAGGCTCTGAAGCTATGTTTTTGCTGCAGAGAATTCGTGACGAAGCTCACCGATTTGCCATTACTGCTCAGCGTGCTCAACGTAAATCAAGCATTGCTACCGAACTCGGGGCTATTGAGGGTCTAGAGGATAAGCGGGTTTCAGCCCTACTTAGAAGGTTCGGCTCGGCTAAGCGACTCAAGCTAGCAACCGTTGAGGAAATAGCCGAGGTGGCTGGAATAGGGCCTGTTTTGGCTGCTTCCATAGCTCAGAGATTGGCTGAGGTTGATAAGTAGCCTCTAGGGGAATTTGGCTTTTGGAACTCGGGCGTGTCGCAAAGTGGTTAGAGTTATCACTAGGCAATGAAAGGTCCAAGTTGAACACAGGAAAGTCATACGAGTTACTGGTGGTAACTGGGATGTCTGGTGCTGGGCGATCAACCGTGGCTAATGCCCTTGAAGACATGGATTGGTATGTCGTAGACAACCTGCCACCTCAAATGCTAAAGCCAATGGCGGAACTGTTCTCAATGGCTGAAAAGAGTCTGCCGAGACTGGCTGTTGTGATTGATGCCCGAGGCGGCGGATTATTCGAAGATCTCTCTGGATACATCAGCGAACTGCAGAGTAGCAACATTGATGTTCAGGTCCTGTTCCTAGAAGCCAACGACGCTGCTCTAATCAAGAGATTTGAACAAGTAAGAAGACCACACCCACTTCAAGGCGATGGAACAATTTCAGACGGAATCGCTATCGAGCGTGCGAGATTGCTTCCACTTAGAGAACAAGCAGATTTGATTATCGACAGCAGCGATTTAAATGTTTATCAATTAGGTGCCAAGATCGCCGAATCTTTCTCAACTGAGCAGACCAGCAGGCTTAAGCTCATGATTCAAAGCTTTGGTTTCAAGTATGGATCTCCGAGTGATGCTGACCTGATTGCTGACATGAGATTCATTCCAAACCCTTATTGGAATGAAGAACTTAGACCTTATAACGGCGAAGACAAACAAGTTGCCGATTACGTATTGGCTCAAGAAGGTGCCGAAGAGTTCATCAGTAACTATGTTGCGGCTCTAAAGCCTGTTCTTCTGGGTTACCAAAGAGAGAATCGTAAGCGAGTTTCTATTGGCATCGGTTGCACCGGTGGAAAGCATCGTTCAGTTGCGACCGCCATTGAAATAGCAAAGAGGCTTTCAGAGTTAGACGGAATTGAAGTAAGCATCAAGCACAGAGACCTAGGAAAAGAGTAGTAATGGCACTAACGTCAGAGCTTAAAGATGAGCTGGCAAGAGTTGAAGTAACCAAGAGCACAGTCCGTGCAGCTGAGTTAGCGACAATTCTTAGATTCTGTGGTGGGCTTCACTTGGTTGGCGGAAAGATCGTTGTTGAGGTCGAAGTTGACACCGCACAACTAGCACGCCGTGTAAGCAAAGATCTCAGCGATGTCTTTGGTGTTGAGAGTGAACTGGCGGTTATCTCTGCTGGTGGGATTAGAAAAACTGCTCACTACAGAATCAAGGTCACTGAGAACGCTGAGACACTTGCTCGTCAAACTGGATTGATTGACACTAAGAACCGCCCAGTTAGAGGCCTTCCTGCAGCTTTGGTATCAGGTAGTAAAGCAGATGCTGAGGCTGTTTGGCGTGGAGCCATATTGGCTCACGGCTCCCTTACCGATCCAGGACGATCAGCAACTTTGGAGATAACCGCCCCTGGCAACGAAGCTGCTATGGCGCTAGTCGGTATTGCAAGAAGACTTGATGTCTTTGCCAAGGTCAGAGAAGCTCGTGGTGTCTATCGAGTAGTGGTGCGTGAAGGCGATGCCATCGTTGAGATTCTCAAGCACGTTGGAGCACATGGCGTTGTGCTGAAGTATGAGGAACTCAGAGTTCGCCGTGAAGTTCGTGGCAAGCAAAACCGACTTGCGAACTTTGATAACGCCAACCTAATGAGATCTGCTCAGGCAGCAGTAGCCGCAGGTCAAAGAGTAAAGCGCGCGATGGAGATTCTTGGTGATGACATACCGGAGCACCTAAGGGTAGCTGGTGAACTTCGCCTGAATAACAGAGATGCCAGCCTTGATGATCTAGGCAGACTAGCTGTTCCACCACTAACCAAGGATGCAATCGCGGGACGAATCCGACGTTTGCTGGCTTTAGCGGATAAAGTTGCAGGAGAGCGTGGAATTCCAAACACTGAACTTGAAACTCAAGAGAACGACTAAAGGAGCTAATCATGAGCAAATACGTATTGCCAGACCTGAGTTACGACTACGGAGCTCTAGAGCCGAACATCTCTGGAAAGATCATGGAATTGCACCACGATAAGCACCACTTGGCTTACGTAAACGGTGCGAACTCAGCACTTGACGCTCTAGCTGAGGCTAGAGAGAAGAATGACCTAACCATGGTGAACAAGTTCCAGAAGGACCTTGCTTTCAACCTTGCAGGTCACGTCAACCACACAGTTTTCTGGAAGAACATGTCTCCAGAAGGTGGCGACAAGCCAACCGGTGAACTAGCAGCTGCTATCGACGAGTACTTTGGCTCATTTGATGCCTTCAAGGCCCACTTCAGTGCTAGCGCACTGGGGATCCAGGGCTCTGGCTGGTCTATTTTGGTTTGGGACATACTGGGACAGAAGCTGATCATTGAGCAGCTCTACGACCACCAGGGCAACCTTTCAGTGGGCTCAATCCCACTATTAATGCTGGACATGTGGGAGCACGCCTTCTACCTGGACTACCAGAACGTTAAGCCTGAGTACGTGAAGGCCTTCTGGAACATCGTTAACTGGGCAGATGTCCAGGACCGTTTCCTAGAGGCTAGCAAGAACACTTCTACTCTTCTGCTACCCTAAGAGGTAGGTATCCCACCCGACGTTGAGTGGTTACAAGCCAATACACCCCTCAAAATGCACTTCTTTGTGGTGCCAGAAATAACGGAGTAAAAAAATGACCACACGCGTTGGAATCAATGGTTTTGGACGTATCGGAAGAAACTTCCTAAGAGCGGAACTAGCTAAGGGCACAGACCTAGAGATAGTTGCAGTAAACGACCTAAGCGACCCTAAGGGCTTGGCTCACCTATTAAAGTATGACTCCGTAATGGGTCGCCTAAACATGGATGTCCAGGTCGATGGCCAGAACATCATCGTTGGCGGAACAACCATCAAGGTTCTTGCAGAGCGTGACCCAGCAAACCTTGGTTGGGGAGATCTAGGTGTTGACATCGTTATTGAATCAACTGGGCGCTTCACAGACGCTAAGGATGCAATCAAACACATTGAAGCAGGTGCAAAGAAAGTAATCATATCTGCTCCAGCAACTGGTGAAGACGCAACTTTTGTTATCGGTGTCAACGAGCACCTATACGACCCAGCAAACCACCACATCATCTCGAACGCTTCTTGCACAACCAACTGTCTAGCGCCAATGGCTAAGGTCTTCAACGACACTTTCGGAATCGTAAATGGTTTGATGACTACAGTTCACGCTTACACAGCAGACCAGAACCTTCAGGATGGCCCTCACAGCGACCTACGTCGTGCACGTGCAGCTGGAATTAACATCGTTCCTTCATCAACTGGAGCTGCTAAGGCACTAGGTCTAGTTCTTCCAGAGCTAAAGGGTAAGTTAGATGGTTTTGCTCTTCGTGTTCCAGTCCCAACTGGTTCAATCACAGACCTAACCCTTGTTTCAAAGGTTGAAGTAACAATCGATGAAATCAAGGCAGCATACAAGGCTGCAGCGGCTGGTCCACTAAAGGGAATCTTGATGTATACCGAGGACGAGATTGTTTCAAGCGACATCGTGACCGACCCACACTCATCAATTTTCGATGCTGGTCTGGTTCGTGTAATTGGTGGAACAACAGTAAAGCTTTCTTCTTGGTATGACAACGAGTGGGGTTACTCAAACCGCCTAGTTGATCTAACCGAACTTGTTGCTGCAAAGCTCTAATCCAAGAGATGCGCACTCTAGCTAACCTTCCAGATTTAAAGTCAAAGCGGGTAATCATTCGCTGTGATCTAAACGTTCCACTTGATGGATCTAGAATCACTGACGATGGCAGAATAATTGCTTCACTACCAACTTTGAACTACTTGCTTGAGCGAGGCGCTAAGGTAGTTGTTATCAGCCACCTGGGTCGTCCAGAAGGTGCTCCAGACAGCAAGTATTCTCTTGAGCCTGTAGCCAAACGTCTAGGCGAATTACTTTCAACATCTGTTTCATTCAGTTCAACAACTGTTGGGCCTGAGGCATCAGAAGCGGTAGCAGAACTGGAAGATGGTCAAGTTCTGGTTCTAGAGAACCTACGATTCAATCCAGGGGAGACAGCAAAGGACGAAGCCGCAAGGAATACTTTTGCTTCTGAACTCGCTAGCTTCGGCGACTTCTTTGTGAGCGATGGATTCGGTGTTGTTCACCGCAAGCAAGCATCTGTTTATGAGCTGCCTGGTCTCTTGCCTAGTGCTGCAGGACTTCTAATTGAAAAAGAACTAGAAGTTCTAACCAGACTGACCCAGAACCCAGATAGACCATACGCAGTTGCCCTTGGTGGATCTAAAGTGTCAGACAAGCTTGGCGTTATTGATCACCTACTTCCACACGTTAACCAGTTACTTATTGGTGGAGGAATGGTGTTCACCTTCCTAGCTGCCCTTGGTCACAAAGTTGGTTCAAGTCTTTTGGAAGTTGATCAAATTGACACCGTCAAGGGTTATCTCAAGAGGGCTCAAGAACTTGGTGTTGAAGTTGTTTTACCGACAGACATAGTTGTTGCAAGCAAGTTCGGGGCTGATGCTGAAGTAGCAATAACTAGAGCATCTGAGATTGAAGAGACACCTTTCGGTGAAAAAGGTTTAGGTCTAGACATCGGTCCTGAGAGTGCACTTGCTTTCGCTGATGTGATTCGTAGTGCGAAGACTGTGTTCTGGAATGGACCGATGGGTGTGTTTGAAATTGAAGCATTCGCTAATGGAACCAAGCAGGTTGCTCAAGCTCTAAGTGAAGTTGTTGGGCTCTCTGTTGTTGGTGGTGGGGATTCTGCGGCTGCGGTTCGTATTCTTGGCTTCGAAGATTCTGCTTTCTCCCACATCTCAACAGGTGGAGGGGCTAGTTTAGAATTCTTAGAGGGTAAGCAAATGCCAGGATTAGAGGTTTTAAAGTGAGTGTAGAAAGAGTTCCTTTCATCGCAGGTAACTGGAAGATGAACCTAGATCACCAGCAGGCTATTGCCCTTGTTCAGAAGTTATCTTGGACACTGGCTGATGCAAATCATGACTACACCAAGACTGAAGTTGCTGTATTCCCACCTTTTACAGACCTTCGAAGCATCCAAACCCTGATCAGTGCTGAAAAGTACTCCCTTTCACTAGGTGCCCAAGATCTAAGCCAACACGATTCCGGCGCATACACAGGAGACATCTCTGGAGCATTCCTAAAAAAGCTTGACGTTCAGTATGTTCTCATTGGTCACAGTGAGAGAAGAAGCTACCACAGCGAAGACGATTCAAAGGTTCAGGCAAAAGTCGGTGCTGCTTTCAAGCACGGGCTAATACCGGTAATCTGCGTGGGCGAGACTCTAGAAGAACTTGAAGCCGAAGGCCAAAGTGCTGTCCCAGTTCGTCAGATTCTGGCAGCACTTGCAGGTCACGCCAAGGTAGGCGAGTTCATTGTGGCCTACGAGCCAGTTTGGGCTATTGGAACCGGACAGGTCGCTACCCCAGAGCAGGCTGCTAGCGTGGCAGCCAAGATCCGTGAGGCTATTGAAGGTCTTCTCGGCCCTGAAGTGGCCCAAAGCACCAGAATTCTCTACGGAGGCTCAGTAAAGGCCGCAAACGTCGCTGGATTCCTTAGAAGCCCTGAAGTTGACGGGGTTTTGGTGGGTGGAGCTAGCCTAGACGTGGACGAGTTCTCAGGCATATCTCGCTTCCTAAAGCACCTAACCTTATAATTTACAAGGGAGATAACCTCTCTCCAAGAAACGAAAGAACAGATAAATGAACGGTATTATCATCGCCCTAAACATCTTGTTAGGCGTTACCAGCTTGCTACTCACCTTGCTAATCCTTCTTCACAAGGGACGCGGTGGAGGTCTAAGCGACATGTTCGGTGGTGGAATCAACAACACCATGGGTTCATCAGGTGTTGCTGAACGTAACTTGAACCGAATCACTATCATTCTTGGTCTTGTCTGGGTTATTACAGTAATCATCCTTGGACTTGCATCGACTTACTCTTGGGTCTAATTTATGAGCGGAAATACAGCAGCAATTAGAGGCTCTCGAGTCGGAGCTGGCCCAATGGGCGAGCAGGACAACGGTTTCCAAGCCGAACGAATCCAGATCAGTTTTTACTGCTGCAATAACCACAGCTTCACATCATCTTTCGCATCCGCAGTAGATAAAGCAGAGCTTCCAGTTGAACTGGACTGCCCACACTGTGGTCTTCCTGCTGGACAGGACAAAGACAACCCACCTCAAATTGCCAAGCACGAGCCATACAAAACTCACCTTGCTTACGTTAAGGAAAGAAGAACAGCTCAAGAAGCGAAAGAACTTCTTGACGAGGCTGTTGCCTTAGTGAGAGAGCGTCGTATTCGACTTCTTGCAGAGGCAAAGGCTGAAGCTAAGGCACAAGCCAAGAGGGACGCTAAAGCTAAGAAGTAGTTAGCTAACAGCTCCAAAACGCAGCACCGGCTGCTTCATCTATAATCCAGAGTGTTTGACCCTTCGCGGCAACTTTAGCTGCTGGCAGATCACAATCAGGATTCTTGTGGACAGATTCGATGGCTTCTGCCTTATCAATACCCGACACAACAAAAATAATCTTTTCTGATCTGTTGATTAGTTCCATGCTCATGCTTAGTCGTTGTGCGGGAGGCTTTGGAGAATCAGGCACGGCGATGATGTATTCGCCGCGATCAGTAAAGCCTGGGAAAAGAGAAGCAACATGCCCATCAGGGCCCATACCTAGAATCGTGAGATCCATCGCTGCAGTGTTGTAAGCGAATGCCATGTCCATGTGCGCAGCGAACTGCGCCTGGGCCACGTTGAGTTCTAAACCATTATCTGAAGATGGGAACTCATGAATGTTCTCTCTTGGAACGTCAATCGAGTTTAGAAGGGCATTGCGGGCCTGAAGAGCATTTCTATCTGCTGAATCTCTTGCAACGAATCTCTCATCGCCCCACCAGAAATGAACTTTGGAAACATCTGTCTTTCTCTCAGCAATAGCCTTGGCAAGAACTTCAAGGGTCAGGATGCCTACTGTGCCGCCGGTTAGTGCAAGGTGTACAGCACCTTTTTCTGCTAGGACTTGAGTAATGGTGTCAAGAATCTCATTAGTAGCTTGGGTTGCAACATCAACAGCGTTGAGAGCTTTTCTGATTTCGACAGACTGCATGTGGGTGCTTTCCTTAGTTAGGACTACTTCTTGGACTTGAAGCCTGAGAGAATCAAGTTTCCGAAAGCATCATCACTGTCAAGACGGCGAAGGTCTTCAATCAAGCAATCACGCAGTGATCTCCTAGGCAGGTTTATATCTCTTGTTGGTTGCGACGGCTGAAGCAATGTTGCTACGTCAGGAACGTTTCGAACGATTTCAATTTCACCAGATTCGCGCTCAAGTTTGACTCCCTTGATTCCAGTCACCGCTTGGCCACGTACAGTTCGAACCAGTTCCACTTCAACTTCCAGTTTCTGTTCGAGCCAGGAGGCAAGAAGATCAGTACTAGGGGAGTCATCCGCTCCTGTTACAACTACGCGAGTAATTGGGTCATAGGGGGGCTGGTCCATGATTGCAGCTAGTTGTGCTCGCCAAAGAGTAAGTCTTGTCCATGCGAAGTCGCTATCACCTGGCTCATAGTTGTTTGCAAGTGACACTAACCATGCGTGTGGATCTGGCTGGCTAGCTGCATCTGTGATTCGTCTCTGAGCAATTCTTCCTATGGCTGAGGCAGATGGCTTTATTGGTGCTTCACCTGGCCACCATGCAACCACTGGTGCATCTGGTAGAAGTAAACCTGTGACAAGGCTCTCTGGGTCGCTAGCAGCTTCACCGTATGCTCTAAGAACGATAACCTCGGAAGCTCCTGCGTCTCCACCGACTCTGATTTCCGCATCAAGTCTTGGTTCAGCATCGCTACTGGTGTCCTCATCAGCTAAAACAATGATTCGACATGGGTGAGCCCTTGATGCTTCGTTGGCTGCAAGAATTGCTTCCTCAATCCCTGAGAATTTGGTTTGAACTAGCAGAGTCAAGACTCTTCCTAGTGCTACCGCGCCACCTTCTTCACGAATTGTGACGAGTTCTCTGGAGATAAGTGAAGTGGTTGTGTTCGTAAGATTCTTAATCACGGGCGTCTCCAAGCTCTGCCGTCTTCAGCCATCATTCTGTCCGCGGAGTCGGGACCCCAGGTGCCAGGCCTATAAGGCTCAGGCTTTCCATTCTTGGCCCAATACTCTTCGATTGGGTCAAGAATCATCCAAGAGAGCTCAACTTCTTCATGGCGAGGGAATAGCGGTGGATCACCAAGCAACACGTCAAGAATCAGGCGTTCGTAAGCTTCTGGGCTTGCCTCAGTGAAGGCGTGGCCGTAACCAAAGTCCATGGTCACATCTCTAACTTGCATTCCAACTCCTGGCACCTTTGAGCCGAACCTAATTGTCACACCTTCGTCAGGCTGAACTCGGATAACTAAAGCATTCTGACCAAGAGCTGAGGTTTGGCTTGCACCAAAAATTTGTTGAGGAGCGCGCTTGAAAACAATGGCGATCTCTGTAACTCTGCGACCTAAACGTTTACCGGCACGAAGGTAGAAAGGAACACCTGCCCAACGTCGAGTGTTAATGTCTAATCTCATAGCTGCGAAGGTTTCAGTTACTGACTCTGGGTTCATGCCCTCTTCATCCAAGAATCCAGTAACTTTCTCGCCACCTTGCCAGCCTCCAACGTACTGACCACGGGCAGTGTGCTTGCCTAAATCATCAGGAAGACGGACAGCCGAGAGAACCTTTTCTTTTTCCGCTCTTAGATCCGCAGCGTCAAAAGATACTGGTTCTTCCATAGCGGTCAGAGCTAACAGCTGAAGTAAGTGGTTCTGGATAACGTCTCTTGCCGCACCAATACCGTCGTAGTAACCAGCGCGACCGCCAACACCAATGTCTTCTGCCATAGTGATCTGGACGTGATCGATGTAGTTGTTGTTCCAAAGTGGTTCATACAACTGGTTTGCAAATCTAAGTGCCAAGATGTTCTGCACTGTTTCTTTACCTAGGTAGTGGTCAATCCTAAAGATGGAGTCAGCAGGGAAGACTGATTCAACGACCTCATTTAGTTCACGAGCAGACTGCAGGTCGTGACCGAAAGGCTTCTCAATCACTACTCTTCTGAACTGGTCTGGCTTTGGATCAGCCAATCCAGATCTTGAGAGCTGCTGAGTCACTAGTGGGAATGCCTTAGGCGGGATGCTCAGGTAGAAAGCATGGTTTCCATTGGTGCCTCGTTCTGCATCCAAAGCCTCAATTGTTTCGCGGAGTTTGTCGAAAGCAGCATCGTCGCCGAATTCACCAGAAACAAAGCGAATACCTCTAGATAGTTGAACCCAGATATCTTCACTCCAAGGTGTGCGGGCATACTGCTTCACTGCCTCTTTGACTACTTGACCGAAGTCCTGGTCTTCCCAATCTCTTCTGGCAAATCCTACAAGTGAGAAGCCTGGTGGCAGCAGTCCACGGTTTGCTAGGTCATAAACAGCAGGCATTAGCTTCTTGCGAGAAAGATCTCCTGTGACACCAAAGATGATTAGTCCTGAGGGGCCTGCAATACGGTTGAGTCTTCGGTCTAGTGGGTCTCTCAGGGGATTTATTCCTGGACCTAACTTCACTTCACTCATTGAGTTATTTCTCCTTAGCCAATTGCTCGCAAAATAGTGTTGAAATCTTCAACCGGATCACTCAATGTCAGAGTAAGAACAGGTCGGCCAAGATCAGCAAGAACCTTCGCATCTCCAGCAGCTTGAGAAGCCATGAGTTCACCAAAGGTGAAATCTCTTCCAGGAACCTGAACATCATCTTTGCTTTTTGCAACTAGCTGAAGGAATACTCCTTGGCGTGGTCCGCCCTTGTGGTACTGACCCGTTGAGTGTAAGAAGCGTGGAGCCCAACCAAAAGTAGTTGGTCTATCGGCAACTGAAGAAAGTGCATCGCGAAGAGCTTCAGCGCTTACTGTAGCTGTTCTATCCATGTATGCGTGAACCGAAATGTATCCATCTGAGGCTAGTTCTGAGAGTAATTTCACTAGAGCGGTTGGAAAACCTGTAACGCCATCAAGATTTACTCCTAATGCGCTAACTCCAATTGAATCGAAAGTGTGCTGGCTTGAAGTGGCAGCAGATCTCTGTTCAAGCATTCCACGAGCGGCTATCTTGGCTGATTCAACATCTGGCTGGTCAAACGGATTGATTCCTATCAGACGACTTGCGACTGCTGTTGCAAATTCCCAGAGCAAGAACTGTTCACCAAGGGGAGCAACGATACTTACTCCATCTTCCATGACTGAGTGCTCGGTTGCCGAGATTTTGATAAGCAACATGTCATTGAGATCAGCGAAGGTTTCGTAACTAGAGCTTTGCAGAACTACAGGCAGAACACCCTTAGAGTGCTTTCCTGTTGATTCTGCTACTAGCTGCTCAATCCAATCTCCAAAACCAGGAAGGCTCTGATCAGCCAGTAGACCAATCTTGTCCTTGAGAGAAACTCCGTTGGCAGATTTTGCCATAGCCGCACCAAGAACCAAACCTGGGTTAGTTGAATTATCAGCACTTAAAGTTTCAACTGCCTGAACGCCTTGTTCCAACAACTCTTGAATGTCAACACCTGCAAGACCGGTTGGCACCAAACCAAAAGCTGTTAGGGCAGAGTAACGTCCTCCGACTGTTGGGTCTGCGTTGAATACCTTGTAACCATCTGCCTTAGCAGCTTCTTCCATAGGAGAACCTGGGTCGGTGACAACAACAATTCGCCCTGTCTTATCGATACCTGCATCAGTAAATGCTTTCTCGAAGATTCTCTTTTGTGAGTCTGTTTCTACAGTTGAACCAGATTTAGAAGAAACGATGATTGCAGTCCGTTCAATGCTTTCAGCGACAACAGAACGTACCTGATCTGGGGAAGTGGAGTCTAGAACAACTAATTCAACACCGTACTTCTTTGTAATAACTTCAGGAGCAAGAGAAGAACCACCCATTCCACAAAGCACGAATCTGTCAATGCCACGAGCTTTGAATGAATCTCGCATTTCCAAAATTTCAGCAACTAAGCCCTGTGAATCTTTAGCAGAAGTCACCCAACCTAATCTGATTGAAGATTCGGCTTCTGCTTGTTTACCCCAAAGAGTGAAGTCCTTGGTTGCAATCCGACTTGCTACCTTGTCGGCAACCAATGTTTCAATTGTTTGCTCAACTGCAGCACTTGCTGAGCCGAAGGTTCTAACGCTAATGGTCATTACTTTGATGCCTTAAGAGCTGCGTCTACTGACTGAACTAGTTCGTTCCAAGAAATGATGAACTTGTCGACACCCTCTTTTTCTAGAAGTTCAGTTACTTCGTCATAGGAGATTCCCATAGCTCCGATGGTGTGTAGAACAAGCTTCGCTTCTTCATACTTACCGTTAATGCTGTTCGCCGGAACTACTCCGTGATCGAATACTGCTTCCATAGTCTTTTCTGGCATAGTATTTACAAGTTCTGGAGCAATCAATTCGGTTACGTAAAGAGTGTCACTCAGGGCTGGGTTTTTGACACCGGTCGAAGCCATCAGTGGACGCTGCTTGTTTGCTCCAGCTGAAGCAAGAGCACTCCAATCATCCTTAGCAAACTCGATTTCAAATACTTCATAGGCAAGTCTTGCGTTAGCAAGTGCAGCTTTGCTCTTCATCTGAAGCGCATCCCCTGTGCCAACGGCAACTAAGCGCTTATCAATCTCTGTGTCAACGCGAGAGACAAAAAATGATGCGACTGAATGAATCTTTGAAAGATCTTTACCCGCCGCGTGAGCAAGAGCAATACCGGCCTTGTAAGCCTCAATAACTTCACGGTAACGCTGAAGAGAGAAAATCAAGGTCACGTTAACGCTGATTCCGTTGGAGATAACTTCAGTTATTGCTGCAAGTCCTGCTTTGGTAGCAGGAATCTTGATCATGACATTCTCACGGTTTACCTTGGCAAAAAGTTCCTTTGCCTGAGCAACAGTTCCTGCTGTGTCGTTAGCTAAACCAGGCTCGACTTCAATTGAGACACGGCCATCGAACCCGTTTGACTTTGCATAAACATTAGCGAACACGTCACATGCGTCAGCTACATCCTTGGTAGTGATTTCAAAGATTGCTTCAGAAGCGCTTGCTCCTGCTAGAGCTAACTCAGTCACCTGAGACTCGTAGCCTTCACCTTTTCCAATTGACTGAGCAAAGATAGTCGGGTTAGTAGTAACACCAACCACGTTGCGAGAGTGAATCAGTTCGGCCAAATCACCGCTTGTGATTCTGGTTCTTGAAAGATCGTCAAGCCAGATGCTGACTCCGTTTGCTGCTACCTGAGCTAGGGGACTAGTCATAGTTATTCTCCTGTTGGTTTCTAATTACTCAATGATTTGTGTGCAGCTGCGATAACTGCATCGGTTGTCATGCCGAACTCTCTAAATAGAGTCTTGTAGTCAGCTGATGCTCCAAAGTGTTCGATAGAGACACTCTCTCCTGAACGACCGACATACTTACTCCAACCAAGTGCAAGTCCAGCTTCAACTGAAACTCTTGCTGAAACAGATGAAGGAAGTACTGACTCTTTGTAAGAATCTGATTGCTCATCAAACCATTCAACACAAGGTGCTGAAACAACTCTTGTCTTGATGCCTTGTTCTTCTAGCTTTAGCCTTGCCTCAACCGCTAACTGAACTTCTGATCCAGTTGCGATAAGAATTAGTTCCGGCTTTGCATTTGATGCATCGACAAGTGTGTATGCACCCTTCGCGGTGTGTTCAGCAGAAGCAATTACTGTTCCTGTTGCATCTGCTTCGCCGCGCTTGAATACTGGAATGTTCTGTCTAGTAAGTGCGATACCTGCTGGGTTTTCGCGACGCTCCAAGATTGTCTTCCACGCGTACGCAACCTCGTTAGCGTCTCCTGGTCTTACCATGTCTAGTCCTGGAATTGCTCTTAGAGTTGCAAGCTGTTCAACTGGCTGGTGAGTAGGGCCATCTTCACCAAGAGCGACACTGTCGTGTGTCCAAACAAAGATTGAAGGAACCTTCATCAAGGCAGCTAAGCGAACAGCTGGTCTCATGTAGTCGCTGAAGATAAGGAAGGTTCCACCGAATACACGAGTGTTTCCGTGCAACACGATTCCGTTGAGGATGGCTCCCATGGCGTGCTCGCGAATTCCAAAGTGAAGAACTCGACCGTATTCGTTACCTGACCATTCGTGAGTTGACCATTCGGCAGGAACAAAAGACTTAGCTCCTTCGATGGTTGTGTTGTTTGATTCAGCAAGGTCAGCTGATCCACCCCAAAGTTCAGGCATTACCTTAGCGATTGCGTTGATAACTTTTCCGCTTGCTGAACGAGTAGAAACTTCTGTTCCACCTTCGAACACAGGTAGTGCTGATGTAAGTTCTGCAGGAGTTTCACCAGACTGAACTCTGTCAAAGAGTTTCTTCTTGTCTGGGTTAGATGATGCCCAAGCATCAAACTTTGCTTGCCACGCTGCTCTTGATTCAGATGCGCGGTTAGCGGCATTAGTTCTGGTGTGGTTGATTACTTCATCGTGAACTTCGAAAGTCTTTTCTGGATCAAACCCAAGAGCAGTTTTCAGTCCTGCTAGTTCTTCTGCACCAAGAGCTGAACCGTGAATCTTTCCTGTGTTCTGCTTCTTAGGTGAAGGCCAACCGATGATTGTTCGAAGAGTAATTAGCGAAGGCTTAGTAGTTTCAGCCTTTGCCTTTTCGATAGCTGCGTAAAGTTCTTGAATGTCTTCTTTGTAGTTGCCTGTTTTCTTCCAGTCAACTGTTTGTGTGTGCCAACCGTATGCTTCGTATCTTGCAGTTAAATCTTCAGTGAAAGCAATGTTGGTGTCATCTTCAATTGAAATCTGGTTTGAGTCATAGATCACAACTAGATTTCCTAGTTGCTGGTGACCTGCAAGTGATGCAGCTTCGCTAGTGACACCTTCCTGCATGTCTCCATCACCTGCGATGACGTAAATGAAATGATCGAATGCACTTTCACCCTTTGGAGTTTCTGGATCAAAAAGACCACGTTCAAATCTTGCCGCGTATGCAAAACCAGTTGCTGATGCTAGGCCTTGACCTAGAGGACCAGTAGTAATCTCGACACCCTTGGTGTGACCATACTCTGGGTGACCAGGGGTAGCAGAACCCCAAGTTCTCAATGCCTTGATGTCATCAAGTTCAAGTCCGTAACCGGCTAAGTAAAGCTGGTTGTAAATAGTTAGTGATGAGTGACCAACACTCAAGATAAACCGGTCTCGACCAGACCACTTTTCATCAGCAGGATCATGTGTCATGACCTTGTGAAAAAGAAGATAGGCGACAGGAGCAAGGGATATTGCGGTTCCTGGGTGGCCGTTGCCGACTTTTTCTACGGCGTCTGCAGCTAGAACACGAGCTGTGTCCACTGACTTTGAATCGATGTTGTCCCAGATTAGTGACACAGCACGCTCTCCTTTAAGTTTTTGAGATTATCAAGATTGGCATCTTCGCCGTATTCGCAATAAAAAGCCTTAGAACTAGGGGTTCCTAACCGTGTTTTTAGTGCCTTTGAAGTCTATACCCGTGTCCCATTTGATTACGGATATGTAACGGAAGAGTCTGATTCGCTTAGACTAGAGGCAATGACTTCCATTAAATCCGACACTCCAGTAGCCCCAAAGGACCGTATTTCCTTTGGTCGAAAGGCAGCTGCTTATTTGGCTTTAACTAAGCCAAGAGTCATTGAATTACTGCTTATAACGACCGTTCCAGTCATGATTTTGGCTCAAAAGGGGATTCCTGATCTTTGGCTAGTGCTAGCCACTTTGGTCGGTGGAGCCCTAAGTGCTGGCTCAGCTAACGCCTTTAACTGCATTATTGACACCGATATCGACAAAATCATGGGTAGAACCCAGAAAAGACCTCTAGTTACAGGGGAATTGAACAAATTAGAGGCAAAGATCTTCGCTTTTGCCATCGGAATCATCTCTGTTCTATGGCTAGGACTCCTAGTTAACTGGCTAAGTGCGGCTTTGGCCCTTTCAGCCCAACTTTTCTACATTTTCATCTACACACTGCTTCTAAAGCGCAGAACCTCTCAAAACATCGTCTGGGGAGGCGCAGCAGGGGCAATGCCGGTACTAATTGGCTTCAGCTCAGTAACTGGGACCGTAACCTGGTCAGCAGCGGTGCTGTTTTTGATGATTTTCCTATGGACTCCGCCTCATTACTGGCCACTGTCTATAAAGTATCTAGACGATTACAAGGCTGCAGGGGTGCCGATGTTGCCTGTAGTAGCAGATAAGGGCAAGGTTGCCAGCCAGATTGTGATTTATAGCTATGCAATGGTTGCATCGACCTTGCTATTGATTCCAGTTCACCCGATGGGCCTGATTTACACTCTGGCAGCCGTTATTGGTGGTGTTTGGTTCATTGTTGAGGCTCACCTGCTTCAGAACAAGACAAGAGCTGGGGAAGTCAAGAACCCGATGAAGCTCTTCCACTTCTCAATTACTTATCTCACGGTCCTGTTTATTGCCATTGGCGTGGACCCGTTGATGTTTGTAAAGCTCTTCTAAGAGACCTTTATCTCTTCTAGTCTCGCGAGCGATTCGTTTCGTTCAGTCGTGTGATCAATGATCTGAACTGGATACCCAGCAGAGTAACCATCAAATACTTCCCAAGGCTCATGAGCTGCTGAACCTTCAAGATGTCTAAGCTCAGGAATATACTTTCGGACGTAATCGCCATTTGGGTCAAACTTTAGACCCTGAAGAATTGGATTAAAGATTCGGTAGTAAGGAGAGGCATCGGTACCGCAGCCCGCTGTCCACTGCCAGCCATGGGAATTAGATGCTGGATCAAAATCACTTAGATGCTTTTCAAAGTGTTCAGCACCAATAGTCCATTCAAGATGAAGGTCTTTGACAAGGAACGATGCGACGATCATGCGCACTCGGTTATGCATCCACCCCTCTTGAAGTAATTGCCTCATGCCAGCATCAACCATCGGGAAACCAGTTTCACCCTTGCACCAGGCTTCAAACTTTTTATCAGCATCATGACCTGTGTCATAACGAAGCTTCTTGAACCTCGGTTCGTAGTAATCATCGACTGTGTGTGGATAGTGAAAGAGAACATCTGCATAGAACTCTCGCCAGGCGATTTCTTTTCTGAAAACTTCATGGCCAGAAGAATCGCCTAGTTGCGCTAGCAAGGTTCTAGGGTGAATCTCACCGTGCGCCAGGGCATGCGAAAGATGTGATGTTCCGCTTAGATCCGCTCTATTGCGCATCTGGTCGTATTCATCGAGTGCTCGTTTTTGAAACCTTTGAAAAGTTCGCAAAGCAAAAGCTTCACCAGCTTTGACCTTGATGGGTGAATCTTTGGTTGGGCTTGGAACAACCTTGTTCTTATCGACTTCTAGCCAGGTTGGGTTTTTAGGCAGCTGCTTAGGTAAGAGATCTGCAAGGTGAACCCAAGCCTTGTAGAACGGAGTATAAACACGGTAGTTGGCTCCATCTGGCTTTCTCACTGTGCCAGGGCGAACTGCATAGTTTGAGCCGACTAAATGCAGAGGCATCCCTTTAGATTCAAGGAACTTAGCAACAAAAGCTTGTTCAGCCATGCCCTTTGGATCAAAGGATTCAGTGGCAAAAACCTGCTTGGTTCCGATGGCCATACAGGCTTCGACAAGTTCGTTGGCAAACTGCTCAGTTGAATCAACGTCGATGATGTGTAGCTTGCCATCGATGTCATTGCTAAGGGAACGCAGGGACTCGCTAAGGCTGTGTTGTCTGATTCCTTCAAGCTGAAGGTATTCAACCTTATTGAACATGTAGAGCGCTAGAACTCCATTGGTATCGGTAGCTTCGCTAGCAGTAAAGGCAGCAGTAAGTGCCTCATTGTCTTTGAGCCTTAGATCTCTTCGAAACCAGAAGACAGCGCTCATCTAACACCTGTCCAAGCTTTGTTTAGAAGTGCTTGGTATGTAGTCATGCTGGCAAGAACTGATGCTCCCGCCATGTGTAAAGCAACAAGTGCGATCGGAAGACCAGCCCAGGTTTGAACTAGACCCAATAATGCTTGGGAAGCTATCAATGCAACGTATGCGATTGAATACTTTGCTGAATTAGATCCGGTGAGGCGATATCTCAAAAGAACGTGAATTAGAGCAAGAGTCAACAATAGGTATGCAGGATAAGAGTGGTAGTGCGACCATAACTCGGAGTCCAAACCATTTCTCGGAGTGTCCGAGTCGCCTGCGTGAGGACCCGAACCGGTAAGAATCACTCCAATAATGATCACGGCTATCGCAGTTGGCACGACTAAGAAGGAAATGCGGGAGAGAGCCTTATTGGCTTCAAGTCTTCTTCTGCCTCTTGAATACCAAAGTAGGAAAGTTGCGATGGCGATTAGCACCATAGAAACCAAGAAGTGAGCCCCAACAATCCAAGAGTTCAGTCCGGTAAGAACAGTTACTCCGCCCAGCAGAGCTTGGACGATTATTCCCAGTCCTAGACAGAGTGAAGTCCAAAACAGACCCTTGCGGTGACCCTTCTTGAGCCTCATCACGGTGATGAATGTTCCCAGAGCTATGAAAAGAAGAAGGAAGGTAAGTAATCGGTTACCAAACTCAATCACTCCATGAATCCCTTGCTCAGGGACGTTCACAATAGATCCAGGCTCACACTCAGGCCAAGTTGGGCAGCCAAGGCCTGAACCGGTTAGGCGAACAGCTCCACCGGTCACAACAATAAGAATTTGGCTAATCAGTGATAGCCACGCATACATACGAATTCTTTGACTGCCAAACAATCTGTCGATCAAGACATGCTCTTTCTTACTAGTGCGTGGGGTTACGCTGTAGGTAACGTTTAGATAAACTTAGACTAGTCCCGAAAGCATAGAAGAGCCTGAGAAGTGCGAACCTTTTGCAAAAGCATCTTCTTCGAGTGCTGCACAATAGTTTTTCCATCACCTTCAGAAAGAGGTCGCAATGCCAGATTCCGCCATCGAACGTCCAGAGCTAGACAGCCTTGGAGTTTACGAGTTTGGTTGGTCTGACACTGACGCTGCTGGCCAAAGTGCCAGAAGAGGAATTAACACAGAGGTAGTCTCTGATATTTCTAACCTGAAGTCTGAGCCACAGTGGATGTTGGATATGAGACTAAAAGGTTTCTCATACTTCCAGAAGAAGCCAATGCCAACTTGGGGTTCAGATCTAAGTGGCATCGACTTCGACAACATTAAGTACTTCGTGCGCTCTACAGAGAAGCAAGCAGGATCTTGGGAAGAACTTCCAGAGGAAATCAAGAACACTTACGAAAAGCTAGGTATTCCTGAGGCGGAACGCCAGAGACTAGTTTCAGGTGTTGCTGCTCAGTATGAATCTGAAGTTGTGTATCACCAGATCAATGAGGAACTAGAACGTCAAGGCGTTATCTTCATGGACACTGACACAGCTTTGAAAGAACACCCAGAAATCTTCCAAGAGTATTTTGGAACTGTAATCCCAGCTGGGGATAACAAGTTTGCTGCTCTAAACACCGCTGTGTGGTCGGGTGGGTCTTTCGTTTACGTTCCAAAGGGCGTGCACGTTGAGATTCCACTACAGGCTTACTTCCGGATCAACACTGAGAACATGGGTCAGTTCGAAAGAACACTAATCATTGCTGATGAAGGTTCTTACGTTCACTACATCGAAGGATGTACAGCTCCTGTCTACAAGAGCGACTCATTGCACTCAGCTGTTGTTGAAATCATTGTGAAGAAGAACGCTCGCGTTCGATACACAACAATCCAGAACTGGTCCAACAACGTATACAACCTAGTTACTAAGAGAGCAGTAGCTCACGAAGGTGCAACCATGGAATGGATCGATGGCAACATCGGTTCAAAGGTAACCATGAAGTATCCAGCAGTAATCCTTGCTGGTGAGCACGCAAGAGGAGAAACTCTTTCAGTTGCTTTCGCTGGAGAAGGTCAGCACCAGGATGCTGGAGCAAAGATGATTCACCTTGCTCCATACACCTCATCTTCGATTGTTTCTAAGTCAATTGCTCGTGCCGGTGGCCGAACTTCTTACCGTGGTGAAATCAGAGTAAACCCAGGAGCTCACCACTCAGCAAACACTGTTCGTTGTGATGCTCTTCTGATTGACACCATTTCAAGAAGCGACACATACCCTGCCGTGGATGTTCGTGAAGATGATGTCTCAATGGGTCATGAAGCAACCGTTTCAAGAGTTAGCGATGAGCAGCTGTTCTACCTTCAGTCAAGAGGACTTGCTGAAGATGAAGCTATGGCGATGATTGTCCGTGGATTCATTGAGCCGATTGCTAAAGAATTACCGATGGAATACGCGCTAGAACTAAACAAACTAATTGAAATGCAAATGGAAGGCGCTGTCGGTTAATGTCAGATTCACAAAAAACCGCACAGCACGGACTTGCTGAACACACGCACGGTTCTTTTGTTCCACTGCAAATCAGAAGCGACAGACCAAAATCGAAGTCAGTTTCAGACTTTGAAGCTGTTTCTCCACTTCAAGACCTATGGCGTTATCTGCAACCAGAACAGCTAAAGGGTCTCGATGCAGATGTTCTAGGGGAGTATGAGTCAGAAGTTAACTTCACATCTTCTTCAGCTGTAAGCATCTCTTGGATTGAAAGCACAGACCCAAGAGTTGGTTCTATTGGAGTTCCAGAAGACAAGGTTGCTGCAGCTGCATACACAAACGCAAGCAAGACCTTGCTTGTTGAGATTGCAGACAATGCTGAAGTGTCTGAACCGGTTGTGATCAACATCAAGGGTAAAGGTTCAACTCCATCAGCTCTTCACGTTCTAGTTGTTGCTAAGAAGTTCAGTAAAGCAACACTGGTCTTTGAACACTCAGGTTTGGGAGTTCTTGCCGAGATTATTGAAGTGGATGTTCACGACGAAGCAAAGCTAAATCTAGTTTCAGTACAGAACTGGGATAAAGGCTCTGCTCATGTCTCTGCTCATTTCTCAAAGCTTGCTAGGAACTCGTACCTGAAACACTCCGTTGCGTCTTTGGGTGGCGACCTGATTCGTATTACTCCAGTGACAACATTCACTGGTCCTGGTTCTGAAGTTGAAATGAACGGTGTTTACTTTGCTGATGCAGGTCAGCACATCGAAAACAGACCATTCGTAGATCACGCAGCACCTAACTGTAAGTCAAGAGTGACCTACAAGGGTGCACTGCAGGGCAACAAGGCGCACACAGTTTGGATTGGCGATGTTCTTATCCGAGTAGTGGCTGAAGGCACTGACACTTACGAACTAAACAGAAACCTTCTGCTAACCGACGGTGCTCGTGCTGACTCAGTTCCTAACCTTGAAATTGAAACGGGTGAAATCGAAGGAGCAGGTCACGCATCTGCATCAGGCCGCTTTGATGATGAACAGCTTTTCTACTTACAGGCAAGGGGCATCTCAGCCGATGAGGCAAGACGTCTAGTTGTTCTAGGGTTCTTGGTCGACATCCTGCAGAGAACTCAGGTAGATGAGCTTGTTGACCGTCTTACAAAAGTCTTAGAAGAAAAACTAGGGAGCAAATAATGGCAATTAGAATCTGTGGCGTTGATGATATCAAGCCAGGTCGTGCACTTCGCGTGAAGATCGGTGATCACCCAATCGCAATTATCAAAACCCCCAGTGGTGAATTCCACGCTTTGGATGACAAGTGTTCACATGGAGAGATCTCTCTTAGCGAAGGTTTTGTTGACAACGAGACAATCGAGTGCTGGGCACACGGTGCGAAGTTCTCTCTTGAAACAGGAGCTCCACTTACTCTTCCAGCGTTCGAACCAGTTTCAGTTTATGAAGTGCTAGTCGAAAACGGCGAAGTTTTTATCGAATACGAACAGGCTTAGGTCAAAAGGAAAATCATGGCAACTTTAGAAGTAAAGAACTTACACGTAACTGTTGAAACAGATCAGGGCACCAAGGAAATCCTTAAGGGTGTTGACCTAACCATCAAGAGCGGAGAAATCCACGCAGTAATGGGACCTAACGGTTCTGGTAAATCTACATTGGCTTACTCAATCGCAGGTCACCCTAAGTACACAGTTACTAAAGGTGAAATTCTCCTAGATGGAGAAGACGTTCTAGAGATGAGCGTTGACGAAAGAGCAAAAGCTGGATTATTCCTAGCGATGCAGTACCCGGTTGAGATCCCTGGCGTATCTGTTTCAAACTTCCTTAGAACAGCAAAAACCGCTATAACTGGCGAAGCTCCGGCTCTTAGGACTTGGATCAAGGATGTTCGCGAAGCAATGGCCGGTCTAAAGATTGACTCAACATTCTCAGAGCGTAACGTCAACGAGGGTTTCTCAGGTGGAGAAAAGAAGCGTCACGAGATCTTGCAGCTTGAACTTCTGAAGCCTAGATTCGCAATCTTGGATGAGACTGACTCAGGTCTAGACGTTGATGCTCTAAAGATTGTTTCTGAAGGTGTAAACCGTGCACACAAAGACAATGACCTAGGTGTTCTGATGATCACCCATTACACAAGAATCTTGAAATACATCAAGCCTGACTTTGTGCACGTGTTTGTTGATGGCAAGATAGCCGAGCAGGGCGGAGCAGAACTTGCCGACCAGCTTGAAGCTGAAGGTTACGACCGTTACGTGAAGGCCTAAGACTTGACTGAATTAGACCTAACACCTGAGAAGTACGACCAAGTACTAGAAGCCATCAAAGAGGTTATTGACCCTGAGATTGGTGTCAACATTGTTGACCTAGGACTCATCTATGATTTGAAGAAATCTGAAGATGACGCTCTACTGATTCACATGACACTAACTTCAGCAGGATGTCCACTAACAGACGTCATTGAAGAGCAAATGGGTATGGCACTCGATGGAGTTGTTGAAGCTTTCAGAATCAACTGGGTATGGATGCCGCCATGGGGTCCAGAACTAATTACTGACGACGGTAAAGAGCAAATGCGCGCGATTGGTTTCGCGATCTAATTACTTCTTGATTGATTTCACTACAGCCCAGGCTGTAGGAAGTAATGCTCCAGCGATCACAGCTTTCACTGCATCCCAAATCATGAATGGAACCATTGCCGCTGTTGCTGCAAGAAGATCCGCAGAGAATACAAACATTGCCAATACTGGAATACCCATTGCATAGATAACAACAGAACCTAGAACATAGCTGGCTGTCATCTTTGCGAAGTTTGAACTCCACTTTAGTTCTGCCATACGGCCAACCAGTGCTGCTGCAAAAATAAATCCAATTATGAAGCCACCGCGAGCACCAAAGAGTGCTGCAACGCCGCTTGAAGCTCCCGCAAAGACTGGGGCACCAAGAACACCAACTAATGCGTAGGTGGCCATAGTGATAGCACCGCGAGTAGCACCGTAGGTTGCACCAATAAGTAGCACAGCTAGGGTCTGAAGAGTGAATGGCACAGGAACTGCTGGGATCTGCGCTTGAGCAGCAAGAGCTGTCACTAGAACACCAACAGAAACTAGAGCTATGTCAGAAACTCTTGAACGTGAAATAACGGTGTCAATAAGGGTTAGGTTTCTTGATTGTGCAATGCTCACTTGTTGGCCTTTCATGCCTCTTTGTTTTTCTTAATTGTAGGGTAGTACATGGAGCCAAATTCGGCTTCTTCAAAATCAACCACCAATTGGAGTTCCGTCATGATTAACGTGCGTGAACTTGAGATAACCATAGGTGCCAGGGTTTTGATGTCTGGGGTTAACTTTCAGGTCTCTAAAGGCGACAAAGTAGGGCTTGTTGGCCGCAATGGCGCAGGAAAGACAACTCTGACCAAGGTAATTGCCGGAGATTTCCAGCCAAGCAATGGAGCAGTTGAGAGAATCGGGGAGATTGGTTATCTTCCTCAAGACCCTAGAACAGGCGATCTTGAAGAGCTAGCCAGCGATCGTATTCTCAACGCCAGAGGCCTGGGAACCATTCTAAAGAAGCTTGAAGCCACTAGAGAGCAGATGGGCTCAGTTGATGAAGATGTCTATGAGCAGGCTATGGAGCGCTACGAGAAGCTAGAGAACCAATTCCAAGCTAACGGTGGCTATGCTGCCGAAGCTGAGGCTGCGGCCATTGCCAGCAATCTAGGCCTTAAGCCAAATGTTTTGAGTCAACCTATTGGAACTCTTTCCGGTGGTCAGCGAAGAAGAATCGAACTTGCTCGAATTCTCTTCTCTGATGCGACCACAATGATTTTGGATGAGCCGACAAACCACTTAGACGCTGACAGCATCATTTGGCTGAGGGAGTTCCTAAAGAACTACCAGGGTGGACTTATTGTCATTAGTCACGATATCGACATCGTGGAAGAAACTGTCAACCGAGTTTTCTATCTTGATGCCAACCGTGGCGTAATCGACATCTACAACATGGGCTGGCGATCATATCTGAAGCAACGTGAAGCAGATGAAGAGCGACGCAAGCGTGATCGTGCAATCGCCGAAAAGAAAGCATCTGTTCTCCAACTTCAGGCTGCCAAGTTCGGGGCAAAGGCATCTAAGGCATCAGCAGCTCACCAGATGAATAAGCGTGCTGAGAAACTGCTTAGTTCTTTGGATGATGTTCGCGAGAAAGACAGAGTTGCTAACATCAGGTTCCCTGAACCACAGGCTTGTGGGAAGACGCCACTTTTTGGGCATAACCTAAGTAAGAGTTATGGTTCGCTTGAGATTTTCACTGCTGTTGATCTAGCCATTGACAGAGGATCTCGTGTTGTCATCATCGGGCTCAACGGTGCCGGTAAGACCACATTGCTTCGAATTCTTGGAGCAGTCGAAGACCCCGACACAGGAAAGATTGACGCGGGCCATGGCCTGAAGGTCGGATACTACGCCCAGGAGCACGAAACCTTGGATGTCACCAAGACTGTTTTGCAGAACATGAAGGATTCAGCTCCCGAACTAAACGACACTGATGCTAGAAAAGTATTGGGATCGTTCCTGTTCTCTGGTGACGATGTTGACAAGCTAGCAGCAGTGTTGTCGGGAGGGGAGAAGACTCGACTTGCTCTTGCAGCACTCGTTGTCTCAAGAGCCAACGTGCTGCTTCTGGATGAGCCAACAAACAACTTAGACCCAGCCAGCCGCGAGGAAATCTTGAAGGCTCTGGCGTCCTTCACCGGGGCTGTGGTTTTGGTTTCTCACGATGTTGGTGCAGTTGATGCATTGAACCCTGAGCGTGTCTTGGTCATGCCTGATGGGCAAGAAGACCTTTGGAACGACGGATACCGCGAACTAATCGTGTTGTCCTAAACGGTATTTCAGCCGATTCCTAATAGTGTTTTTCAGAGAAACCTAGAAAGGCTCAAAAATGGATTTAGTAACTATCACTCAAGCACTGTTTATGCTCGGCTTTGTATCTATGGCTGCAGGAACTCTGTACTTTGTTCTTGAGCGAAGTGAACTTAAACCTGAGCACAAGACAACTGCCACCTACGCTGCATTGATTACTTTCATCGCTGCCATCTTCTATTGGCAGATGACTCAGGTTGTTTCTTTCCCAGGTCTTACTGATGTTGCCGCTATTGAATCAACAATGCCGATTAGATATCTTGACTGGCTACTAACAACTCCGCTACTTCTTCTAGAGTTCGGAATCATTGCATCTCTGGCGGGAGCACCGAAGGGGTTTACTTACCGCCTGGTTCTTGCTGACCTAGTCATGATCATTACCGGTTATTTCGGTGAGATTGGTGCGCCAGGAACCGTTGGCAACTACGTCAACTTCGCACTGTCTACTTTCGCTTGGCTATACATCGTTTACACAATCTGGAACATCAAGCCAACCAAGGGAACAGTGTTGGTGAAAAGATCTGTTGAGACGATGAAGAAGTTTGTTATCTTCGGTTGGATGATTTATCCAATCGGAACAGCTACTCAGGAGTTCTTAGAACTATCAGGATCTGATGCACAAACCATTCAACTAGCCGTATGTGTGGCGGCAATCATCTACGTCTTTGCTGATGTCATCAACAAGGTTGGTTTTGGAGTTGTTGCTCTGAGAGCGGTTAGGAAGTAAAACTTCTTAGTCAAGAAGTTTGTCCTCAACCTCTGCGTCTTTGTCTCGGTTGAGTATTCTCAATCGTCTAGGCGGTAAGCCTGCTTTTCTTCTCCGCTCTTGAGAAAGAGTCCAGAAGACGGCACCAATTGCCATAAGGCCAAAGAGAATCCATTGCAGCGCATAACTGAGGTGGTTACCTTCGCTGAGCATTGGTTTTGGAATTGCTTGGCCACGAGGGGCCTCAGGTGTTTCAAATTTCAATCTGCCATAGGCCTGCGTATAAACATTCTCTTTGTTTAGCTTCAGGCTTGCCTCTTCAAGATAAAGGCTTGAGAGCTGACCTTCTGGAGCAGTTCTTTCAAGATCTGGTTCAGCTGGTCGCAACCTAATCTCAAGAGACCTCTCGTCGTTGTTTACTTCTGGAATCAGATCAGGTGTATCAGCTGTGCTTCCAGTTGGTAGCCAACCTCGCTCAATCCAAATCACTGAACCCTGATTGGTTTCAAAAGCAATTAACTGTAGGAAGCCGGGGTAGGCGTTGAAAGGTCTATTTCTAACTATGTAACTTGCCTCAGGTATGTATCTACCGGTTACAGTTGCTGATCTGAATTCCAATGAACTATCCCAGTTTTGCCCTGGTGCAAGAATCTCAGTCAAGGCTTTTGGTTCAGCGTTGTAATTAGCTTCAATTAGTTGATTCTTACCAACAACTTCCGCTTGTCTATCGAATTGCCACTGCGACAAGAACCAGCAGGCGACTGTGAATGAAACTACTAAGACAGCCCATTTCAACCAGCCTGTGTTGCGCTTACTCTGAGTCGTCATTCTTGGTCTTAGCTTCCCTAAAGGAATCAGCCGAAATGCTGATTGTTGGTGCTTCAGCAGATTTTCTTGAGGCTTTTGATGAGTTAGCCCCTTGGGCATTGGCAATGATTACCGCAAAATATGGAAGGAAGATGGCACCGAGTGAAAACAGCAGGGTTAGCCAGCCAAGAGGGACGCTCACGGTGAGGACGATGCAGACAACTCTGATAATCATTGCCACCGTGTATTTGATAAAGCGGCTACGACGCTCTTCTTCAGGGGAAACCTCTAGGGAAGTTACCGACTGAGTTTTAGCCAATTTTTAGGTTCCTAACCAGAAGCATTCAGAACAAGGCCGGATATAGACTTGTGATGCTTATAAGGCAATTATCACCTAGTTACTTCAGAAGGCGAAACCAGATGTCAACTCCAAGAACTGTTTTAGTAACCGGCGGAAACCGCGGTATTGGTAAAGCTATTGCCGAAGAATTTATAAAAGCTGGACATCGAGTCGCAGTGACAGTTAGAAGTGGGGAAGGCCCTACTGGAGCATTGAGCGTAGTTGCCGATGTTACCGATGGCGCGTCTCTTGATGCTGCCTTTGCTGAAATCGAAGAGAAGTTGGGCCCAATTGAAGTTCTAGTTGCTAACGCAGGTATCACTAAAGACACTCTGCTGATGCGTATGTCTGATGAAGACTTTGAAGATGTTCTAAACACCAACCTCTCTGGTTCTTTCAGAGTTCTAAAGCGTGCTACCAAGGGAATGATGAAGGCCAAGTTTGGTCGCGTAATCTTCATCGGCTCGGTTGTTGGCCTTTTAGGTTCAGCGGGTCAGGTTAACTACTCAGCTGCGAAGAGTGGTTTAGTCGGAATGGCTCGATCTCTTACCCGTGAACTAGGTGGCAGGGGAATCACAGCTAATGTCGTTGCTCCTGGCTTTATTGATACTGACATGACAGCAGCGCTTAGCGAAGAAGTTCAGGATCAGTACAAGGCCAAGATTCCTGCAGGTCGCTTTGCTTCCCCTGACGAGGTTGCCAAGGTAGTTCTTTGGCTAGCAGGCGACGATGCAGCCTACATCTCAGGGGCAGTTATCCCTGTTGATGGTGGACTTGGCATGGGCCACTAAGCCACTTTTTACGCTCTTGCTGGCAGAATAAACAAGGCAAGATAAACCAATTAGAAAGAGCAGTTACAAATGGGAATTCTAGAAGGCAAGAAACTTCTGATCACTGGTGTCCTAACTGAAGCGTCTATCGCTTTCACAGTCGCACGTCTAGCCCAAGAGCAAGGTGCAGACATTGTTCTTTCTTCTTATGGTCGCATGTTGCCAATCACCGAGAAGATTGCCTTGCGTTTACCTAAGCCATGTGCCGTTATTGAACTTGATGCAACAAACGATGATGACCTAGCTGCACTTCCTTCAAGAGTACTTGAACACCTACCTCACCTAGATGGAATTGTTCACGCTATTGCTTTTGCACCTGGCACAGCACTCGGTGGTAACTTCCTAGAAACGGAATGGGCAGATGTTTCAACAGCTGTTCAGGTTTCTGCTTATTCTCTGAAATCCATCACCATGGCAGCTAAACCAATTCTTAGAGACGGTGCATCTGTTGCAGGACTTACCTTTGATGCTTCTGTTTCCTGGCCGGTATACGACTGGATGGGCGTTGCTAAGGCAGCATTTGAATCAACTTCACGTTACCTAGCTCGCTACCTTGGTAAAGACAACATCAGAGTGAACCTGATCTCTGCCGGACCTCTTCGCACACCGGCAGGTAAGAGCATTCCTGGTTTTTCTAGCATGGAAGATATTTGGGTTGACCGCGCACCACTTCGCTGGGAACTAGCAGACACTGAGCCTGCTGCAAGAGGAATTGTTGCTCTTCTCAGTGACTGGTTCCCAATGACTACTGGTGAGATAATTCACGTCGACGGTGGATTGCACTCAACCGGTCACTAAAGACCTAAAAGACCTATCGCATCGCTAAGGTCATTTGATGCAAGGATCACATCAGCTGCGGCTCTGACTCTTGGCTTGGCATTAAAGCCAATACTTAGCCCGGCAACACTCATCATGTCTAAGTCATTTGCACCATCACCGATAGCGACTGTATGTTTCAAATCAATGCTCGATTCAATAGCCCACTGCCTAAGTGCTGTTGCCTTGGCAGGCTTATCAATGATGGTTCCAATAACATCACCGGTCAAAATTCCATCAACAATCTCTAGTTGATTCGCTCGATGAAAATCTAGTTTTAGTGTCAGAGCTAATGGATCTAGAAGTTGTGAGAAGCCGCCGGACACAGCTCCAACTTTTCCGCCTTTAGCCTGAACTGCTTCGATTAACTTGTGTGCACCTTTGGTAACTGTGCACTTGGCCAAAGTTTGGGCAATAACGCTCTCTGGTAAACCCTTGAGGTGACTAACTCTGGCTTTGAGGCTGGCTGTGAAATCTAATTCACCTGACATAGCCCGTTCTGTAACAGCCTCAACCTCTGCTCTTTTCCCAGCACAATCAGCCAACAGTTCGATCACCTCTTGCTCAATGAGCGTTGAGTCAACATCAAGGATGACTAGCAGGCGAGGGCTTTGGTTCATAAAGAAAACCTTAACGCCTAATCAGTTGACTAAGTGCTGGGCTTACCGTTTGTGTGTCACAGAGCGTCATAATTTGCCAATACCTTAGGCTGAAAACCTATGAATGAAGTGCTGGCTCTCAAGAACCTTGTTGTTAATCGATCAGGAAAGACCATCCTGGACAACATCAATTGGACTGTTCAAGACAGTGAACGTTGGGTAATTGTTGGACCCAACGGAGCAGGAAAGACAACTCTGCTCAAGATTGCAGCAGCCCAGTTACAGCCAACCTCGGGCTCAGCTTACGTTCTAGGTGAAGCACTGGGGGAGATAAACGTATTTGACCTTAGAACTCGAGTTGGCTTCGCTTCGACGGCCATTGCTAGCCGTATTCCTAACTCAGAAACTGTTTTAGATGCCGTTATGACCGCTTCATACGCTGTCACTGGTCGCTTCAAAGAGAAGTATGAAGATGTTGATGAGAGAAGAGCCAGACGAGTTCTAACCGAATGGCATTTAAGCGACTACGCAGATAGGCCTTTTGGAACTCTGAGTGATGGGGAAAAGAAGAGAGTTCAAATAGCCAGAGCAGTTATGCCTGATCCTGAACTTCTACTTCTGGATGAGCCAGTTGCCAGCCTAGACATCGGCTCCAGAGAGTCAACCATTAAGATTCTCAGTGGCTATGCCTCACACCCAGCAGCTCCAGCAATCATCATGGTCACCCACCACCTTGAAGAGATTCCAGCCGGCTTCACCCACGCGCTAGTTCTAAACGAGGGCAGAATCATTGCCAGCGGGCCTATAAACCACACACTTACCACTGAGAAACTCAGCGAAGCCTATGGCTTGCAGCTGGAAGTAGCCTTCCAGGCAGGCAGATTCTCGGTTCGGGCCAAATAACCACTGGCAAACTAGCCAACATTTGGTATAGTCTTAGAAGCGTGCCTAGAGCACACCATCCCTTTGAATTGAAAGAGTTTTCTCATGAAGGCTGACATCCACCCAAAGTACGAGACAGTTGTATTCCGTGATCTAGCATCAGGAGTATCTTTCCTAACTCGCTCAACCGTAACTAGCAACAAGACCATTGAGTGGGAAGACGGAAACTCTTACCCAGTATTCGACGTTGAAATCTCTTCAGAGTCTCACCCGTTTTACACAGGTAAGCAGAGAATCATGGACTCAGCTGGTCGCGTTGAGAAGTTCAACGAGCGTTACAAGAACTTTGGTACTCAGAACTAATCTGATTACAAATGAAAATGGACCTCAATTGAGGTCCATTTTTCTTTAATCCTTCTGCTTGACTGGCCAACCAAAAGCCGGCTTGTAGTCAGGAACATCCTGCTGACGCCACTTGGCGTAACTTGCCTCTATCTCATCGGCCCACTTAGCTTGCTGTTGGTGCAGATTAAGAGCGGTATCAGGGAAAGGTACGACTGGCTTTTCTTGAGCAAAGAAGTATCTCAACATCGCAAGTCCAACGTGACCTGCTGCAACCGCATCGTCTTTGGCTGTATGAGCTGAAACCAACTCAACGCTGTATCGCTCAGCAGCAGCGGCGAGGTTTCTCTTGCCCTTGCGATATTTGTCGATTGTCTTATCAATAACTAGAGGGTCAATTACAGCACCGAACTCGAGAGGCTCGACGTTATTGCGCAGTGCCTCGTAGTGCAAGATCGTGAAGTCGTAGGCAGCGTTGTATGCCAAGACTGGAATACCTTCTGAAAAACACTGCTTGATTGCCTCAACAATTTGAGGAACGCCGACTGCTGCTGGCATAGCCGCGGCAACATGCTTGTCATAGAAGCCGTGCACCTTACTGGCAATCTCTGGAATAGGAATGCCAGGGTTAAGAACCCAATCGAATCCACCAGGTAGAACCTCACCGTTGGCTTTCATGCGGTGAAGTGCAGCTGTGACAATCCTGTCTTCAGAAAGATTTAGGCCAGTGGTTTCTGTATCAAAGACAGCAATAGTGTCTAGCCAGCTTGGTAACGTCAGTTTGTTTGAGTCATTCACAGCAAAAGACTACTTGGAGCAACGGACATTGATGCGCAGGCTGAACAGGGGACAGCGACATGCTTATTAGTTAGAATTGTCTAAGGAAATAGGGCATCGGAGGTGCAACGTGAAATCTTCCGCTGAATTGACTAAAGAAGCTCGAAAAAGAGCAGAACCCAGAAGCGTTTCAATTGATGGGATCAACGCTAACTACTGGTTTTATCCAGCAACTATGGGGGATGCCGCGAAAGCTAAGAACTTAGTTCTTGTCCACGGATACAGGGGTGATCATCACGGTCTCGAGGCATTCGCAGGGGGTCTTACAGATTTCAATATCTATTCTCCCGATTTACCTGGCTTTGGAACATCAGCTGCTCTCAATGTAGAGCACTCATTGAATTCTTATGCAGATTGGTTCAAGACATTTCTGCAGGAAATCAAACTAGAGAAACCACTAGTTGTTGGACACTCTTTCGGCACATTAGTTGTCAGTGCAACCGAAGCTAAGTTAGGTCTTTTCGAAAAGATAGTTCTAGTGAATCCTGTTGCTGGTGGCCGAATCGTTGGAGTTTCTAAGTTACTGATGGAGTTCGTCAAGTTCTATTACTGGGTTGCTCACATTGTTCCAGAGGTTATTGGAAACCGTATGACTAAGACATACCTATTGGTTGACTCAATGTCTGCGTATACAACCAAATCAAAAGACAAAACCTTGCGTAAGTGGGTCAAGGAACAACACCGAACCCACTTCAATAGCTTCGCTAACTCTCAGGTTGTTTGGGAAGCGTATGTTGCATCTACCGAGAATGTGGTTACTCCTTACGTGAAAGAAATTCATAAGCCTGTCTTATTGATTGCGGCTGAGTTGGACGAGATTACTCCTGTCTCTGCTGTTTATGAGTTTGCGAGGACAATGGATCACGCTGAAGTCTATGAGATCAAAGGCTGCGGCCACCTAGTTCACTATGAGGCAGCCGACGAAGCCATTGATGTCATAAACAAGTTCTTCGCAAAGAAGAACTAGCCATGAACACTCTGCACTTCGATGCCAGGTTCATTAGAACTGATCGGCACGATGGCATTAGTCGCTTCAGCGCGGAACTAGCTAAGGCATTACACGGCAAGGTACATCTAGTCGCAATCATTCATGATCTAAGACAACTTGATTTCTTACCGAAGGGGATTGAGTACATTGTGCTGAATAATCCTCAGGCACCTGTGGAGTTGTTTATTGCTCGTAAGCTCAACAAAGTTGGTGCTACCCATGTGTTTTCACCTATGCAGGTTATGGGTAGTTGGGGGAGGAAGTACAAGCTAGTGCTTACCCTTCATGACCTGATCTATTACAGGCACCGAAAGCCACCTCAAGATCTCAACCTGCTTGTGCGCATTATTTGGCGTCTCTATCATTTGAGTTACCAACCGCAACGATGGTTACTAAACCGAGCTGATGCTGTAGCAACAGTTTCTAGAGCAACCAAGATGTTGATAGCTCAACACCACCTCACAAAGAGGGAAGTAGTTGTTGTTTACAACGCTCCGGAGAAGATAACTGACCCACCTATTCGCGAGAAGGCAGAATCAAGGAACCTTCTCTACATCGGCTCATTCATGCCATACAAGAACGTGGAAACCCTGATCAGGGGAGCCGGACTACTTCCTGGATTCAGCCTTCACCTCCTAAGCAAAATTTCAGAGGAACAAAGAAGTCTCTACCAGAAGTTGGCTCATCAAGCAGGTGCAAACCTAGTTTTTCACAACGGCGTAACCGACGAGGAATACAAGGACTTGTTGGTAAACAGCTTTGCTTTGGTTTCTGCAAGCAAAGACGAAGGGTTTGGTATCCCTTTGGTAGAGGCCATGCAACTAGGAACGCCGGTAATAGTTTCTGAGCTGGAAATATTCAACGAGGTAGCTGGTTCTGCAGGCACCTTCTTTGATCCTGATTCACCAGAAAGTTTCTCAAAAGCTGTGTTGTCTTTAGATGAGCAGAAAGCGTGGTTGGAGAAATCTAAGCTTTCGCTTGGTCAAGCCAAAGAGTTTGACTGGAGTAAGTCAGCGGATGCTCTACTAGATCAGTTTGACCGGCTAGAGCGCTAGAGCTTCTGGCTTGTAATCAGTGATTGTCCAAAGATTATCTTGGTGCATGAACCTGTTAAGAGAGGCATTGCTGAGTCTCTCACCATCTCTTGGAAGTTCACCATTAGTCACAATAGTCAAAACCTTTCTAATGAAGGCTCCATGAGATACCGCTAGCACGCGTTGGCCTGAGTATTCGTTTGCAATCAAATCAAGTAGCAGATAAGTTCGTAATCTCAAGTCTTCGAGTGATTCAAGTCCTTCGATAGGTAAGTGGCTTTCATAGAGTTTTCTCCAAGAAGCGTGATCCAAACCTTCGGCTGCACCGAAAGATCTTTCGATAAGTTCAGGAACGATAACTACATTCATCGAAAGTTCCTGAGCGATGATTTCTGCTGTGTCTCTAGCTCGAGACAGAGGAGAGGCAATTACCAGATCCCAATCTTCGGGATTCAATGCAAGAGCTGCCTGCCTTGCTTGTTCTTTACCTGTTTCATTCAAAGGAATGTCGGTTGACCCCTGGAGCCTTAGATCGATGTTCCAATCCGTTTGTCCATGACGAAGTAAACCAAGAATTGTTTCAGTCAATGAAGAGCCTTTCTAGAGCCAAAGAAGTACTGGCTTCGATTTTTACGTTTGCTAGAGAATCGGCTCGGGTGGGTCCTATGTTCACGATAACTATGGACTTTTGCGACTTAACCGCTTGTTTTGCGAACCGGTATCCAGAATTGACCGTTAGTGATGTGCCAGCTACCAGCAACACATCAGATTCATCAAGTTTCGTTAAAGCTTGTTCAACACGTTGGACAGGCACGGACTCACCAAAGAAAACAACATCCGGCTTATAGACTCCCTGGCATTTAGCGCAACTAGGCACTATGAAGTTCTCTGTTCCTTCAACATCTGCGTCACCATCTGGAGTGAATTCAACTTGTTCATCCTTTACTAAAGATGGATTGAGCTCTTGAAGTAAGTTATCCATATCGAGTCTTGAGATTGAATTCCGACAGCCCATGCAAACAACTTGATCAAGCCTGCCGTGAAGGTCAATTACGTTTTGACTTCCTGCCTGCTGGTGCAACCCATCCACGTTCTGAGTAACTAGGGCATGCAGCTTCCCTTGGGCTTCTGCTTTGGAAAGGGCTAGGTGACCTGGATTAGGAAGTGCTGAGGCAATTCTGGACCAGCCAACAAAACTTCTGGCCCAATACCGTTGCTGAGCTTCGAATGAACCCATGAAGGTGTCATAGGTCATCGGATGTTTGGCAACTCTTCCTTGACCGCGGTAGTCCGGGATACCTGAGTCAGTGCTGAGCCCAGCGCCAGTTAGAACAAACAGTTTTTTGCCAGCAATGCGCTCTCGTGCCACTTCGAGGGAATAGTTGGCGGCCTCTGAAATATCTGGGTTGTCAATTTTGGACATTATGGAGCAGTTTACAACTTGAACTAGTTAATTATTGACTGACATCCATTTTCGTGCGGAAATAGCGGGCGGACTGTGAGTAGCCATGTCTTACCATTTGAACTGAACCTTGATGCAGAATCCAGTTTTGGTAAAAGCGCATTGAATTTAATGTTCTCAGCGTTGGTCATTGCCATACATGATCGGGTCGACTGAAGTGGTTTTGAACCAATCCACTCATGAATCTTTGTAAATGTTGGATCTGGATCAGCTTCGGTTGCCATGTATAACCACTTAGTTGGTTTCCAAATTGTAGGACGGGATTTGGTCCACATGTATTCGGGGCTGAATGATTCAACCTTTTCCCTAAACTTAGACACAGCTCGGCGGGCTTCTAGTTTTGACTTAGGTCGCACATCTTGGTCGTAACCAAGGGCAAAGATCGAGAACTTAGTTTGAGTAGCTCTAGGGGATATCTGGGTTATGAACGTGGTGTCGCTGACATCTACAATCCCTGGCATACCCCAATCGAATTTAGGATTCATGAGATTCACTTTTCTAGCAGCCGCCAAGATTCTCGACACCGCAGGTTGCTCTCTTTTTTGCAGGAATCCTGCGACAAATTGACCTGGATATCTCATGTTCTGCACTCTGCTTGGAACAATCAAAAGACCATCGCTATACAAAACTGTTGGGGTTCTAGAGAATGCGTACTCCTGAGTGGTGTAACCGCCTGTATCTTGGATAAGCAAGGAGACATATCTACCAGGGGGAGTTGTCGCTTGAGCCCAGCCAGAAGAGGTTAGGCCCAGAACAAGGCCTGCTACCGTCAATACTTTGAAAGAGCGCATTTTCTCCATCCGTTCTGCATCCACTTATCTTGATTATGTCGCATGGAGCGGATTTATGACAAACATTCAGCGATTATCCAAGTCAGGCAGAATGAGAACAGGGCCCCGATGTCACCATCGAGGCCCTGTGGTAGCTGTCTCAAACTACGTGTCCGAAAGGGGACTTGAACCCCTACCCCCTTGCGAGGACTAGCACCTCAAGCTAGCGCGTCTACCATTTCGCCACCCGGACTTGATGCTGCTGCTCTTTCTTTGAGCACCAGTTCTAAATGTTACTACGAATACCTGTAAAGACTTGGGGCCTTAAGTCCATGACAAATAGTCCAAGCAGGAGTAGTTTTGATTTATGGCTGATGCGCGTAACACTTTGAACAGTTTGATAGCTGCACTCGAAAGACATTACGAGGCGATATCTAGTGGTAGGGGAAGTGATGACCCTGCGGTTATCGCCACTTATGAGCATCTTAAGGCCGCATTCATGGATTACGAAGAAGCGGTTTCTGATCAGTTTGGTGAAGTTCTTCCAATGGAGTTGGCGGAAGACGACGAAGACTGGTCATGAATTTCCTAGAAGCAATAATTCTAGGAATTGTTCAAGGACTAACTGAATTTCTTCCTGTCTCATCCAGTGCTCACGTTCAAATCTTTTCTGAACTCATGCAGGTACCTGGATTGTCCGATAAGAACTCAGCAACGACTGCTTTTATTGCCACCATTCAGTTGGGAACTGAAGCTGCTGTTTTGATCTACTTCGCCAAAGACATTGCGAGATTACTCAAGGCTTGGTTTAAAGGGTTATTCAATTCTGCAGCGAGAGAGAATGCTGATTACAAGATGGCTTGGTTGGTCATCTTCGCATCTATTCCAGTAGGTCTAATCGGATATCTACTTAGAGAGTTCATCCAAGAGACGGTGAGAACTCTATGGGTTGTCGCCTTCACTATGATCATCTTTGCGATTATCTTGTTCCTAGCCGATTACTACGGCAAGAGACAAAAAGAAATTAAGGACATGACTTTCAACACAGCTCTTGGTTTTGGGCTTGGGCAAGCACTAGCTGTAATCCCAGGTGTTTCAAGATCAGGGGCGAGCATTAGCTTTGGTCTGTTTGCTGGATTCAATCGTGCTGCAGCAGCGCGTTTTTCTTTTCTAATCGGAATTCCTGCTGTTCTAGCCAGCGGATTAATTGAATTTTCAGACAGCTACCAACAGTTGGATGAAGCAGCGCTATCAGGAACCATTGTTGCAACCATCACTTCGTTTGTGGTTGGCTACCTAGTCATCGCAGGTTTACTGAAGTATCTAAACAAAGGCTCGTTCATGCCTTTTGTTATATGGCGTTTGATTGTTGGAGTTGCGCTACTAATAATGCTTAGCAACGGCTGGATCTCAGCCTAGGACTTAGAAGGACCCGAATCACCCTCGTTTTGCCTGAGGAATTTTTCAAACTCCAAAGCTAGTTGATCCGTGCTTAACTCTTCGGCTTCAGCTTCATCTCTTGTTTTCTCTAGCACTGCGATATAGTTCTGCAGGTCTTCATCGCCTTCAACGAACGTATCGACAGATCTTTCCCATTCGAATGCAGCTTCTAAGATTTCTTTGTGGTCAACTGTGAAGCCGAGCATAATCTCCAGATCATTTGTGAGTGCAAGAGCAGCCTTAGGCGAAGGCATCGATGCCACATAGTGAGGGACCTGAGCCCAGATTGAAATGGTTGGAATGCCAGCTTTTTCTATTTCATGACCTAATACGGACATGAAGCCTGCACGACCGTCGTAGTTGCTTCTTTCAATTCCTAAAGCGTTTCTAACCGAAGCAGTCTGGCTGTTTTTGTATACCTTGATTGGTCTAGTGTGAGGAGTTTCGGCAGCTAAAGAACCAAGCATGATCACAGCTTGAATGTCTCTATCTTCAATGACTTCAACAAGCTCAGAAATCAAGTGTTGCCACTGCAGAGCAGGTTCTTGGCCCGTTAGGAAGTAAAGACTTAGGTCTTTTTGTTGAATAGGTGTTTTAGGTCCTGGGCCGAACAGTTCAATGCTTGGCCACAGGAAGTCACGTTCACCATGCTCGTCTAGAACAATGATGGGTCTTTGGCGAAGAAGGTCGAAGTAGTCCTGGTCATCAACTTCAATTAGAAGCTCGGAGGCTAGTTTGTCTTTTATATAAGAAACTGCTCCAGTTGAAGCCATTCCCGCATCTGTCCAACCGTCTAGAGCAACAATCAGTACTCGTCCACCAAAGATATTTGAAATCTCGTTCAATCAATCACCATTTCACTTACATGAGTCATAAGAACTCTAATTCATTCAAGCAGATTAGACTTTTCACATAATGCTAGGCCGTAAACCCTCCTTTGCTGTCCTGTTTGACATGGATGGCACAATCATCGACTCAGAGCCTTACTGGATGGCTAGTGAGCAGGCTTTGGCTGCTGAGCATCAGGGAACTTGGACTCAGGACGATGCAAGGACCATTATTGGACTCAGTCTCGATAAGTCAGCAGAAGTGTTCAAAGATCGCACAAATGTTCCTCTAGAAACTGAAGAGATAGTCAACCGACTCTCTAATGAAGTTCAAAGCAAACTGGAGAAAGTGATTCCTTGGCGACCTGGAGCTAAAGAGCTGCTCCTAGATCTAAAGAAGCACAATGTGAAAACAGCTCTAGTCACCATGTCCCTGCGCAGGATGGCCAAGCAGGTAGTTGATGCCATTGATTTTGAGGCTTTTGATGTGATTGTTGCAGGCGATGATGTCACCAGAGGAAAGCCACATCCTGAAGCTTATGAAAAGGCAGCTGCACTTCTAGGTTTTGATCCTAAGAAATGCATAGCGTTTGAAGACTCAAGCACAGGGCTAGCTTCAGCTGAAGCCGCAGGAACATATGCAATTGGAATTCCTAACTTCATTGAAATTCCATCGAAGCCAGGTCGAATTCTTTGGCCTACTCTTGAGGGTGTAACTTACAAACATTTGAGGAAACTAATCTAATGAGCGACAAGCCAAGAAAACATCGTGGGCCTTTTGTCGCAGGGGAGAGAGTTCAACTAACTGGACCTAAAGGTCGCCTCAACACAATTACCTTGGTCCAAGGTTCAAGGTTCGGCACTCACCGTGGCGACATCATGCACGATGAAATCATTGGTAAACCAGATGGCTCAGTTATTGCTAACCAGTCGGGTGTTGAGTACCTAGCCTTCAGACCACTTCTAACTGACTTTGTTTTGTCCATGCCACGCGGTGCTGCGATTGTTTATCCTAAGGATGCTGCCAGCATCGTGACCATGGGGGATATTTTCCCTGGAGCGAAAGTTGTTGAAGCTGGTGTTGGCTCCGGTGCTCTGAGCATGTATTTACTTAGGGCCATTGGTTCAGATGGTCATCTAACTTCTTTTGAGAGAAGAGAAGAGTTTGCTGAGATAGCTCAAGCAAACGTTAGTACTCACTTCGGCATGAGACCTTCTAACTGGGATGTTCGAATCGGAAGTCTTGAAGTTGAACTTGCAAACCATGTTGAACCTGGATCAATTGACCGAGTAGTACTTGACATGCTTGCTCCATGGGAGTGCATTGAACAAGTATCTACTGCGTTGGCACCTGGTGGAGTGCTTATCTGTTATGTGGCAACAGTCACTCAGCTATCAAGAGCTGCCGAGGATATCAGATCAAGCGAGCAATATGCCGAACCAGAAGCGTTTGAGTCTCTAGTTCGTGGCTGGCACCTCCAGGGATTGGCGGTAAGACCTGAGCATCGCATGGGTGGTCACACAGGCTTCCTGTTGACTGCCAGAAGATTAGCCCCAGGAACCAAGTTGCCGAGTTTTAGTAAACGAAACAAGCCTGAGTTCGACGATGAAGATATTGCCATTTGGAACCCAGAGCACGTTGGAGAGCGAGGAATCAGCGAAAAGAAGCTGAGGAAATCACTTCGTTCAGCTAAAAGCTCAGCTGAGGCGACTCTCAAGGGATTTGACCTAAACGACGAGTAAACTGTATAAAATCCAAAGAAAGTTGTAACTGTGTCCAAAATCAGCGCCATTCTAATTTCCTCTGCTCTAGCCATCTCACTAACCGGTTGTATGTCCAATGCAACTCCAGAGCTCAGGGCATTCGAAGGCCTGCCTCAGGCTTGCGAAAGCCTAAAGGGTGGTTCTGAGATCGATGCAGTCAAGGTAACTGCCGAAAAAGGCAAAGTACCAACAGTCGAGTTTGCTACCTCCGAAGCTAGCGCCTCAGTTAAGGCACCCTTAGCAAGCATCAAGTCCACACAGAGCAAGATTGTTCGTGAAGGTGAAGGACCTAAGTTCACAGGCAACCAGTTACTAACCATTGACTACGTAGTGTTCTCAGCTACAACTGGAAACCAGTTGGCAGCAAACTCTTGGAATGGCTCAGACTCTGCATCTCAGGTCTTCGACAATCAAGAAGGAACAAAACTTTACTGTGACGCTCTAAGTGGAGCTAAGCAGGGCTCTGTTGTCGCCTTTGCACTTCCTGCGACCGATAGTGACCCAGAAGGTTCGCTTTTCGTTATTGAACTAAAGAAGGTTTACCTTCCACACGCAAACGGATCTGCAAAATCTCCAGAGGCGGGTTTCCCAGCCGTTGTGCTAGCACCTAGCACTCGTCAACCAGGTCTGGTTCAGCCAAACTTCTCTGCTCCAACTGAGTTCAAGAGAGCAACTTTGATTGAAGGTAAGGGTGAGCTAGTAAAGAAGGACGACTCAATCACTGTTCACTACACCGGTTGGGTTTGGTCAGAATCTATTGGTGACCCGTTTGATTCCTCTTGGGTTTCGCGAGATGCGCAAACACCTATGAGCCCAGCTACTTTCACCCTCAATACATCAAACCTCATCCCAGGCTTTGTTGCGGCCTTAGAAGGTATTGCAGTTGGTTCACAGGTGATTGCAGTTATGCCTCCTTCGGATGCCTATGGTGAAGCTGGACAGGGTTCAATCCCACCTAACGCAACACTTATCTTCGTTATCGACGTTCTAGGTATAAACAAGTAGCATTTGGCTTAATGGCTAGCAAAGATCCTGACGATTTCGCACTGGGTAAACCTGAGCGTTTATTCAACCTGACTTGCACATTGTTGTATGCGAGCGAGGGTCTGACTAAAAAGCAGATACTGCAAACCGTTCGCGGCTACGACGACGAATATAAACACGGCGGAGATAACTCAACTCTTGAACGAAAGTTTGAGCGTGACAAGGAAAGTCTGCGTGAAATTGGAATTCGCATTGAAACAGAGATCCCCAAGCACGAGGACGAGAACAACCAGGTTTCAACCTATCGAATCAAGCGAGAAGGGTTTTCTTGGCCGAAGAATGTGAAGCTCACCCCTAAGCAGTTGGCTCTTTTAAATCTTGCGGCTGAGGCTTGGGCAGGTGGATCACTTTCAACCGATGCTAGCCGAGGAATCACAAAGCTAAGGGCCTTAGGAGTTGTCGGTCAGTCATCTGACATCATCGGTATTTCTCCGAAGATTCACACCTTCGAGCCTTCATTCAAAGACATTGATTTTGCTATTGCTGAATCGCAAGTAATCCAGTTTGATTACAGAATTCCTAAAACCGGTGAGATTCAAACCAGAACCCTCCAGCCTTGGCTGATGCGTCAGATAGCTGGAGCTTGGCTGGTCTTAGGTTTTGATGAATTGCGCAAAGCTCCTAGAAACTTTATGCTCAGACGAATCGTTAGCAAGGTCCGCACTGTGACCGAAGGTCGTGAACTCAGGCTCTTCTCCGCTCCTGAGCAGTCTGTGATTGACTCTGCCGTTCTTGAACTAGATGAGCACGCAAGAAGTCAAGAAGCTGTCCTAAAGATTACTCCAGGCAGCGAAGCTTGGTTCAGGTATGAACTAGATCTGAACCCTAGTCGCAAAGATGATCTGCTTCGATTGAACTATCACGACCTGTTTGTTTTAGCAGAGCAACTTAGAGAGTACGCAGATCAGATTGAAGTCATAGAGCCAAAAGAACTAGCTGTGCTAGTTCAAGAAGGCTTCCGAAAGGTTGCTGATCTTCATGGCTGATGAAATCAAACTCAATGACTCTGACCGCTTCAACCTGATGCTCGCTCTAACCGGGCTACTGGTTGATGGGGAAGAGTACACAGTTGAGGAACTTGTTGAGCACTTCAAGGTTCCAAAGAAAGAAATAGTCAAAGCAGTCAAAATGATTAGCTATACCGATTTGATGAAATCAAATCAGGATGGCTCGTACGAAGTTGACTATGACGATTTGAGAGAAGGATTTGTCTCGATTCGTTACACATTCAGTAAAGCAATCGATGAGGTTCCTAGGTTATCTTCAAGACAGGCATCTGCTCTCGCAGCTGGATTGGTATACCTAAGTTCACTACCCGGCCTTGTCGATAACAGTGAAATTGAAGAGTTGCAGAAGATTCTGGCCTCAGACGATAGTACTGAAAAGAAAAAGACAGTCCTTATTGAAACTGTAACTAGAGACTCAGATCTGGTTGCTATTAGAGAAGCAATGGCTAGCGGATTTAGTATCACTTGCGATTATCTAAACCTCAGGGGGGAGACCACTCTAAATAGAGAGCTTGAACCTCTTCGAATTGATTCACAGGGAGAAGTTGTTTATCTAAGAGCTTGGTGCCCTGTGAACAATGACGTTAGATCTTTCAGGCTCGACCGCATGAGAAATGCAAAGCCAACTGCCAACCCAATCAGCGAAGCAGCACTGGGTGCTGAGCTAGTGGATGAAATCTACACCTCTTCTGAAACTGACACAGTGGTTACATTGGAAGTGGACCCAGAAGCCTACTCACTCATCTATGACTTCAAACCTGTTGAAGAACCAGAGTCCGTAAGCAAGACTGTGAAGCGTTTCAAGATTCACGTTGGCGATGTTCGTAATCTGGGCCGAGTAATTGCTCGATTCGGTGGAGCCGCTAGGGTAATTAGCCCAGAGATTGCCCGCCAATCTGTCAGAGATTTTGCCCTGAATGCTCTAGGGGAGCGTTCATCAACCACACCTAAGGATGCTGAGTAAATGGATAATCTTTGGGCTTATGTTCTCGGGGTAGTAGCGCTGTTCACTCTGGTGAGCCTAGGTTACGTAGGCTACAAGCTTCGTACCTCAGCAACCAGGGTAAATCGCTCACTTGACCCAATCCTGCAGAAGTCAAAAACCCTTAAGATTGAGATAAGTGCTCTAAAGCGCTCAAGGTTAGATAGACAGCGTAGGCTTGAGAGCAAAGGCACCCAAGTTACTTCTAAAAAGTAAGGTTTGAATTATGAATTTACAGGGCTGGGAAATCGGCATCATTCTTCTTATTGTCCTCATCATTTGGGGAGCCCCAAAGCTTCCATCTTTTGCTAAGAGCCTTGGAGAGTCAATGCGTATTTTCCGTAAGGAAATGAAGCAAATGGGCGACGAGCGCGAAGGCGACAAGAAGGCTGGTTCTGAGAAAGAACAACCTAAAAAAGACTAATGGCACTTCGCCGTAACCCCGAAAAGAGGATGAAACTCTCGGGGCACCTTCGAGAATTACGCAAAAGACTCTTTAGATCCGCATTTGCCATTCTGGCTGGGACAATCGTTGGCTGGGAGTTGTTCAACTACGTATTTGTAGAGCTGCAAAAGCCGATTCTAAGAGTTGCTAGCGAAGCCAACGTAAATGCCACAGTCAACTTTGGTTCCGTTGTCTCAGCATTCGATCTTCGACTGCAGGTTGCATTCTTTATAGGTTTATTTCTTACCAGCCCATTCTGGCTTTATCAGATTTGGGCTTTCATAGCACCCGCATTTCGTAAGCGAGAACGCAAATACACAGTTATCTTTACTCTTGCCAGCACGCCTCTTTTCCTAGGTGGTGCTTACCTGGGTTGGTCTCTCTTCCCATTGTTTGTAAGAACACTGCTTGGTTTCACACCAGAGGGAAGCTCTAACGTAATCAATGCTTCAGAATACGTTTTGTTTACCTTGAGGGTGCTACTCGTTTTTGGAATTGCATTTGTTCTTCCAGTCGTCCTTGTGCTGCTGAATTCACTAGGGGTTATCAGCGGAAAAACTATTCTCAAAGGTTGGCGTCCAGCAATCTTTATAATCTCTGTTATTGCTGCACTTGCAACACCGGTTTCAGATCCCCTATCTATGTTTTTGCTGATGATTCCATTACTGGCTTTCTATTACCTAGCGGCTGGTATTGCCATGCTGAACGATAAGAGAAAGGCTAGGAAAAGCAAAACCCTACTAGCCGAAACAGATCTAGCCTCAGACTACAAACCAGATTCCATCTCCTGATGGACGAGGAACTAACACCTGCCGAGAGATTTGCTCGATCTAAGAAAAACAAACCAAATCCGAGTCTTGAGAGCTTTAGGAATCTTCTAAAGTTTCCACTAGATGATTTCCAAGAGAAGGCTTGCTTTGCATTAGCAGAGGGTCAGGGTGTTCTTGTTGCTGCTCCCACCGGCGCAGGTAAAACCATCATCGGAGAGTTCGCTATTCACCTAGCCGTTGAAAAAGAACTCAAGGTTTTCTATACAACGCCGATTAAAGCTCTTAGTAATCAAAAGTACGCGGAGCTAAAGGCAAGGTATGGTGCAGAGCGAGTTGGACTTCTAACCGGAGATACCAATATCAACGCCGATGCTCAGATCCTGGTTATGACTACCGAAGTTCTTCGTAACATGATTTATGCCAACTCCAACTCTTTGATTAGCCTCGGCTTTGTCGTAATGGATGAGGTTCACTATCTTGCAGATAGATTCAGGGGAGCGGTTTGGGAAGAGGTTATTCTCCACCTACCTAAAGATGTGAAAGTTGTTTCTCTCAGTGCAACAGTGTCTAACGCAGAGGAGTTCGGTGCATGGCTGGATGAGATTAGAGGCGGCACCACAGTCATCGTCTCTGAAGTAAGGCCAGTTCCTCTCAATCAACATGTGCTCTTCGGGGATGAGCTGATTCCTTTGTTTGATGATTCAGATAAAGAGTTGCGAGTCAATGTCGACCTGGTGCAAAGACATGCCAATAAATTACGTCAACCAACTAACAGGCCCATACGTGGAAGACGTGGGCATCAAGGTTTCCCTGATCGAAATCTAGCCCGAATCTACAAGGCTAGTAAGCCTGAGATCATTGAACTTCTGGATGAAGCAGATTTACTCCCAGCAATCTTCTTCATATTCTCAAGAGCAGGCTGTGAAGCTGCAGTCCAATCAGTTCTGGCCTCGGGAATCAGATTGACCAAACCTGAGGATAAACAAATCATTCGCAGAGTTGCCGAAGAGAAGTGTGGCAGCATCGCTGACGAGGATTTGGCTGCTCTCGGTTATTTCGAGTGGTTAAGTGCCTTGGAGAGGGGAGTAGCAGCTCACCATGCTGGATTACTACCGGCCTTCAAGGAAGTAGTTGAAGAACTCTTCCTGAGAAAACTGGTCAAGGTTGTCTTCGCAACTGAGACTCTTGCTCTTGGAATAAACATGCCTGCAAGGACAGTCGTTCTTGATCGCTTAGATAAGTTCAACGGTGAAGGTCGTGTGCAAATCACTCCTGGTGAATATACTCAGCTAACTGGCCGAGCAGGTAGAAGAGGTATCGATGTTGAAGGCCACTCAGTTATTCAGTGGGCGGCAAATCTTGATCCAACATATGTAGCAGGTCTTGCATCTAAAAGAACTTACCCGTTGGTTTCTTCTTTCCGACCTACATTCAACATGGCAGTAAATCTGATTGAAGCATTTGGACAAAGACGTTCTAGAGAAGTACTAGAAACATCTTTCGCTCAGTTCCAAGCAGACCGTTCTGTCGTTGGTTTAGCAAGAGGCATCCGCGAGAAGCAAGCTTCACTTGATGGCTATGAGGAATCAATGCGTTGCCATGTTGGTGATTTTAGAGAGTATGCCCGACTGAGAAGACAAGTTAGCGATCTAGAACGCGAGATTGCTCAATCAGGTCGCCAAGCTCGAAGAAACGATCTTCGGCAGACAAAAGGCATGAGACAGCTTGAAGTGAGAGTAACTAATCTCAAACGCGAATTACGTTCACATCCATGTCACGCTTGCCCAGATCGAGAAGTTCATTCACGATGGGGCGAGCGCTGGTACAAACTTGAACGTGAAACTGCGGCCATCATCAAGCAGATTGAATCTAGAACCAACCAGGTTGCAAAAACTTTCGACCGCATCACCGAGGTTCTAATTGAGCTCGAATACGTGACTCAATCTGACGGAGACCTCGAGATAACTGAGAACGGGCAGAAACTTTCCAAGATTTACGGCGAGCGAGATCTATTGGTTGCTGAGTGCATTGGTCGCAGAGTTTGGCACCACGTTGACGCTCAAACACTTGCCGCTATTGCAGCATCATTGGTTTATGAAGCTAGAAGAGATGATGACAGCTTGACCCCAAAAATGCCTAAAGGAGAGTTCGTAGCAGTCTTTGATGAAACTCTAGAAGTTTGGGATGATCTTCAGGCCCTAGCTAAAGCGCACAGTCTTCCGCTATCCACTGAGCCAGACTCGTCGATGGCCCTGCAGATGCATAGATGGGCTACTGGAGCAAGACTGGATAATGTGCTCAAGCAAACAGGGATGTTGGCAGGAGATTTCATTAGATGGTGCAAACAGACCATTGATTTGCTGGAGCAAATCTCTAAGGTGAATCCTGATGAACTCTCAGCAACTGCCCAGTCGGCTATTGACCAAATCAAACGCGGGATTGTTGCTTACTCCTACTACGCTTAGAGGGTGTTCACTTTAATCAGTAATTGGCTAAGGCTGTCCACCGCAATCTGGGGGAGAGCTTTCATTGGTGCTATGGGCGGAGCTTTTATAGCTTTTAGCTACCCAGCATTCAACTTCTGGCCCGGTGTCTTCATCGGCTACTTCCTAATCCTTTTGTCCTTTAGACAACTAGGTTTCTTCAAGGCTTTTCTTGTAGGAACTATCTCCGGATTCACGCTATTCGCCATCGTTCTCAAATGGCTAACAACATATCTGGGTCCTGTCCCTTGGCTTGCTGGATCAATGGTTCAAGCACTCATGTTTGGGGCAGCAGTAGCTGTTGCAGCCGTTGTATGGAAGTTCCTGACTTCCTTGAACCTCGGACGCATTCAGCCATTTTTGATTGCTTTTGTTCTCGGCGCAATTTTTACAGGCCGAGAATACGCAGCTGGGGTATTTCCCTATGGCGGAATGCCTTGGGCTAGGGGAGGGTTAGCTCTAGTTGATACTTGGTTAGCTAAGTGGGTTTACTTCGTTGACGTAGCAGGGCTTACCTGGCTGATTATTTTTGTTACAGCACTTCTGGTTATTCGCTTTGTAAACCCACATCCTCAAGGGCTAGGCGTAAGAAAGCGCCTGGTTGGGTTCATGCCGACCGGTGTCGCAACAGCGATGTTCTTGGTTGTTCCGGCGTTAGTCGTGTTAGACGCTTCCGGAACTGCAGGGACTATGAAGGTAGCAGCTGTCCAGGGAAACGCGAATGCGGGATTGTTTGCAGCGAATCCAGCAGGATCCATTCTAGATAAGCATCTTAAGGTTTCCCAAGATGTAGTTGCTTCGGGAAAAGCTGATGACCTAGGTCTTATGGTCTGGCCTGAGAATGCATCGGATCTTGATCCAAACACCATGATGGAAGCAGGCGTCAAGATAAGTGAGTTCGTAACAGAGGAACTAAAGGCACCTTTGCTTTTCGGAACAAAAACATTCCGTGGCAGTGACTTCTATAACGAAGTGGATCTTTGGCTACCTGAGACAGGGCTTGCGGATTACTATCACAAGATAAGACCTGTGCCTTTTGGCGAGTATGTCCCTGATCGTCCAATCTTCATGGCGTTAGCGCCAGATCTGATTGGCTTAATCGGTTGGGATATGAGTTCTGGTACTCGAGATGGAATTTTTGAACTTCCTAATGGCACAAAAGTTGGCTCGCTGATTTGTTTCGAAGTTACCTTTGACTACCTAAGTCATGACCTAGTTAAACAAGGCGCTGAGGCAATTATGGTTCAAACCAATAGCTCTGACTTTGGTAGGAGCGAACAAGGTGTTCAGCAAGCTGCAATATCTAGAATGCGCGCCATAGAAACTGGTAGAACTGTGGTTGCTGTTTCAACGGTTGGAGTTTCCGGTATTTATGCAGCTGACGGTTCTGTAATTACCGAACTTGAAAGGTTCAAGCCAGGGGCTATGGTTGAAGAAATTGCTCTGCGTAAAGAGATAACACCAGCCGTAATGTTTGGTGGCTACATTGAGCCAATTGCCTTTGGTCTTGGTGTCCTTCTATTCCCAATTTCAGCATTAGGTCTAATTTTTAGAAGAATTAGGGCGAAGCGTTCTTGAAGGTACTAGTAATCATGCCGACCTTCAATGAGGCGGGAAACATCAACCACGCTGTTGAGGAGCTATTTCTTCATAACGCGAATGTTGACTTACTGATTGTTGATGATGATAGCCCTGATGGAACGGGTCAGTTAGCCGATCAATTAGCGCTTACCAACAGCAGAGTAAAGGTTATGCATCGCAAAGAGAAACAAGGTCTAGGCGCTGCGTACATAGCTGGATTCAATTACGCATTTGATTCGAACTATGAATATGTGGTTGAGATGGATGCTGATGGTAGCCACCGAGCAGAGGATTTGCCAAAGCTACTTGCTGTTTGTCAGGGGAATGACTTAGTTATTGGATCAAGATACGTCAGGGGCGGGCTAACCCAGAATTGGCCGCTGCATAGACAGTGGCTGTCACGTGGCGGAAACCTCTATGCCAAGCTCATGCTTGGAACAAAACTGAGCGATATGACAGCAGGCTTCAGAGTGTTCAGTGTTCCATTTCTCAAGCGAATGGATCTTGCAACCATCAACGCAAGAGGGTACTCATTCCAAATTGAAATGGCTTATCGCACAATTCAATTGGGTGGCAGAACCGCTGAGGTGCCAATTGTCTTTATTGAACGCGAAATTGGCGAATCAAAGATGAGTGGTGACATTGTGTCAGAAGCGCTTTTGCTTATTACCAAATTTGGTCTAAAGAGATTGTTCAGACGTAACTAGCTGTTAGTTGAGTCAGCCTGACCTCTAGAACGACGAGCCTTTAGCTCCACTAAACGTTCTTCCAGAATTTCTTCCAATTCGACGCGAGTTCTTCTTTCCAAAAGCATTTCGTAATGGGTTCTTGGTATTTTTGGAAGTTCAGTCTCGAAAGCCTGCTTGCCTTCGTTATCCAACAGTGCTGCTTCCAATGAACAAGATTTGCAGTTCCAGGCTGCTGGAACTTCTGCTTCTTGAGCAAAAATGATCTCTGAGATATGTTCTTTCGCACAGCGATACTTGTGCGTGTTTCTAGGGGATAGGTTCACTCCAGCAGCAGTTTCGAAGCTCTCTGAACCTAATCGCATACCACGCATTGATTGTTGAGCCATTGTGTTATTCCTTATCTCTGTTTGTTGCAACCGTTGTTACATAGAAGATAAGCGAATGACTATACGAATACTTCCCGAATTCAGGCTTTTCTCAGTGTATGAACTGCTAACTCTGACACATCAGAGACTATCCCAGTTGCACCTCGCGCAGTGAGTTCTAACATTTCCTGTGGATTGTTGATTGTCCAGTAATGAACGTGGGTGTTTGTTTTACGCACCTTTGATATGAATGATCTTGAATCCAACTTGATTCCATACATTTGTCTTGGAATCTGAATGGCCCCGATGTTTTGAAGAGTTTGTTCAATAAGTCGCTGGGAGAGCCTAAAACTATGAATCAACCAAAGCTGTATGACTTTCTTAGCGCTAGCGGATGTTGCGACTGGTTTGGATAGCAAGGCAAGTGCTGCAGTTCTTCGTTTTTCACTGAAACTTGATACAAGAACACGATGGTGTGATTTTGTAAGTTCGATTGCTGCTGCAGTGGTTTTAACTGATTCCTGATCTTTGATGTCTAAGTTGAATCTAGCCAGGGGGAGTGCCTCTAAAGCTTGAACAAGGGTTGGCACTTTTCCACCCCCGATTAACTGAATTTTCTGAATTTCGGAAAACGTTGAGTCTGATATCTTTTTGTCTATCCCTGCAACACGCTGAAGGTCTTCGTCGTGAAAAAGAATGGCAATGCTGTCTTTAGTGGTTCTAACATCAGTCTCGATGCTGAAGACTCCTGCTTGAAGTGCGTCTTTGAATGTCTCTAAGGTGTTTTCAGTGTGAGTGGATCCACCTCTGTGAGCTAGAACAACCGGAGTAGGCGCATTGAAATACTCGTGTTCTTGCAAAACGCACTCCTCAAATGGTCTAAGACTAGGCTTGCTCTGTGAAAAACTTTTTGGCCAACCTCGGAATCAAACCTATTGGCAGATTGCTTCTAGGCCTGTATCTGTTTGGTTTGGGTTTAGCGATGATGATTCACACTGGTCTAGGTGTGCCTCCATGGGATGTCTTATCGCAGGGTGTTCAGGTTCAAACGGGCTGGTCTTTTGGGTTTAGTGCGATAGTTATCAGCGCGATTGTGCTGTTGCTATGGATCCCAATCAAGCAGCAACCAGGCATTGGAACTGTAATCAATGCCATCATGATCGGGCCATTTGCTGACCTCAATGAACCTTTGATGCCTGAGCTTGATGGATGGCTAGCCAACCTGTTGTGGATGGTGCTGGGGCTCTTGGCTGTTGCACTTGGAGCAGGACTCTACATTTCAGCTAACCTCGGTGCTGGACCTCGTGATGGGCTAATGGTTGGTCTGACAAGAGTTTCGGGTTGGCCTTTCTGGATCATCAGAACCATAGGGGAGTCACTGGTACTTCTGACCGGTTGGCTTCTGGGAGGAACCGTGGGGATAGGTACTGCCCTGTTTGCTGTTGCGATTGGTTATTTGATGCAAATGTCCATGAAAATGTTTGGATTTGACCCAAAAAGTGACTCAAATGGAGCAAAAACCCAAAAATGAGCCAAAAAACACATGTAAAACACCGTGAAACAGCCAGAATTATGCTCGTAGACGAGAAAAATCGCATTTTCTTGCTAAAAACTCATTTTGACCCTGAAGTTGGACTTCCACCAAGATGGCTCACACCTGGCGGTGGCATTGATTCTGGAGAAACGACGCTGGAAGCCGCTGTGCGAGAGCTTCGTGAGGAAACTGGCATGAGGGTGAATCCAGAGGAACTGGGTGAGCCTGCGTTGGTTAGCTCAGGACGCTGGGACTGGACTGATGGAATGAGTTACCACACGTACACAGACACAATCTATGAACTCAGGGTTCAAAATTTTGATCCTGACACATCTGGATTTACTCAGGATGAACTCAGAGACATTCTGGAATATCGCTGGTGGACAATTCAAGAACTAATGGAAAGCGATGAGCAGCTAGCGCCTCATGAGCTCAGAGAATGGCTTAGGGCAAGGTACCAGGCCTAGGCCCCGTTCTCGGATATATCACCGATAATGAACATTATGTCAAGTAATGTTTTATTAGCCAAAAATGGCTACTCCCCGAAGGATTCACTCTTTTCAACCCATTGGTTCAGTTTTGCTAAAGCTTTGCCGTTCTCAATTGCATCGATTGCAACTGCAAAGTTCTTAGCTAGGGAATCTTTCAGGTTGAACTGATCTGCCGAAGTCATTTTGGCTAATTCGTAGGCTGATATGCCAGCTGCAGCATTCAGTGCCACGATGTCTCGAATGGCGTCCTTATCCCCCATGAACCTTGTATCTAGGCCGAAGATAGCCTTGGCTGTGGAGGCATTCTCCTGGGCATCGCCACCTAACAGTTGCTCAACTAAGGCTCGTTTGATGCCAATATCGGCTGGATCGAAGGTGAATTCAGAGACTTTTCCTCCAAAAACCACCCAAACAGCGCTAGGACATGTGGTTGTCAGCTCATCAAGACCATCGGAACCCCTGAAAACAAGGGCTGTTCGGCCTCTGAGAGCCATTTCTGATGCTAACAATGGCGCCATTACTCGGTTTGCGACCCCTAGTGCGGTTGCTATTGGCTGAGCCGGGTTTGCCAAAGGAC
>Ga0208597_1000005_pt1 | contig 97491 bp, 82 predicted proteins | sample LakMenEpi05May12_FD_150673 | JGI IMG/M metagenome (GOLD analysis project Ga0208597, IMG submission 150673) | Freshwater microbial communities from Lake Mendota, WI - 05MAY2012 deep hole epilimnion (SPAdes) | ecosystem: Environmental > Aquatic > Freshwater > Lake > Epilimnion/Euphotic zone ...
CATGGTAAAATCTACTTGGTCATTCACCATCAGTATAGACATAATACCAAGCCGAATCCTACTCTCAAAAGCCTTATTTAATGTGTCTATAAAATATTTCACTGCTCGTATTTATAATAAATAATAAAGCCATACACAATATGTAAAATCCCAAACCCAATCATCCAAAACCACAAGCCAGCATCTACAAAAAATGCAGCAGCAATACCAAGCAGTAATTCAAGCACTGCCAAATACCAAATAGTATCTATCGAAAACTTACTAGCATTTAATAAAGCCATGCCATAAAATACCAACATAAATGAGGGTATAAATTGAAATAATTGGTGGTAGGCAAATAGCAAACACATGATACCACCCACTAACAAGGGAATAAAAAAGTTGAGCACAAAACGCTTAGCGGTGCTATCCCAAACTTTTTCATTTCTCTTTTTTGCCTTTTTTACCGAAAAGTAAACACCGGCTATTAAAGAAACCACCAAGGTTATTGTAAATACAACCGCTAAATCTGTTACTTCAGTGATATTAAAAAAGGTAATGCAAGCAAATACAAGGGTTGCCAAAACACCTACCACTACCCCAGCAATGCCACTTATAGATGAAAACTTGCTAGAACGCTCCATCAGTTGCTTGATCCCCTGGAGTGCCTGCAATTGTTCCTGTTCTTGATTCATAATATTAAATTAAAAGTACTTTGAATTACAAAGTTAATAGAAAAATTAAATTGAACAAATAAATATTTAAGATTCAAAGCCAATAAGTTAGATTAAATTAAACAAGCGCATCATAGAGCACTTCTACAGGATGCAGGGCCTTTTCACCCGTTCCATCCTTAATTTGATGCCTACAACTAGTTCCTGGAGCAGAAACAGTGCATCCGCTAGCGCTAGATCTTACTTTAGGAAATAAAACAAGCTCTCCAATTTGCATGGAAACATCGTAATGCTCTTTTTCATACCCAAAAGACCCTGCCATACCACAACATCCCGACGGAATGGTTTCAACTTTATAATTTTTAGGTAAAGACAACACAGCAACAGAATCAGCAATAGATCCAATTGCTTTTTGCTGGCAATGACCATGGAGTAAAAGAGATTTGCTATTTGTTGTAAACCTGTCTTTTGTAATATTTCCGGAAGCTATTTCTTTGGCTAAAAATTCGTCGATATAAAAACTATTAACTGATAAATGATGCGCTGCCATTAAGTTAGCATCAGTTGCTAAATCGGGGTATTCATCTCTAAAAGTTAAAATTGCAGAAGGCTCAATTCCAATTAATGGGCTCTCCGCCGTTACCAAACCACTTAACAATTCAATATTTTTATTGGCAATCATTTTTGCCTTTCTAACAAGCCCCTTTGACAGCCATGTACGCCCACTCTCTTCATGAACCGGAATAACAACGGCATAATCAAGCGCGGTTAATAATTGCACTGCTTTAATACCAATATGCGCATCGTTGTAATTGGTAAACTCATCGCAAAATAAATACACCGTTTTTATAGGTGATTTTGGTGCCACATAATTTTTTTGATACCAGTGCTGTAATGTTTGCACAGATAAAGCTGGCATGGATCTTTTAATGGCAAATCCAGACAGGGCTTTAATAATAGAACCCGTAACAATATTTGAAACGGTAAAATTATACAGCCTTGGCATGAGAGAACCAAACTTAGCGGCAGCCGTAAAATTAGCTATCAGCTTTGACCTAAAAGGAACACCATTAGCATCATAATAATGTTGTAAAAATTCGGCTTTCAATTTAGCCATATCAACATTAGAAGGACACTCCGACTTACAGGCTTTACAACTTAAGCAAAGGCTCATAACGTCGTAAATTTCTTTATGGTTGTATCTATTTTGCTCCGTTGAATGCGTTAAAAATTCACGCAAAATATTTGCTCTAGCCCTAGTGGTATCTTTTTCGTTTCGGGTAGCCATATAAGATGGACACATAGTACCTCCCGACAAATGCGTTTTACGGCAATCACCTGATCCGTTGCACTGTTCGGCGTGTTGTAAAATATCTTGTTTGTGAAATCTAAAAATAGTTTCAAAGGTGGGTGTACTTTGCCCAGGTTCATACCTGAGCATACTATTCATAGATGGCGTATCTACTATTTTGTTAGGATTAAAAATTCCTTTTGGATCCCAAGTGTATTTTAGCTCACGGAGTAATTTGTAATTTTTTTCGCCCACCATTTGCTTGATAAACTCACCACGCAAACGACCATCACCATGCTCGCCACTTAAAGATCCATCGTATTTTTTTACAAGTGTTGCTACTTCTTCGGCAATGGTTCTAAAAAGTTGATTACCCTCAACCGTTTTTAAATTAATAATGGGCCTTAAATGAATTTCACCAGAACCAGCATGTGCATAATGCACTGAGTAAAGTCCATGCTTTTTTAATATTTCATTAAAGTCTCTAATATAATTGGGTAAATCATGCACATCTACTGCTGTATCTTCAATAACGGGCACTGCTTTTTCATCGCCAGGTAAATTACTTAAAAGCCCCAGCCCTGCTTTACGAAGCGTCCAAATCTTTTTGGTGTCGGCGCCAAATAAAACAGGAAAATGATACCCCAGTCCTGCTGCGCGCATGTCTGCTTCAACCGCATTTGTAAGTGCTATAATTTCCTCTCTGTTTTCTCTAACAAATTCAATCACCAAAATAGCACCCGGATCTCCCTCAACAAAAAAACGGTTTTTACTTTGCTCTTTATTTTCTTTGGTACATTCTAAAATATAATGATCAATTAATTCACTGGCACTAGGGTTGTATTTTAGTCCAATTAAATTAGCGTGTAACGATTCATCGATGGTATTAAAATGGACGCACAAAAGTCCAGTTTCTTTGGCAGGGGCCGGAACAACATTTAATTTTATTTCGGTGATAAAAGCAAGTGTCCCTTCTGATCCCGCAATTAAATTACAAAAATTAAACGCTGGGCCACCCGCAGTAAAAGGGCTTGCATCAATAAGTATATCAATGGCATAACCCGTATTACGACGAACAATAGATTTTTTAGGAAATTCTTTTTTAATTTCTTGTTGGTTGTCATAATTGCTAAGCATCGACCTAACCGACTTATAAATTTTTCCTTCTAAATTATCTAATTCACATTTAGCATGAAAATCATCATTACTAATGGTGTTAAAAACAACTTCAGATCCATCACTTAAATAAGCAGTAACTTCTAATAAATGTTCACGCGTACTTTTATAAATAACAGAATTAGATCCACATGAATTATTACCTACCATTCCACCAATCATGGCACGGTTGGCAGTTGATGTTTCGGGGCCAAAAAATAAACCATGTGGTTTTAAAAATAAATTGAGTTCATCTCTAATAACACCAGGTTCTACCCGCACCCATCCTTCCTCTTTATTAAGCTCTAGAATTTTTGTAAAGTGTTTAGATACATCTACCACAATTCCATTTCCAACCACCTGACCTGCAAGCGATGTACCTGCCGTTCGTGGTATTAATGAAGTGTTATGGGTAGCGGCAAAAGAAATTAAAGTAGCAATATCGGCCTTTGTTTTTGGTATTGCTACGGCAAGTGGCATCTCACGGTAACTTGAAGCGTCTGTAGCATAGAGGGTGCGCATGGTTTTGTCAAAAAACAAATCTCCTTGCAGTTGCCCTGCTAATTGTTGTAACGCTTTATCCATTGCTGCTTATTCAGGGTCAAATTTACTTAAAATAAAGAGATTGTAGGTTGTAATTGCTAGGTTATTAGAATTCATTTAATTTAGAGTTTATGAAAACGATCGTTAAAAACATATGCTTGTTATTTTTTGTGTCAATATCCTTTTTTGCAAAGGCACAAAATAGTAGTAACTACGAGGTTATTAAAAACATTCCTTACTACCCCGAATCTATGCGCAGTTCTGATAACTATATCAAAGAACAATGTGTACTAGATATTTATAAACCCATTGGAAAAACAAATGCACCTGTTATTGTTTGGTTTCATGGAGGTGGCCTTACAGGCGGTACCAAAAATATTCCAAAAGGATTACTAGATTATGGCTATTTAATTGTTTCGGTAGAATACCGTTTAAGTCCAAAAGTAAAAGCCCCTGCATACATCGAAGACGCTGCAGCAGGCACTGCGTGGGTATTCCAGAACATTGCCAAATATGATGGAAATGTTAAACAAATATTTTTATCGGGGCATTCGGCGGGTGGTTATTTAGATCTCATGATTGGTCTAGAAAATAAATGGTTGGCAAAATATGGCATCAATACCAATCAAATTGCGGGACTTATTCCATTAAGTCCGCAAGTCATTTCACACTTCACAATAAGAGAAGAAAACAACATTTCTAAATATCTACCATTAATTGATATTTACGCCCCACTTTATCACATTAAAAAAGAAACACCACCCATTGTTTTAATTACGGGTGATAGAGAAATGGAATTACTAGGCAGGTATGAAGAAAACGCCTATTTTTTTAGAATGATGAAAGTGATTGAGAATCCACGGGTACAGCTTTTTGAGCTACAAGGATTTGATCATGGCGACATGGTAAAACCAGGCATTCCTTTACTCATGAAAGAGATAGGAATTATACGTATGAAGTAATTGTTATGTGTTATGCACATTTAGACAATATTTTATCCCCAAATCCCTGTATTTTAACATATTTCGGTGTATTTATACTTAAAACCGCCGAATATTTTGGCTGAAATCACAAAAAAGCTTAAAATTATGATGAATTTGCTTGCCAAAATTCACTTATTAATTCATTATTAAACAGACCAAACAAAATCTTATGAAAAGTTTGCTTTTAATTTTTTGTTCTGTGCTGTGCATGATGTCCGCATCATTTGCACAAACACGACAAGTTTCTGGTACCGTAACTGGGCCGGACAACAAAGCAGTTGCTTCAGCTACCGTTAAAATCAAGGGTAGTTCTACAGCAACTTCAACTAAGGCTGATGGTACATTTAGCTTAAATGCACCAGCAGGTAATGTTACATTAGAGGTTTCATCTCTAGGCTTTGCAACCAAAGAAGTTTCAGTCTCTGGTTCACAAAGTAAAGTTTCTGTTTCCTTATCAACTGCATCTTCTGATTTAGGTGATGTAGTAGTTACTGCACTTGGTATCAAGCGTGAGAAAAAAGCTTTAGGCTACGCTTCTCAACAAGTAAGTGGTGACGAATTAAGAAAAGCTGCCAACTTTAACTTTATGGACGCCTTAAGTGGTAAAGCTGCTGGTCTTGACATTAAAATTAGTAGCTCAGGTGCTGGTGGTTCTACCAAAGCAGTATTAAGAGGTGCTAAATCACTTATCGGAACATCAGAAGCATTATATGTTATTGATGGTATCCCAATGGTAAACAACAAAGGCGGTCAGCCTGGTTCTTACGGTGGTACCGATGGTGGTGATGGTTTATCTTCAATCAACCCTGCCGACATTGAAACTGTAAACGTTTTAAGAGGCGCTAACGCTTCTATCCTTTACGGTAGCCAAGGTGCAAACGGTGTAATCGTTATCACTACTAAAAAAGGTAAAGCTGGTAAAACTCAAGTAGATTTTAACCACAGTACTGTTGTTGATCAAGTATCTGAATTACCTGATTTACAATTTTCTTATGGTGCTATCAATGGTTCAGATTACAACTGGTCTAAAACAAAATCTAACTACTACCAAAACAATTACGTGAATGAATTTTTTCAAAGAGGCGTAAACGTTACTAACTCAATTTCTGTGAGTGGTGGTAATGATAAAACAACAGCTTTCTTCTCTTATGCAAACATGAGTGTTAGAGGTATCGTACCAACAAACACATATGCTAAGCACAATATCACTTTAAACCAATCAACTAAATTATTTGATAATAAAGTAACGGTTAGTTCTAACGTGATTTTCGCTTACGAAGAAACTAAAAACCGTCCTGGCGCTGGTTACTACAATAACCCATTAACTGGTTTATATTTATTTGCGCGTGAAAGAGATTTCAATGCATACAAAACAAATTATCAAGTTTTTGATGCAGCAAGAAATCTTAACAGAATGAGCTGGTATTCTACCGAAGAAAAACAAAACAACCCTTATTGGGAACTCAACAACAACTCTAAGCTTCAAACTTCACACCGTGTTATTGCAAACGTGAAACTTTCTTACGACATTGCAAAAAACCTAAAGTTTGAAACAAGAGGTAACATTGATTACAATAACATGTTACGTGATAACCGTTGGGCAGCAGGTGGAAACTCTGTAAGTGTTAGCCCTAATGGTACTTGGTCTTATACCAAATACAACGATCAGGCTTTATACGCCGACGGTATCTTTACATACAGCAATAATTTTGGAGACTTATCTCTAACTGCTTTAGCAGGTGCGAGCTACCAAAAAAATACATTCAACAATGGTATGAACGTTGGTAACGGTACTGTTGCTTTAATGTATCCAAACTTCTTTACGTTTGCGAACCTTCCTTTCAACATTGTGTTTAACCAAACAATTAACAGAACCATTAAACAAGGTGCTTTTGCGAATTTACAATTTGGCTACAAAGACATGTTGTTTGTTGATGTATCTGCACGTAATGACTGGGCTTCTACATTAGCACTTACTGGTAACCAATCTTACCTATATCCTGCTTTTGGTTTGTCTGGTATTGTTAGTCAAATGATAGATTTACCAGAAGTTATTTCTTTCATGAAAGTAAGAGGATCTTATTCTCAAACTGGTAACGAAGTTCCATTTAACGTTGTTAACCCTTGGAACTCTATCAATGCAGCTGGTGGCCCAACAGGTATTGGCGGTATTGGCAGAAACACACAAGTTCCTTTCACCAACTTAAAACCTGAAATTATTGAGGGTACAGAGTTTGGTGTTGAAATGAAAATGTTCAAAAATAAAATTGGTTTAGACTTCACTGTTTACAAAGATGTTAGTACCAATCAATTCTTATCTCTTGCTGCACCGTCAGGTTCAGGCTTTACATCTTATTTTGTAAATGCTGGTAGAATTGAAAACCAAGGTTTTGAATTAACATTGGATGCACAAGTAGTTAGCACAAGTAACTTCTCTTGGAAATCATCTGTAAACGTTTCTCGTAACACCAACAAAATTGTTGAGTTAATTGCTTCAAATCCTAACTACCAAGTTGGTGGTAATGACGAAGGTTTTGCTTCAGTAATTAGAGCTGGTGGTTCATTTAATGATCTTTGGATTCACAAATTTGCTAGAGACGCTTCAGGCCGTATCATTTTAAACGCAACTACTGGTGCTCCAACAAGAGCAGCATTACAAGAAAAAGTAGGTAATGTAAATCCTGACTTCTTATTAGGTTGGAACAACAACTTTACATACAACAACTGGTTTGCTTCTGTACTTGTACAAGGTAAATTTGGTGGAGTTGCATTCTCTAAAACAGAAGCTTTCTTAGATTCTTATGGTGCTAGTGCAAGAACTGGCGAATTTAGAGACAAAGGTGGTATGCCAATTAACGCTGTACAAAACGGAAACCCTGTATCTACCATTGATCCTGCTGTATTTTTCTCTGCAGTTGGTGATAGAAATGGTATCATGGAACCTTACTTATTCTCTAGAACAAACGTGAGAGTAGGTCAGTTAGTTTTAGGTTACAACTTAAAATCTAATAACGCAAAATCATTAATTAAAGAAGCTAACTTCTCATTAGTGGGTCGTAACTTATTCTTCTTATTTAAAGAAGCTCCATTTGATCCAGAACAAGCTATGAGTACTGGTAACGGTATGCAGTCTAACGACGTATTTGGTTTACCTGCAACAAGATCTTATGGTGTTAACGTTAAGTTTACTTTCTAAAATTTATAAATACAATTTAGTATGAAACAATTATTTATTGCATCAATCATTCTAATTGCTTTTGGATCTTGTACTAAAGATTTCCAATCGACCAATCAGAACCCAAATCAAATATCTGATGAGATGCTTAAGCAAGACTTCAACCTGGTAGGTTCGCCTTTTGCAGGTATGTTGTATGAGCTGCATGGTAATCAGGGTAGTCAAACACAAGAAGACTTGTGTTACGATTCATGGATGGGTTATATGAATACCCCTACTCCTTTTACAAGTAATGTAAACAACACAACGTACTATGTTCGTTGGAACTCTTATTGGGGTCGTCAATACGGTAACGTTATGTCTCCTGCAAGACAAGTTATCCGTTTAGCAAAAGAAAACGGTTTACCAATGTTTGAAACATGGGCAAATCTAATCAGAATCTTATCAATGTCTAGGGTTTCTGCAATTCATGGTCCAGTAATTTATTCTAATTACGGATCAACAGCAGCAACTGTATTATATGATAAAGAGTCAGATTTATACAATACATTTTTTGCACAGTTGGATACCATCCAAACTCAATTTAACGCAAACAAAACCTATGCTGGTTTTACAAAATTTGACCCAAGCTATAAGGGTAGTATTCCTGCTTGGCAGAAATTAGTAAACTCGCTTCGTTTAAAACTTGCAATGCGTATTTCAAAAGTGAATCCTTCCCTTGCTAAAACACAAGGTGAAAAGGCTTTAGCTGATGCAAATGGTTTAATTGCTACAAACGCTGATAACTTTAATATCTCATTACTTGGTAACATTATGCCAGTTGGTATGATTTGTTTCCAGTGGGATGATGCTCGTATGGGCGCACCTATTGAGTCATTTATGGTGGGCTTAAAAGATGGAAGAATTGCTAAATTCTTCTCTCCTGCCGATAATGCAAGTTTATATGCAGACCATCCTACTTCTCCTTACAAAGGAATCAGAAATGGTGCGTTTTTAGATGCTAAAATTCAACGTGTAACTTTCTCTAAAGTTTCTACTGATTTTAATAGCGTACAAACTAGAAGACACTTTACTGCTTCTGAAGTACACTTCTTACGAGCAGAAGCTGCTTTAAGAGGTTGGACTGGTGCTGGAGATGCTAAAACCAACTACGAAACTGGTGTTAGATTATCATTTGCAGATTGGGGAGCTAGTGGTGTAGACGCTTATTTAGCAGATGCTACAAGTAAGCCTATCAACTACGTAGATCCAGTTGATTCTCGTAACAACTTCACAGCTACTTCAACAATTACAGTTGCTTGGAACGAAGCTGATTCAAGAGAATTAAAGCTTGAAAAAATCATGACACAAAAATACCTTGCAACATTTACCAATACTTTGGAAGCATGGGTAGACCACAGAAGAACAGGATATCCTAAAATTCCATCTGCTGCTAGAAATGATTCTGGTGATGAGTGGGGTGTTATCCCTGCTGGTCAGTTCATTAAAAGATGGCCTTTTGTAGCTGGTGAGGTAACAGGTAATGCTGCTGCTGTAACAGATGCACTTTCTAAAATGGGAGCTACTAAAAACGACATATCTACACGCTTATGGTGGGATACTGGCGTAGCTTCTAACTTCTAGTATTCTGGTTAGAATATTTAAAAAGCCCTCCGAATTATCGGGGGGCTTTTTTTATGGTCAAATATCGATCCGGAAAATTGGTTGTAATAAACTCAACACCTTGCGCAACAAGCTTATCAAAATCTTCATCCTTGTTTACAGTCCAACTCCCTAGCATCATATTTTGCTTTTTAGCATTTAGCGCAATAGAAGGATTTACTATAAAATGGGCATAATTAAAATTGATGCCATTAAATTTAGCTGCTTTAATTTCGTCCAAAGACTTGTTGTTTTCGAGGTATAAAACAATAGCGTTTGGCCTGTTAACTCTTATGGTTTGGAGCACTTCAAAATCAAAACTGATATAAATAATGCGTTCTTCGATGCCTAGTTTTTTAGCAAGCGCAATTGTTTCAGTGGTAGTAAGTTGGCTAGTGGTATTACTTAAAAGTGCTGCCTTAATCTCACATATTAAAAGTGTGTTGTGTTTAGAAGCAGTTCCTGTTTTAAAATAATCTTCAAGTAAAGGAAGGTCTTCCCCATTACTTAGCTTTTTTACATTGAGTTCCGCATAAGTTTTTAACTCAATGGTATCCCCAAAATGTGTAGGGTCGTGATTCACCACTAGCTTCCCATCTAGCGTTCGTCGTACATCAAATTCACTACCGTAAGATTTAATTTCTATCGCTTTTTGTAATGCCGCAATCGAATTTTCTGGTAGATCAAATTCTTTCCAAGCACCTCTGTGGGCAATTATTTTTGTGTCTTGTGCTTTCATTTGTTGTAGCATACAAAAAGTGGCAAGGGTTATAAATATTTTTTTCATGTATACTATTTTAATTGCTGTAATGCCTTTGCCACGGTAGAATCTGTGGCATTTTGTAATTGGTAATACCCTTCGGTTCTCCAAATTTGACGTGCCATTAATATTTTAATTGATTGCAACAAATAGTCTTTACCCGCAGCAGATACTTTACTAGCTACAATATTATCTTTTGCAGCAGCAGCAACAAATGCATTCCACTCAGCTGCACCTGGCACAAAATCTTTAGCTAGCTCTTCGGGCGTTTTAAAACCATTAAAATATACACGGTTATTTTTGTACAACGCGTACACAAAATTTGATAAGGTATTGGAAAAATACAATTGCATCATTAGTGTGTCTTGCAAACTAGATGCTAATGGAACAATAATATCGGGAGTGATTCCACCTCCACCATATAAAATACGACCTGCTGGGGTTTTAAATTTTTTACCCTTTAATACACTTGAATCTGCTTTATCAAGTACACCATTATGATAACGGTTCATTAATTCCTCGTCATATTTTTCTTTACCTACAGCATAGGTTTTTTGAATATTCCTCCCAAGAGGTGTAAAATACCTAGCTATTGTTAAGCGAACGGCACTGCCTCCTGTTAAGCCAAACTGCTGCTGCACAAGGCCCTTTCCAAAAGAACGTCTTCCTATAATGGTTGCCCTATCCCAGTCTTGCAAAGCACCAGCAAGTACTTCACTAGCAGAAGCTGATGTTTCATCGATTAGCACAGTAAGTTTACCCGTTTCAAATAATCCTGGTCTTTTACAAACAAAATCGTAACGCTTACTGTTAGCCCCTTCAGTGTACACAATTAATTTATTGTCACTTAAAAATTCGTCGGCAATATCAACGGCTTCTTGCAAAAGACCACCACCATTACCACGTAAATCAAGAACCAAGGATTTCATGCCCGCTTTTTGTAATTTTTCGAGAGACGCCATAAAGGTTTCATAGGTTCTCTCCGAAAACTTATCGATTTTTATATACCCAGTAGCAGGCTGAATCATATAAGCCGCATCAATAGGTGACACGGGGATAACCCCTCTTGTGATATTTAAATTGAGTTGTTTGTTGTTACGAAGCACTGTAACCTTTACAGAGCTGCCTTCTTCACCTCTAATTTTAGAACGAACCCAATCGGCACTAATATTTTTACCATACAGCGTTATAGAATCGTTGGCTTTTAACAATTGATCGCCAACCTGCAAACCAGCCTTAAAGGAAGGGCCGTCTTTAAAAACATTCATCACATTTACAGTGTCGTTCATCATTTGGAACTCAATGCCAATACCCATAAAACTTCCTGCAATATCATCGTTAAATTCAGCTAAATCACTAGCAGGAATATACGCAGAGTGAGGATCTAAATGAGAAAGCAGCGCATCTGCAACGAGCTTATCTATGCTATCTGAGGCAACCGGATCTACATATTTATTGTTGATGAGTGAAACCAGCTCCTGTACCGAGCTACGGCCAGATAATCCTAAAAACTTACCGCCAGCCGTATTGTCACGAAGTTGGTACCCAATAGTCATACCCACAATCATTACAACAGACATTAAAACGGGTAACCAGATACTAATTTTCTTTTTTTGTTCGCTCATTGTTTAATCATATTTAATGGTCCTTACAAATATCCTACTTAAATAGATAAAATTGCCTTAAAACATTAAATATTAAAGCGATAAAGGTTGTTTTGTCACAGATATTTTCGTACTTCGTAGTATCATTTCTAAACTCTTAATTATGCGAGTAACCTTAATTGCAGATAGTGGTGCCACCAAATGTGAATGGTGCTTGCTCGTAGATGGCAAGAAAAAAAAGACAATTATTACGGATGGTCTTAGTCCGTATTTTTTAACTGCAGATCAAATTACGGCACTGCTTCAAATGCACTTGTTGCCAAAAATTAAAAACTTTACCCCTAAAAACATATTTTTTTATGGTACAGGGCTTGCCAATCCGGCCAATGCCAAAGTTATTAATAAGGTTTTAAAAAAAATATTTACCAAAGCCAAAATAGAAATCAACCATGACTTAACAGCAGCTGCAAGAGCATTATGCGGCAAGCAAAAAGGGATTGCTTGTATTTTAGGTACGGGTGCTAACGCAGGCTATTACAATGGAAAAAAGATTGCTAAAAATAGCCCTGGACTTGGTTATGTTTTAGGTGATGAAGGAAGCGGTGCTTACCTCGGAAAAAAAGTGGTACAGTATTATTTGTACCAAACATTTGACGAAGAACTCATGGCACGTTTTAACAAGCGCTTTAATACCAGTAAAGACGAAATTTTAAACAAAGTATACAAGCAACCGCTTGCCAATAGATACCTAGCAAATTACGCTATATTTTTAAGTGAAAACAGGGGTCATTACATGATTGAAAATATCATTGAAGATGGTTTAAACGATTTCTTTTTCACCCACCTTTATAAATTTAAAGAGAGCTGGAAACTACCCATTAATTTTGTAGGTAGTGTTGCATTTGGTTTTAAAGATGTTTTAAAAGAACTCTGCAACACCTATGAATTAGAATTGGGAAAAGTTTTAAAAGCGCCGATGGAAGGTTTAGTGACCTACCACAAATAATTTTACATGGCTACATTTACAAGAATTACAGAACAGGATTCCAAGTATAGACAGTTGCAAGACATGTCTGTACTTGAAGTGCTCACGAGTATTAACAACGAAGATCAAACCGTTCCGCATGCTGTTGCTGCCGCTATCAACGACATTGAAAAAGTGGTAAGCACCTCTATCGAAAAAATGTTACAAGGCGGTCGTTTAATTTATATTGGCGCAGGTACCAGTGGACGTTTGGGGATTGTTGATGCTAGTGAATGTCCGCCTACTTATGGCGTTCCATACGGTTTAGTTATAGGAATAATTGCTGGTGGAAGCCACGCTATCACAAATGCAGTTGAAAACGCCGAAGATGATCCCAACCAAGGCTGGCTTGACTTACAAGCACATAATATTTGTGATAAAGATGTTGTTATAGGATTAGCTGCCAGTGGCACTACCCCTTATGTAATTAGTGCACTTAATAGTTGCAACCAACATGGTATTACAACCGCAAGTATATCTTGTAACCCAGGCGCCCCATTATCTGCTGCTGCCAAATTTCCAATCGAAGTAGTAGTAGGTCCCGAATTTGTAACAGGAAGTACTAGAATGAAAAGTGGAACGGCGCAAAAACTAGTGCTGAACATGATTTCTACAGCTGTTATGATAGGGCTTGGACGCGTAGAAGATAATAAAATGGTGAACATGCAACTCACTAACGAAAAATTAGTGGACAGAGGTGTACATATGTTAATGAAGCAAATTAATAGCTCCGATTACGAAGTAGCAAAAGCTTTATTGTTACAACATGGCTCTGTTAAAAAAGCTACCGACGTATTTTTGGGTTCTTAATGATAGATACATGCACAACATAGAACCTTTTTTTAATTGGAGACATTTATATACTGCCGAAGAAGATCCAAAATCTCCTTTTTACGGACGAACCTATTCCGAATTTGAATTTACACAAGTAGTATACAATTATTTTATTCATCCACAATGGGACGACTTTGGAAGCCGCACTTTGTATTTGAAATTACTATTTATAGACTACGAAGAAAACTATGCCATCATAGAACTCATTGGCGAATGGAATGATGCCATTGAAAATGATATCATGGAACTCAAAAGAGAAATTGTGGATCACCTTTCTAAACAAGGTATTTGTAAATATATTTTGATCTGTGAAAATGTTTTAAATTTTCATAGTAGTGATAAAGAATATTATCAAGAGTGGTACGACGATGTTTCTGACGAAAATGGTTGGATGGTAGCACTTAACATGCCAGCGCAAACACAACAAGATTTTAAACAAAAAAAACTACACTATTATATCGAGCTCATGGAAATTGACAATTGGCGAAATTTTAAGCCGGGTCATTTATTTGAAAAAATAAACTTTGAACTTTCAAACAGGCTTACCTTATAATAAAAAGTATTTGGCGTTTTCTTTTAAGCAAACCGCGTAGCTTTCACCCACCTTATAATCAGATTCTAAACTAGCAACCTGCAGCGTCAACTCGTTTATTTGTACTGTTATTAAATAGTGACTGCCACAAAATGCAACGCCTGTAATATTTCCTTCAAACCCTTTACCAGTAGGCTTTATAAGGCTTAATTGAGAAGGCCTAATAAACAATTGCTGATTGTCATTTGCTTCAGGAATCAATGTCTTAACTGCTGAAAAAATCCCTACGCTGATACAATTACAGGCACCCAATAATTCCGCTTCATATTCGTTTTGTGGGCTATAAAAAATAGTAGCAGGTGCCTCATCTCTTATAACAGCACCCTCTTTAATAAGTAACATTCGGTTGGCCCAAGGAAGTAAATCTGCGGCGTCATGCGATACTAAAACACAAGTGGTATCAAAATGTTTAGCAATATCTGAAATCACATCCTGCATAATTTGCTTGTGAATTTTATCCAAATTAGAAAACGGCTCGTCTAATAGCAACAAGGACGGCTCAGTAGTAAGCAATTGTGCAAGTACAATGCGCTGTTTTTCTCCCCCAGAAATTTGATTGGTTTTACGAGCAAGTAAATGCTGTATTCTACATATCTCATAGATATGACGAGCCCTTGCAGGTTCCATTTTATTGGCCATTTCAAGTAACTCTTCTACCCTATAATTGTTACGAAGCTCAAAATGCTGCGACAAAAAAGCAATTTTGGGATGACCCGGAATGAGTTGCTCACTCGGCATTAAAATTCGGTTCCCATTAAATAGCACCGATCCTGTTGTGGGTTCGATTAAACCCGCCATCATTTTTAATAGTGTGGTTTTGCCTGAACCCGTTTCACCAGCAATAGCTAATTTTTGACCTTTTGGAAGCCCAAAAGATATAGTGGCGTTAACAGATTCGCCTACATGATTTTTAGCAACGCCACAAACCTCTAATAAAAACATACAATAAAATTAAGCCATTCATCTATTAGCAAGCGGTAATTCGTATATTTGAAATAAATATTTTTAAAATGGCTTTACCCGTAAATAATTCTAAAGCAGGCAAACCTGGAACTAAAAACCAGGCCAACAAAGCACAAGGATCTAAATTTATTGCTAAACCAGGCACCAAAGCAGTGACTGTAGGCAAAAAACCAATTAAAACTGGTGGTTCTAGAGGAAGTTAATTCACGACCCTTAATAGATTAAATCTTCGTAGGCAGCTTGCAGTTCGTAATAGGCATGCTTGTCCCCTGCTAATTTGCAGGCTTCCAAACCCTTTTCATACCAGGTAATGGCTTCTGCTTGTTCTCCCATTTTTTCAAGCAGTTTGGCTAAATGGTAATAAGTACCCACATAACTAGGCGTTTCGGTTACAATGGCCGTAAATAAGTCCCTAGCTTCCTGGTCTTTCCCAATTTTGAGGTACTCGAGCCCTAAAGCATGGCGTAAAAAGTTATCAGACGGCTGGGCTGCCAAAAAACTTAACAATTTTTCTATCCGATCCATAAACCAAAGATAGCCGAACTTTGTAATTAAAATGATACCTATATTTGCAAATAGTTGTTTATGCAACTATGTAAAATCTAGGATAAAAGAGAGCATATGAAAATACTAGTTTGTATCAGTAAAACGCCAGATACCACTGCTAAAATTGCATTTGCAGATGGTGGCAAAAAATTTGAAGAAGCAGGTGTGCAGTGGATTATCAATCCATACGATGAGTGGTATTCACTAGTGCGCGCCATTGAGTTAAAAGAAAAAGACCCCACTACTTTTATACATTTAGTAACAGTGGGTGGTGCAGACGCCGAACCTATCATCAGAAAAGCACTTGCACTTGGTGGTGATGAAGCCATCCGTATCAATACCGATAGTTCTGATAGCTTTTATATTGCTGCACAAATTGCAGCGGTAGCGGCCACCGAAAAGTATGATATCATATTTACCGGAAAAGAAACCATCGACTACAACGGTGCTTCTATTGGAGGCATGGTTGCAGCGCTAGTTGACGCTCCTTATATTTCTTTAGCAACTTCATTTTTATTTGAAGGATCAACAGCTACGATTACAAGAGAAATTGAAGGTGGTGAAGAAGTAGTAACTGTTAATTCTCCTGTTGTTGTTAGTTGTCAAAAAGGTGTTGCCGAACAACGTATTCCTAACATGCGCGGTATTATGGCTGCAAGAACAAAACCACTTAAAGTGCTAGAACCCGCTGCAGCAGAGCATTTAACAAGCATAGAAAGTTTTGAACTTCCTGCCCCAAAAGCTGGCGTTAAACTGGTGAGCCCAGATAACGTAGAAGAACTTGTTCGATTATTACATGATGAAGCAAAAGCTATTTAATTTATTTTAAGTTTATAATTATGGTACTCGTATATATAGATCACCAAGACAATCAAATTAAAAAAAGTTCATTAGAAGCAGTTACCTATGGTGTTGCACTTGCAAAACAATTAGGTACAGATGCGCATGGTTTATTATTAGGAACCGTAAACGACGACCTAGCAGCGCTTGGTGCTTACGAATTAAAAAATGTGTATCAAATTAATGATGCGGCACTCGCTCACTTTGATGCACAAGTATTTGTAAAAACAATTGCAGCGGCTGCCACTAAAGTTGGTGCTACTACCCTCCTGTTTTCGCATAACCAAACAGGTAAAGCAGTTTGCGCAGGAGTGTCTGCACTACTAAAAGCAGGCCTTGTTACTGGTGCCATTGAACTTCCAAAAACAGATGCGGGTTTTGTAGTTAAAAAAACGGTGTTTTCAGGAAAAGCATTTGCCAATGTTTCGATACAAACGGCCATAAAAATTATTTCATTAAGTCCAAATAGTTTTCATACCACGAGCGGTGCTGCTGCAACGGCAAGCATTACTCCACTTGACATTCCTGTTAGTGCAGGTCATGTAAAAATTACTGCTGTAAATAAAACAAGCGGTGAAATTTCATTAACCGAGGCTGACATTGTAGTTAGTGGTGGCCGAGGCTTAAAAGGCCCCGAAAACTGGGGTATTTTACTAGACCTTGCCAAAGAACTTGGTGCAGCAACAGCTTGTTCTAGACCGGTTGGTGATGCACATTGGCGTCCACACCACGAGCACGTGGGTCAAACAGGTGTTCAGGTTGCTCCTAATTTATACATTGCTATTGGTATTTCTGGAGCCATCCAACACCTTGCTGGCGTTAATAGAAGTAAAACCATTGTGGTGATTAATAAAGACCCAGAAGCGCCATTTTTTAAAGCCGCCGACTACGGAATTGTAGGTGACGCCTTTGAAGTACTACCTAAATTAACCGATGCGATTAAAAAAATGAAAGCATCTGCTTAGTTTTTGCGGCCCTTCTGTTCAATTCTATATTTTTTGAATTAATTTCGTGTTGTCTATGAAAAAAATAGAACTCGAAATAGTAGCCCTTTCCCATAGTATCACCCAATCGCATTCTTATGCCGTTGTACTAGGTGAAGCAGGTGGTGGCACTAGAAGGCTTCCTATTGTAATTGGCGGTTTTGAAGCGCAGGCTATTGCTGTTGCTTTAGAGGATATGCATCCTAGTAGACCCCTCACCCACGATTTACTCAAAAACTTCATGACGGCTTTTCATGTAGAGCTTCAAGAAATTATCATCAACGATTTACAAGAAGGTATTTTTTATGCGAAATTGGTTTGCTTTACCGACCATGATACCATCGAAATAGATTCTCGCACTTCCGATGCACTGGCATTAGCCGTTCGTTTTGGATGCCCTATTTATACCTATGAGCATATTTTAGAAAATGCAGGCATTTTAATGGATGAAGGCGGCGTGAGCAAACAAAAAATTGAAGCGGTAGGTAAAGAGCAGCCTTTTGAGGAACAAGATGATATCACCAAATTAGACATCATTGCACTAGAACAATTATTACAAGAGGTTTTAGAAAGTGAAGATTATATTAGAGCCATTGCTATACGTGACGAAATCAATAAAAGGAAAACCAAATGATTTGTTTTCCTTCCTGTAAAATCAACCTAGGATTACGTATCACACAAAAAAGAGCGGATGGATTTCATGCATTAGAAACTGTTTTTTATCCTATCACATTAACGGATGCACTTGAAATCATTATTGAACCAGAAACTAGTGCAGCGCCCTTAACATTTACAAGTTCTGGCCTTACCATTAATGGTGACCCTACCGATAATTTATGTTACAAAGCATACTTCCTTTTAAAAAAAGATTACCCGAGGATCTCAAATATTAAAATGCATTTGCATAAAAAAATTCCAATGGGTGCAGGACTGGGAGGCGGATCTTCGGATGGTGCTTTTACACTTGTAACACTCAACCAACTTTTTAATTTACAGTTATCGGAGCAAGCCTTATTAGACTATGCATTGCAACTTGGAAGTGATTGTCCATTTTTTATACTAAACACACCAGCATTTGCAACAGGTAGGGGTGAATTTTTAACACCCACAAGTTTAGATTTAAAAGGATATAGTATCGTTATAGTAAATCCGGGGATTGCTATCTCTACTAAACTTGCTTTTTCATTGATTACGCCAAAAGCTCCAGATAATAATTTATTGGCCGTCATTCAACAACCCATAACTACTTGGAAGGATGAACTTATCAATGATTTTGAAGAACCTATATTTAATTCATTTCCTGAATTAGCCAATATCAAAGAAACACTCTACCAAAAAGGTGCCATATATGCTTCTATGACAGGTACTGGTAGTACTGTCTATGGAATCTTTCCCACATCCATGATTGACACATTATCCTTTGATTTTCCTTCGCATTATTTTATTGCTACTGCATCTTAAACAAATAAACTATCGTTTGTTTGTATCATCATGTTACGAATCAATCAACGATTGTTGATATCTCATTTTTAAAATCGTTATTTTTTTTATTATTTTACGGATACGATTGCCTGCCATACATTATTTTATTCCTGAACTTTAACTTGGGTTAACATGCTTGTTTCTAAAAACAACCAGGGGTTGTATGATCCCGCTTTTGAACATGATGCATGCGGCATTGGCTTTGTTGCTAACATTAAAGGCATTAAGTCACATCAAAATATTTCTGATGCATTAACAGTATTAGAAAATATGGAACATCGTGGCGCTTCCGGTTTTGAAAAAAATACGGGCGATGGCGCAGGCCTTATGATTCAAATACCGCACGAGTTTTTCTTTGATGAATGTATTAAACTTGGCGCCCACCTACCCAATTATGGCAAGTATGCTGTTGGTGTTTTATTTTTTCCAAAAGATAGTGCGCTAAAACAGGAATGTCGTGAAATATTTGACAGAGCCGCCGAAAAATTAGGACTTGAAATTATCACCTACCGTGAAGTACCGGTAAATACAAAAGATATTGGAAAAACAGCACTCTCTGTAGAACCAAGTATGGAGCATGTATTTATCAAATGCCCCGATGACATAGAAATGCCCGAAGTTTTTGAACGGAAGTTATTTGTTCTCAAAAACTATGCAACGCATACCATTAACAATAGTATCAAAAAAGATGAAATTGGTTTTTATATAGCTTCCCTTTCTTACAAAACAATCATTTATAAAGGTCAGCTAACCAGTTTACAGGTACGTGATTATTTTAACGATTTAAAGGATAAACGCGTAGTATCGGCGTTTGGACTTGTACACTCAAGATTTGCAACCAACACCTTCCCTTCGTGGAAATTAGCACAGCCCTTCAGGTACATTGCACACAACGGTGAAATTAATACCCTGCAAGGAAATTTAAACTGGCTGCGCGCGGGCGAAAAAGGTTTTAGCACCCCCAATTTTTCGAAAGAAGAAATGGACATGTTATTACCTATTGTTACATCCGGACAATCCGACTCGGCTTGTCTCGACAACATGATTGAGCTTTTATTTATGAGTGGTAGATCATTACCACATGTAATGATGATGCTAATACCAGAAGCCTGGGATGATAATGAAAGTATGGATGCTACTAAAAAAGCATTTTACGAATACCATGCCTGTTTTATGGAGCCATGGGATGGCCCTGCTTCTATTTCATTTACCGACGGCAAAATGATTGGTGCAACACTTGACAGAAACGGACTTAGACCTTCACGTTATTGTGTAACCAATGATGACCGAGTAATTATGGCATCTGAAACGGGTGTACTTCCCATTGACCCTTCAACAGTTATAGAAAAGGGCCGACTACAACCTGGAAAAATGTTTGTAGTGGATATGGAACAAGGTCGCATCATTAGTGATGACGAATTAAAACAAAAAATTTGTAGTCAACAACCCTATGGCGATTGGCTCAACCAATATAAAATTAAACTTGAAGAACTACCCGAGCCTCGCGTTATGTTTACGCACCTCGAGCCCGATCAGGTATTTAAATACCAAAAAGTATTTGGCTACTCTACCGAAGATTTAAATACCATTATTGCACCAATGGCACTGGATGGTAAAGAACCAATTGGATCCATGGGTACCGATACCCCACTTGCCATTTTAAGTGATCAACCACAACATTTAAGTAGTTATTTTAAACAATTATTTGCGCAGGTAACCAATCCACCAATCGATCCCATAAGAGAACGTATGGTGATGTCACTTGCCTCATTTGCTGGCAGTAATGCCAATATATTATCGGAAGATCCACTAGCCTGTCACTGCGTTGCTTTAAAGCACCCAATTTTAACCAACCATAATTTGGAAAAAATTAGAAGTATTGACACCGGTATATTCCAAGCTAAAACATTACAAACTTATTTTAGAGCAGACAATAAACCTGGCTCCTTAAAAGCAGGATTAGACAGGCTTTGCCGTTACGCCGTAGACGCCGTTGAAGATGGTTTTGAAGTTATTATTTTAACAGACAGAGCTATCGATTCGGATCATGCACCCATTCCTTCATTACTAGCAACAGCTGCCGTTCACCACCACCTAATTAGAAAAGGTTATCGTGGACAAGTAGGTATCATTGTTGAAGCCGGTGATATTTGGGAGGTACATCATTTTGCATGTCTTGTTGCCTTTGGTGCCACAGCCATCAACCCATACCTAGCACTTTCTAGTATTAGAGACATGAAAATTGCTGGGAAACTAGACACTTCATTAGAAATTGACAAGCTCAAAAAGAACTACATAAAAGCAGTAAATGATGGACTATTAAAAGTCTTTTCAAAAATGGGCATCTCTACTTTACAATCTTATCAAGGCGCACAAATATTTGAAATTATTGGCCTCAATAAAAAAGTAGTAGATCATTATTTTACAGGCGCTACCTCCCGGATAGAAGGAATGGGACTCGACGAAATAGCAAAAGAAATAATGGCCAAACATTATTTTGCATTTCCTAAAAAACAAATATCTGTTAACCGCTTAACAGTGGGTGGTGTGTATCAATGGAAGCGTAAAGGTGAATTTCATTTGTTTAACCCGCAAACCATTCACTTATTACAACACGCTACCAAGTCAAACGATTTTGAAGTATATAAAAAATACGCAAGGCTCATTAACGATCAATCCGAAAAAGCAGCAACTCTTAGGAGCCAATTTAAATTTAAAAAAACGAGACCTAGTATTTCTATTGATGAAGTAGAACCTGCTACAAATATTTACAAACGTTTTGCAACAGGTGCCATGTCATTTGGTTCTATTTCTTGGGAGGCACATACTACCCTTGCCATTGCTATGAACCGTTTAGGCGGTAAAAGTAACACTGGTGAAGGTGGTGAAGACGAACAGCGCTACACACCTCTTGCAAATGGCGATTCTATGCGCTCGTCCATTAAGCAAGTTGCGAGTGCAAGATTTGGCGTTGACAGTTATTATTTAACCGAAGCCGACGAATTACAAATTAAAATGGCACAGGGTGCCAAGCCTGGCGAAGGTGGTCAACTACCAGGTCATAAAGTAGATGATTGGATTGGTAAAACAAGAAACGCAACACCTGGTGTTGGATTAATTTCACCACCGCCCCACCACGATATTTATTCGATCGAAGATTTATCTCAATTAATATTTGATCTAAAAAATGCAAACCGAGCAGCGCGCATCAATGTAAAATTGGTATCAAAAGCAGGTGTTGGCACCATTGCAGCTGGTGTGGCAAAAGCAAAGGCAGACGTAGTACTTATAGCAGGGCACGACGGCGGTACGGGAGCCTCTCCTATTAGTTCTATTAAACATACTGGACTTCCTTGGGAACTAGGCCTCGCCGAAACACATCAAACACTCGTAAAAAATAAATTACGTTCAAGAATTACCGTGCAGGCAGACGGCCAAATGAAAACGGGTAGAGATATTGCTATTGCAACACTACTTGGTGCCGAAGAATGGGGCGTTGCTACTGCTGCACTTATTGTAGAAGGTTGCATTATGATGCGTAAATGTCATGTAAACACCTGTCCTGTTGGTGTTGCAACACAGGATCCTGAATTACGCAAACGCTTTACCGGAGATCCTGATCATGTAGTTAACTTTTTTACATTTATAACACAGGAGCTTCGAGAAATTATGGCGGAGCTTGGCTTTAAAACCATTGATGAAATGGTAGGCCAAGTAGATGCACTTGAAATGCGAGACGATATTACACATTGGAAGTATAGTAAACTAGACTTATCTAGTATTTTATATAAAGAACCTGCAGATGCTTCTACTGGATTGTACAAACAAGAAGCACAGGATCATGAACTTTCAAATGTGTTGGATTGGAAATTATTAGATGCCGCAAAAGAAGCCATTGCAAATGGTACAAAAGTAAAAGCTGCTTTTCCTATCACCAATATCGATAGAACTACGGGGACTATATTATCCAACGAAATCACTAAAAAATATAAAGCGGCTGGACTCCCTGATGGAACCATTCATTATACATTTACAGGAACAGCAGGACAAAGCTTTGGTGCCTTTAACACAAAAGGTGTAACCCTAGAAATTGAAGGTGATGCCAATGATTATTTTGGCAAAGGACTTAGCGGGGCAAACCTTATTATTTATCCAAGTAAGCAGGCAACATTTGTTGCAGAGCAAAATAGCATTATTGGAAACGTTGCACTTTATGGTGCCACATCAGGCACTGCATTTATTAGAGGTAAAGCGGGCGAACGTTTTGCTGTAAGAAACTCTGGCGCACAAGTAGTTGTTGAAGGCGTAGGCGATCATGGATGCGAGTATATGACGGGCGGTACAGCCATTATTTTAGGAGAAACTGGCCGAAACTTTGCAGCTGGCATGAGTGGTGGTATTGCTTATATCTATGATACTGCTGGCAGTTTTACAGACAAATGCAATACAGAAATGGTGGATCTAGACCCATTAAATGAAGCGGATAAAAAATACTTACATGGGATGATTGGACAGCACGCTTCTTTAACAGAAAGTAAAGTGGCAGGTTTTATCATGTCTGACTTTGACAATCAGTTAGCACATTTTGTAAAAGTATTTCCAAGAGATTATAAAGCAGTGCTTTTACAAAAAGAAAAAAACAATCAAAAAGCGATTTAAATTTTATATAGATGGGTAAGCCTACCGGATTTATTGAATTTACGAGAGAGTTGCCATCAAAAAGGGCGCCACAAGAAAGAATTAAAGACTACAATGAATTTGTAGAAAAATATTCAGATCAAAAACTAAAAGAGCAATCGGGAAGATGCATGAACTGTGGTGTTCCGTTTTGTCACAACGGATGCCCTTTAGGCAATATCATTCCTGAATTTAACGACGCAGTTTATAATAGCAATTGGGAAGAAGCCTACGAACTATTAAGTGTAACCAATAATTTTCCGGAGTTTACAGGACGTATTTGTCCTGCACCTTGTGAGAGTGCATGTGTACTTGGTATCAATCAACCTGCTATTGCTATCGAAGAAATTGAAAAGCATATTATTGAAATAGCGTTTGAAAAAGGATTTGTTAAACCTAAAAATCCAAACATAAGAACGGGTAAAAAAATTGCTGTGATTGGTTCAGGGCCTGCAGGATTAGCCACTGCAGCTCAATTAAATTATGCAGGACATTATGTTACTGTGTTTGAAAGAGATGATGCACCTGGAGGTCTTTTAAGATATGGTATCCCAGATTTTAAATTAGAAAAATGGGTGATTGATAGACGCATACAATTATTAGAAGAGGAAGGTGTGGTTTTTAAATGTAATACCCATGTTGGTGTTACTATAAAAATGGATGAAATTATTAGTGAGCACCATGCTGTTGTTATTGCAGCAGGTTCAACCATTCCAAGAGATTTAGACATTCCGGGTAGAACATTAGAGGGTGTGCATTTTGCTATGGATTTTTTAAAGCAACAAAACAAAAGAGTAAGCAATAAAAAAGTGGAAGGAGATGCCATACTTGCAACTGGACAAGATGTTGTTGTTATTGGCGGTGGTGATACAGGAAGTGATTGTGTAGGTACATCCAATAGACAAGGCGCAACTTCTGTTACACAATTAGAACTCATGCCAAAACCACCAGTTTCCAGAAACGATGTAATGCCATGGCCTACCTACCCGATGACTTTAAAAACAACAAGTTCACATGAAGAGGGCGCTAGTAGAGAATGGGCAGTACTAACCAAACGATTTATTGGTGAAGCAGGTAAGCTCACTGGTATTGAACTCGTAGACATTACTTGGAAAGCTGCTACAATTGATAAACCAGCCAGATTTGAAGAAGTTGAGGGAACGACTAGAATTGTACCTTGTCAAAAAGCATTTTTAGCTATGGGCTTTTTGCATCCACAGCATCAAGGCTTTATTGATGAAATTGGTGTAGAACTGGATGCAAGAGGTAATGTTGGAGCCAATGAAACAGACTATGCAACAAGCATAAACAAGGTATTTGCGGCAGGCGATGCAAGAAGAGGACAATCCTTAGTGGTATGGGCCATTAGTGAAGGCCGTGAGTGTGCTAGAAAGGTGGATGAGTACTTAATGGGTTATTCTTCCTTAGAATCTAAAGACAAAAGCTACATAATTAATATATAATTTATATTTTAATATATTATGTCAAAAGCCTGATTTTATTAAAATCAGGCTTTTTTGTTTCTATAAATGTTGAATATTGTTGTATTTTATCTCATTATCCTCAAAGTGCTATTCACATTAATTTTATTTATATGTTTATATATTTTGTTATATAGTATAAGAATTAGGCTAATTTAGAGTATAATTCTTTATATAATTATTTTAAATCATTTGTTAATGTATCAGAAAAAACTAAACGTATACAATGTAGCACCGTTTGTGGCGCTACTCATTGTCGCAATTTTAGCCATTTTTGCGCCTCCAGAATTAAGTTTTGAAGACAAAACAGGTGCCTATAATGGTGCAGATATTGCCTGGATACTTGTAGCCACAGCCTTAGTGTTTTTAATGACACCAGGTTTAGCCTTTTTTTATGGGGGTATGGTACACCGAAAAAATGTGATTTCAACCATGATCAAAAGTGTAGTTGCAACTGGTGTCGTAACCATAATTTGGGTAACCGTTGGCTATAGTTTATGTTTTGGAGATTCGATAGGCGGTTGGATTGGAAATCCAACTACACATATATTTATGAAAGGGGTTATGAGTGGAAAACCATGGAGCCTTGCCCCTACTATTCCACTTGGTTTATTTGCACTATTTCAATTGATGTTTGCGATAATTACACCAGGACTTGTAGTAGGTGCTGTTGCAGAAAGAGTAAAGTTTACTTCTTATATTTTATTCATTGTTTTATTTAGCCTATTTGTATACGCTCCAATTGCACATTGGACATGGCATCCAGAAGGATTTTTATTTAAAATGGGTGCATTAGACTTTGCAGGCGGAACGGTGGTTCATATTTCTGCTGGCTGCGCTGCACTCGCAGGTGCGCTTGTTTTAAAACGTAGAAAAGCACACTTAGAACAACAAGAAATTCCCCCAGCAAATATCCCCTATGTATTAATTGGCACCAGTTTATTATGGTTTGGTTGGTTTGGATTTAATGCAGGTTCTGCACTTGGCGCAAACGCTCTTGCGGTAACTGCATTTGTCACCACCAATACCGCTGGTGCTGCAGCTGGTTTATCGTGGATGTTTTTTGATGTAATGCGTGGCAAAAAACCATCGGTACTTGGCTTTTGCATTGGTGCTGTAGTTGGCTTAGTCGCAATTACCCCTGCTGCTGGTTTTGTTGCGGTTCCGCAAAGTATTTTTATAGGTTTTACAGCTGCTATCATTTCAAATTTAGCAGTCTACTACAAGTCTAAATCTAAACTCGATGATACCTTAGACGTCTTTCCTTGTCATGGAGTAGGCGGTATGGTTGGTATGTTAATGACAGGCGTATTTGCAACTAAAACCGTTAATGGCGCTGGCGCAGAAGGTTTATTGTATGGTAATACCGAATTTTTTATCACGCAAGTTAAAGCACTTGTAATTGTTGTAGCGTATAGCTTTTTAGTATCACTACTCATCTTTAAAGCAATTAGCTTGATGCTTCCACTGCGCGTAAGTCAAGAAGAAGAAGAAATAGGTTTAGATGCAACACAACACGATGAAAAATATGGAAGAAACCCACAAAAAATATAAAAAAACAAGGTACAGTCTTGTATAAATTCTCTGACCAGAATTTAAGACTGTACCTCTTAGTTTACTAAAAACCAACACAATGTTAAAGAAAATTCTAATCGCTAGTGCAATTTGCTGCACTATTGTACCCTGTTTTGCACAAAAAGACAGTACAAAAAAAAATCCCACAATTATTTCTGCCTACGTTGAAGGCTATTATAGAGGCCTATTAAAAAATGGGGGTGGAAGTAATAATAACTTTACAAGTTTTACCAATGCCCATAATCGATTTAATCTAGGCATGGCAAGTATTAAAGTTGATCAAACTTTACAAAAATTTACTGCTAGTCTAGACTTAGGAATAGGCAAGAGAGCTGATGAGTTTTCATACAATGATAAAAATATTTTAAAAAATATCAAACAAGCTACCCTCTCCTATGCCGTTAATGATGATTTAAAATTAACAGCCGGAAAATTTGCTACGCATATTGGCTATGAATTACTAGACGCAACCAGCAATAGAAATTATAGTATGTCTTATGGATTTTCTTATGGCCCATTTTTTCATACAGGATTTAAAGCAGATATTGTCATAGGTAAAAAAACTGCCCTTATGGTAGGAATTGTAGACCCAACCGATCATTCTAGCTTTAACAACAAACCAAAATATATCATTGCACAAATAAGTACTTCTAGTAAGAATGATAAAGTTAAAGGCTATCTAAATTTTTTAAATGGCGACTTAACCACGCAATATAATTTAGTTGTAATTGCCTCCATAACAAATAAAGTGAGTACTGCTTTTGACGCTAGTATCAACCAACAAAAGTTTGGTACAAGAGGCAGCAGTTGGTCTTCCAAAGCATTTTATATCAACTACGATATCACTGAAAAATTAGGCCTTACAGTAAGAGAAGATTTTTTTAGTGATAGAACAATAAGTCCTATTGGAGTAGGTAGCGTAAATGCCACCACTTTATCTGGGAAAATAAAAATGAATAAAGTAACAATAATTCCAGAAGTAAGAATCGACAGAGGTATAACACCACTATTTAGTACTAAAACAGGAACCGCCACTAGCGCATCAAACTTTATAGTGGCTGCCATTTACGCGTTTTAATAGTTCAGTAATAGCAAGCAATCGAAAAAAGTGGCGGTTCCATTTAATGGGCCGCCATTTTTAATGGTACATATTAGAATATTGCTTAAGTTAGCACCTATGAATTGGGGGATTCGAACTATTAGATACATATATAGCGTTTACGCACTTCTTACTTTTGTTTTAGTAATGCTTGTGCTCATGCCCTTTGTTTTTATATCACTCTCATTTGGTCGTGTAAAAGGCGGAAATTATATTTATCATTTGTGTAAAATATGGGCTTCGGTATGGTATGTTTTTTTAGGCGTAAGGCACCAAGAAATTCATGAAATAGAACACGAAAAAAGCCAGCAATATATATTTATTGCCAACCACAATTCTTACATGGATATCCCTCCCATTGTTTTAATTGCACATAGCCCACTACGTATTTTAGGAAAATATGAATCATCAAAAATTCCATTATTTGGCTGGATGTACAAACAAGCTGTTATACTAGTTGACAGAAGCAACCCAGAAAGAAGAGCCCAAAGTGTTCGGGAATTAAAACAAGCCATTGATGACGGCTTATCCATTTTTTTATTTCCAGAAGGCACATTTAACGAATCGGAACAACCGCTTAAATCATTTTTTGATGGCGCCTTTCGTATTGCCATTGAAACACAAACCCCCATTAAGCCCCTCTTATTTATTGATACCATGGAGCGCATGAATTTTAGTTCGGTATTTTCTATAACGCCGGGCAAAAGCAGGGTGGTATATTTAGCGGATATTCCTGTAGCCGGATTAACACTAGAAGACTTACCCGCGTTAAAAGCAAAAGCCTACCATTTAATGGAAGAAGGCCTCAAAAGATACCGCAAATACCCAACCGTTTTAAGCGTATTTTAGCAAAAAATTGGGCCCTTGTTCGCAGAAATCATTATACCACTTGCTTTACCTAAAAACTACACATGGGCCATCCCTGCTAGGTTTCAGGCGCTCGTAAGCCCCGGCATTAGAGTTGAAGTATTACTAGGCAGAAACAAAAAATATGCAGGTATCATTAAAAAAATCACCCTCGAAAAGCCTGCTGCTTTTGAACCCAAAGAAATTTTACAAGTAATTGATGAAACACCCATCCTTCACCCTACGCAACTTGAATTTTGGGAATGGATGGCATCCTATTATATGTGTACAGAGGGTGAAGTAATGCAAGCGGCCGTACCAGCCAATTTAAAATTAACCAGTGAGAGTATTTTAATATGGAACGAAGACCGTACACTTGATTTTTCTGATTTAAGTGATAACGAATATGTGGTAGCCGAAGCACTGCATATTAAAAAGGAACTCAGGCTTTCGGAAGTACAACAAATAGTGGACAGTTCGCACGTGTATCCACTCATCAAAAAACTCATTGAAAAAGAAGTTTGCTTTATTTGGGAAGCCTTAAAAGATAAATACAAAGCAAAAAAAGAAACCTTTATTCGGTTATCAGATGCGTATAAAACTGAAGCTGCGCTTGAAACGCTAGTAAACAACTGGACCAAAGCGCCAAAGCAAATGGAACTGCTCCTCGCATTTATACATTTGCAAAAGACTGCGCCAGAAGTAATTCAATCAGAGCTTTTAAAAAAATCGGGTGCGAATGCTGCACAATTAAAAGGACTCCTAGAAAAAGGAATATTAATAGCCGACAAAAGAGCCGTAGACCGTTTCAATTATGGAATTGACAATACCGAATTAGAAAATACGTACACCCTATCTGAAGCACAAACAAATGCCTACAATAACCTCGTTACTATATTTGATACAAAACCTGTTTGCTTACTACATGGCGTAACCGCTAGTGGTAAAACCCAAATTTATATTAAACTCATAGAATCCTTTATAGCAAAGGGCCAGCAAGCACTATACATGCTGCCAGAAATTGCTTTAACGGCTCAAATGATACGCCGTTTACAATTTTACTTTGGTGATAAAATTGCCATTTATCATTCTAAATTTAACGCCAACGAAAGAGTAGAAATTTGGAACAAAGTAAACTCTGGACAAATAAAAATTGTGCTAGGCGCTAGATCGGCACTTCTATTACCCTTTAAAAATTTAGGTCTTATTATTGCCGACGAAGAGCATGATCCTTCTTATAAACAACAAGACCCTGCGCCACGTTACCATGCAAGAGACGCTGCCATCTATTATGCAACACTATTTAATGCCAAAGTATTACTTGGTAGCGCCACCCCTTCTATAGAAAGTTATTACAATGCGCTTCAACATAAATTTGGACTCGTTACATTACTAGAACGCTTTGGAGCAGCTACACTGCCCACCATTGATATTATCAATGTTCAAAAATTACCTAAAAAAGGAAAAGTAGCACTTACCGAACCACTTATAGAAGCCATTAAAGAAACACTCGCAAAAAATAAGCAAGTGATTTTATTTCAGAATAGAAGAGGCTATGCCCCCTATATGATTTGTGACACCTGCGGATGGATTCCACAATGTAAACAGTGCGACGTAACACTCACCTACCACAAAGCAAAAAATACTTTAACCTGTCATTATTGCGGCATCAATTATCCGGTTGTAAACCAGTGTGCCGCCTGTGGTAGCAATCAGTTCACCCAAAAGAATTTTGGCACCGAGCAAATACAAGAACTCTTATCGGAACTATTACCAGATGCGCGTATTGCCCGAATGGATCATGATAGTGTAAAAGGAAAAAATGAGCACGACGCCCTCATTAAATTATTTGAACAACGCGCCATAGATATTTTAGTAGGCACACAAATGGTGGTAAAAGGGCTAGACTTTGAACACGTTAATTTAGTAGGCATTATTGACGCCGATGGTATTTTAAGTTTCACAGATTTTAGGGTCAACGAAAAAGCCTATCAGCTCATGGAACAAGTAAGTGGTAGGGCTGGCCGTAAAGATGATCAAGGAAAGGTACTTATTCAAGTAAGCCAGGCAAATCATCCCGTGCTTCAATTTGTGCAGCAGCATAATTACCCCGCCCTATTTAATTTTGAAATTGACAACCGTCAAGAATTCAACTATCCTCCTTTTTCCAGAATCATACTTATAACCTGCAAGCACGTAGATAAAAACGTAGCACAGGAGGCTGCTAATATATTAATGCGTGGACTGAGTAGTAGTTATGGAAAATATATTACAGGGCCAGCACAACCCGTTGTAGACCGTATTAGAAATCAATACTTATGGGAACTACTTTGTAAAATTCCAAAACAACAAGTAAGCATAGGAACTTTTAAAACGAGGTTGCAGCAGCAAATTTTGATTCTGCAAACCAACAAACGATATAGATCGGTGAGCATCGTTATCAATGTAGATCCGCTTTAGATGTTTAGCTGCGCTTGATGTGGATGCGCGCTTGATGTGAATGCGCGCTTGAATTGGATCCAATTATTATTTTACAACTGAACAAAAAAAATTTGACAAAAAAAAGAGCTGCCGTAAGGCAGCTCTTTTAGTATAACAATTATTACTGTATTAGTAGTTTAACTTTAATTCAACTCTTCTATTAGCAGCACGTCCTTTTGCAGTTTTGTTATCAGCAATTGGATTCTTAGAACCAAATCCTACAACCATGATTTTAGCTGCATCAACTTTACCTTTTGTAGTAAGGTATGTTTGAACGCTCTTAGCACGGTTTTCAGATAAAGGATCATTGATTGCATCAGTACCTGTGTTATCACAATGGCCTTCTACAGATAATTTTAAATTAGCATCTTCATTTAAAGCTTTTGCAATTTTATTTAATCCTTTGAAAGAACTAGAAGCTAATTTAGCACTACCAGTTACAAAAGAGATTTTTTTAGCACCATCAGTAATTGTTTTAGCAACTTCTTGCTTGATTGCAGGACAACCATTGTTTTCCTTTACACCCGCAAGTGTTGGACACTTATCTTCTTCATCATTTACACCATCACTATCAGTATCTGGTACAGGGCAACCTTGGTAACGTGCAACACCTGCAACTGAAGGACATTTGTCTTCTTCATCATTGATACCATCTTTATCAGTATCAGGAATAGGACAACCTTGGTATTTAGCTAAACCTTTTACAGTTGGGCATTTATCGTTTTCGTCATTTACACCATCCTTGTCTGTATCAGGTACAGGGCAACCATCATATTTTGCAACGCCGGGGGCAGTAGGACATTTGTCTTTGCTGTCAACTAAACCATCATTGTCGCTATCTTTTTCAGGAGCTGGTGGTGGTGGTGGCGGAGGTGTAACTTTTACTGGCTCTGGCTTATCCTTGATTGGAGAAACAATACCGATATTGTATGACAAATGATTTGTTGCTAAACTTGACATTGCAGTTCTGTGCACAAAATTAGTAGTCAAGAAATTATCATTTCCTAACTTAACTTGTAAGCCAACTCCAATTGGAGCGTATGTAGCAAAATAAGTTCCACCGTAGATTGATGCACCAGCACCAATTGTAAAGTAAGGAACAATAAGATAATTATCTTTTAGCATCTTAACATTAACAGCAACATCTGTTTCAAGTAATAATCTTTTTGCTGAAGGAACAGCTAAACCTGATTTTGCTCTAAATGGATATCTTACTGAAGCAGCACCAACGCTAACTTGCAAATCAACATATTCATTAAGACCTTCGATATACTGAAAAGACATACCTGGATCTAGATTCTTGATTTTAGTCCATTGGTTGTTGGTTAATACAGATGACGCTGAACCAGCACCAATTAAACCTGCAGTAGTTACATCTTGCAATAGAAAATGGAACCCAAGTGATGGTCTTTTTTTATAACTGATTGGGGTAGTTTGTGCAGTTGCAGAAACAGCCATTCCAATCACAATTAAAGAAAAGAGTAATTTCTTCATAAACAGTTTTTTATTAATTATTGCAAAAATACAAGGTGAAACTGATTTTGAGAAAAAATTAATCAAAAACTAGGGTATTAATTTACCCCAATCGGTGTAAAAACTACTTATTAGCCAGTTTTTCTACTTTTTGCACCAAAACCTTGCCTATTCCATGCTTAAATATGCCAATTTCTTTGGCTGCTACACTTGTTAAATCAACGATTCTACCCTTTTTAGACATAGATTTTGCCATTCGGTCATTTATCTTAACAATCACAAATAAATTATTCTTGGGATTCAAGACCTTTACATAAATACCTAGCGGGAAATAATTACTTGCAGCAGTATATTTTGCGTGGCTAAACTTTGCACCAGTTGCTGTTTTCCTACCTTCAAATTTTAAGCTATAATAACTTGCAGTTCCTTTTTTTACAGGTCCTACGGCTTTGTAAGAAATATCCTGGAAAATGAGGATTGTAGATGTATCGTTTACAAGTTGATCTTGTGCATGTACACCCACAAAAAGAGTAGCAAAGAGTACAAATAATAGATATTTAAAGATGCTTGGCATGTACTTAAAGTTACAATAAATAAGAATGAAAAGTAAATAATTACAAAACTATACAACCGAAAGCTTCTATTATAAATTGAAGCAAACCTCACAATAAGTTAAAAATCAGTAATTTAGATAGATTCAGCTTTTACAACTGCTGATAAATTAATAGGGCCGTGAATATGCGGAAACACCTCATTAATGGAAGTAGCCAGTTCAAAAATAAGAGGGCTAGTTACTTTAGATTTTTCGATGGTAAGTTTTACTAAATTGTTTTGACCCATGTAATAACGGTCCAGAACACCTGCAACCTGATCTTGGGTACTGCAATGAATAAATCCTTCGGTTGCCAAACTGTCGGCGGTATAAGCACCAGCGGTTTGCGCCTTCTCCCAAGCTGCGGCTGTTGTAATATGGTAAATGTAACCTGACTCCATAATCTTATTTTAATCCTTGATAATCAAGGGTATTTGTTGGGCTCGAAGCATCAAATCCACTAAAACCATGGAAGTAACAGCTTCTAAAACAACGGGGACACGAAGTGCAATACACAAATCATGCCTTCCTTTAACGGAAAAAGGTTCTACTATATTGCTTTCCCAGTTCCAGCTTTGCTGTTCTTTAGGCGTTGAGGCGGTTGGTTTGATCGCAATTTTAAAATATAAATCGTTTCCATTTGTGATACCCCCTACTATTCCACCCGCATGATTGGTACTTGTTTTGCCAGATGCATCCAAAATGGCATCGTTATGGTTTACGCCAAACATTTTTGCAGCCGCAAATCCAGTTCCAAACTCGATACCCCTTACAGCCGGAATAGAAAAAACAGCGTGAGCCAACATAGATTCTACCGAATCAAAGAAATGTTCTCCGAGTCCTATAGGCAAATTAGAAGCCGTACAATCTACAATACCGCCAATACTATCTTTAGCGTCAATAGCTACCTGCAACCCCTTATCAAGGTCTGTTTCACCTCCAATTTCTAAAATTGTTGAATGAACTTTAATAGCATTTGTTTTTGCCAATAGTTTTTTTGCAATAACACCAGCAGCAACCAAACATACTGTTAAACGGCCACTAAAATGTCCGCCTCCTCTGTAATCTTCAAAGCCTCCATATTTTGCATGCGCTGTAAAATCGGCGTGGCCAGGACGTGGTACTTCACGGTGCTTATCGTAATCTTCGGATCTGGTATTATTGTTTTCAAATAAAATTGTAATGGGTGCACCAGTAGTAAATCCTTTAAAAATACCTGATTTAAAAATGGGCAAATCGTCTTCCTTTCTGGGCGTTGTACCTTTTTGCACCCCTCCTTTTCTTCTTTCGGTATCTTCTATAAAATCTGATTCTTGAATTGGCAATCCAGCTGGACATCCATCAATTGTAATGCCCACACAAGCACCATGCGACTCGCCAAAAATATGTACTCGAAATAAATGTCCAAAGGTATTCATGGGTATAAAATTTATGGAAGCCGTTTACTGATAATCGACCTCAGCAGAAAGATACGAAAGGTCTTTGAAAAAATGTGGGTACGATTTATTAATCGCATCTGCATCCTCTATTTCTACATCACCATTTGCTTTTAATGCAGCTACAGCACATGCCATGGCAATGCGGTGGTCATGTCTAGAATGAACAACACCTCCTGTTACCCCTTTACCACCTTCAATAATCATTAAATCATCTTGTAGGGTAATTGAAACACCAAGTTTTCCAAACTCCTCCTGTAATGTTAAAGCTCTATCACTTTCTTTGTGGGCAAGCCTACTCACACCTTCAATGACTGTTTTACCAACACAAAAAGAAGCAAGCGCAACAAGTGGGGGAAATAAATCGGGACAATCGGTGGCATTAAAATGAAACGCTTTTAGAGGTAACGGTGCAATTTCAATTCGTGTAGGCTGAATAGAAATTTGACAACCAGCATCTATAAGTGCTTGTAAAACCGCTTTATCGGCCTGCGTAGAAAATGGATCTAACCCTTCTACAACAATGCCTCCGGCAATCGCACCAGCAACGAGTAAAAACGAAGCGCCACTCCAATCTCCTTCTACCTGATAGGTAATTGGATTTAATGATTGTTTATTATCAGCCGCCTTAAAAACAAACTGCTCATGATTGATACAATTTACATGCCAACCAAAATGATTCATTACAGAAAGTGTAAGATCGATGTAAGGTTTGCTTTTTAAATTGGTAACCGTAATGGTACAATCAGATGCACCTGCACCTCCATAGGCCATTAATAGTCCTGTTAAAAATTGAGAACTAAGAGAGCCATCTACGGTAATATTTTGTGGGTTAATGGGCCCCTGAATTTGAAGTGGTAATTTACCCGCATCAGATGTTATGGAAACACCTATTTGTGGTAAGATTTCATCAAAAAAATGCATGGGTCTAGTTGTTAAACTACCCATACCAGTAATTGTAATTGGAATACTACTTAATGCAGCAATGGGCGTAAACATTCTAATGCCAAGCCCGCTCTCCCCACAATTAATAGTGTTACTTTCTGGATGTACGCCACTAGAAACAATATGCAAATTCCCATTATCTAATTTGGTAACAACAGCACCTAGTTTTTGAATTACATCTATGGCAGCAACATCATCGTTACTAACGCCCGGGTTGACAATAACGGTTTCCCCATTTCGTATGAGCGCAGCTGCACACGCGCGCTGCATACTGCTTTTACTAGCAGGCGCTGTAATGGTTCCAGTAATTGTAGAAGGGGTTACACGCGCTTTCATCATGACTGAATCCCTTTTAATATTTTTTCAAGTGTTACAAATGGAATGGCATGAATAACACCCTTACCTACTTTTTCCAACAAGATGTAATGAACGGCATCCTTTGTTTTTTTCTTATCCTTTTGTAAAATAGTAACCGCTTTTGAAATATTAAATGAAGCATAGGTTGGTAAACCATACTTTTCTAAAAGTGCCACCAACGCATTTCTACTTTTAAAATTTATTAATTGTTCCGAAATTACGGCTGCATAGGTCATACCAATACTAATGGCCTGACCATGGCTTAATTCGTAAGAATTTTCAAGTGCATGACCAAGGGTATGCCCAAAGTTTAAAAGCTTACGATCCGCTTTTTCAAATTCGTCGGCTAGTACTACTTTGGTTTTAATCATTACATTTCGCTCCACTAGCTTTGCAGTTAAAGACAAATCTTTTTTATAAGAAGCGAGTGTGTGGGACTCTAATTGTTTAATCAGTGCAGCATCTTTAATTGCAGCATGCTTGATAATTTCTGCAAAACCATTTTGCCACTCAGTTAGTGGTAATGATTTTAAAAAACTGGTATCAAAAAGTAAAAAATTAGGTTGTCTAATAATACCTACCATATTTTTGTAAACGCCAACATCTATGCCATTTTTTCCGCCAATAGAAGCGTCTACCATGGCAAGTAAAGAAGTAGGCACAAAACCTACTGCAATACCACGCATGTATATACTAGCCACATAACCAGTAATATCTGTAATAACGCCACCGCCAACACCAATTAAAGTAGTTTGACGATCGGCACCAAGTTCAATGAGTTGATCAATTACCACGTCTACGGTTTGCTGTACTTTATACTGCTCACCTGGTTTTAAAACAATTGTATTCCAACCTTTAAACTTTTTTTTATGGGCCTCAAAAACATTTTCATCCGTAATGATTACAGCCGATGTAACAGGCACTATATTTTTTAATGCATCAAAAGAAGCATCAAAATAATATTGAACCGGCTTACCCGAAAAATGAAAAGTTCTTTTTTTCATCGGAAATAAATTATGCAAGAGATCCTAAATTAGGAATTCATGATTTTATTTTGATGGTTGATACTTTCCATATGCACCGCATCAAAATATTTGGTAATAAATTCTTGACTTAATCCAAGCTTCTCTCCTCTTTCGTAGGCGCGCGCTAAAATCGAATTCCATCTGTTCGTTTGCAAAATGGTGATGTTGTTATCCTTTTTGTATTGACCAATTTTATCGGCAACTTTCATTCGTTGACCAATGAGTTGCAATAGTTCATCATCTAGCTGGTTAATTTGCTGACGCATTTTTTCCATCACTGCATGTAGTTCTTCAGAATCAATAGTCTCTGTTCTCCAAACGATAGAACTGATCATTTCCCCTAAACGTTCTGGGGTAACTTGCTGTTTAGCATCACTCCAAGCATTATCAGGATCGATATGGCTTTCAATAATAAGTCCGTCAAAATCAAGGTCAATGGCTTTTTGTGCAACATCCATTAGAATATCTCTTCTACCACAAATATGGGAAGGGTCATTTATGAGCAGCATACCCGGATTACGACGCTTCATTTCGATGGCTAAATGCCACATCGGTGCATTTCTATACTCGGTGTTACCATAAGAACTAAATCCTCTATGGATAAGACCAATATTTTTAATGCCCGCATTTGCAACGCGCTCCACTGCACCAATCCATAATTCTAAGTCGGGGTTGATGGGGTTTTTAATAAGTACCGGAACATCAGCTCCTTTTAATGCATCTGCAACATCTTGCACACTAAAAGGATTTACGGTGGTTCTTGCACCAATCCATAAAACATCTACACCAAAATGAAGCGCATCTTCTACCTGTTTAGCAGTAGCCACCTCAACCGCTACTGGCAATCCAGACTCTTTTTTAGCTTGTTGTAACCAAGGTAAACCCTTGGTACCAATACCTTCAAAGCTACCAGGGCGTGTTCGTGGCTTCCAAATACCAGCGCGTAAAATATCTACTTTACCAGTAGCCGCTAGTCTGGTTGCGGTTTGAACAACTTGCTCTTCTGTTTCTGCGCTGCAGGGGCCAGAAATAATTAAGGGTCTTTTTTGTAGAAGTGCTTCCACTTCTTTTTTTGTTTCGATTGCTTGCTCCATAAAAAAAATTAAACAATATAAAATTACTCTCCGCGTCTTGGCTTGCGCTCACCTCCACTATCCGCATCATTCATTCGAATGCGTCTACCTTTATAGTTTTTACCATCAAGTGCATTCACCATTTGCTTAGCTGCACCTTTTTCAATTTCGATCCAAGAGTTCATGTCTTTCATATCAATTCTACCAAGTGCCTCTTTTTTAAGATCACTCATATCTAGAATGTATTGTAAGAAACTTGCTTTGTAAAAACCATCTTTTGTACCAAGGTTTACAAAAAGTCGGCTATATCCATTACCGCCACCTCTTGCATATTCTTTTCTATTATCACCTCTTCCACCATCACGGTCTCTACCATCTCTGCGTCTTGCCTGATCTGGCGCGTCGCTTTGTTCGCGTCTACCTTTGTCTCTGTGGTTTAGATCTTCTGCGTTTTCATAATACTTCAAGAACCTATCAAATTCCATGGCAGCAACGCGCTTAAGCACATCTTCTTTGCTAACGTCAGCAAATTTTTCTGCAAGCATGGGAACATAGGTTTCATAATCACCATGGCTAATATCTGCAGACAATAATTTTTCCATAAAAAAGAAAAATTGCTTGCGACAAACATCTTTACCACTTGGAATATCTAATTTAGAAAACTTAGAATTGTTGATGCGTTCAATTTGCTTAAACTTATACATCTCTTTAGAGTGTACAATTGAAATACAAATACCTTGTAAACCCGCACGTCCTGTTCTACCACTGCGGTGTGTATAAACTTCTACATCATCGGGTAATTCGTAGTTGATAACGTGCGTAATACCTTGTACGTCAATACCTCTGGCAGCAACGTCTGTAGCGATTAGGAGCTGTAAGGTTTTATCCCTAAACTGTCCCATTACTTTATCACGCTGCGCTTGTGTAAGATCGCCATGTAAAGCATCAATATCATATCCTTCGCGGGTTAAACGCTCCGAAATTTCCTGTGCATCAATTTTAGTTCTTGTAAAAATGATACCATAAATACCCGGGTTAAAATCAATGATTCTTTTAAGGGTTTGGTAACGGTGCTGCGCCGAAGTAACATAATATTGATGATCAATACTTTTGTTAGAGGTATTTACTTTACCAACCGTAACTTCTACAGGATCTTTCATGTAACGCTTGCTCACCTTTCTGATTTCAGGTGGCATGGTCGCACTAAATAACCAAGTACTTTCGCGTTGTGGGGTATTCTTTAAAATGAATTCGATATCATCCTGAAAGCCCATGTTAAGCATTTCATCTGCCTCATCTAAAACAACATATTGTATTTGCTCTAGGTTGATTGCTTTACGCTCAATTAAATCAATTAAACGACCAGGTGTTGCAACAATAATTTGCACGCCTCTTTTAAGGTCTCTAATTTGTAACCCAATAGAGGTACCGCCATAAACGGCTACCACAGAAATACCGGTCATGTATTTCTTAAATATTTCGATTTCCTTTACAATTTGCATGCAAAGTTCTCTGGTAGGACAAACAACAAGTGCTTGTGGGTATTTTGCCTTTTCATCTATAATATGTAATAGAGGTAGTCCAAAAGCGGCTGTCTTTCCTGTTCCTGTTTGTGCCAAGCCAATAAAATCCTTGGTTCCACTAAGTAAAACCGGGATTGCTTGTTCTTGGATAGCTGTAGGGTTCACGTACCCTAGTTCTGTAGTTGACTGAATCAATCTAGCATCAATTCCCAACTCTTCAAATGTCGTCATGTAGTAAAAATTTTGCGGCAAAGGTACTTATAAGGTAGTGCTTTGCCTATTTTAAAATCCGTTTGATCCCATTGGCTTTTTCAATTAACTCAAGCAAATAATCGGGATTTTCCTTTTCTAAGCTTGCCTTGAATTTCCTCAATTGAGATATATGTTCATTAAGAACGTCTAAAACGTTCTCTTTATTCTGCATGAGAATAGGAACCCACATGCTTGGATTACTCTTTGCAAGTCGAACCGTACTCTCAAAACCACCACTTGCCAGTTCAAAAATGGCATCTTCCTCCTTTTCTTTCTCCAAAACAGTGTTGGCAAGGGCAAAAGAAGTTATATGTGAAATATGACTAATATATGCAACGTGTACATCGTGCGCTGCCGCTTCCATGTACAAAAGGTGCATTCCCAGGGTCTGATACACCTGCTCCACCAGGGCAGCAGCATCTGGGTCACTGTCTTCTTTAGAGCAAATAACCGTGGCTTTGTCGGTAAAAGCATTTTTAACCGCAGCCTCTGGCCCACTATACTCGGTACCCCACATAGGGTGGCTTGCCACAAACCTGCCTCGTTTAGGATGCAGGCTCGCAATTTTGCAGATATTGTTTTTGGTAGAACCTACATCCATTATCACCTGCCTGTCTACCAAATCTAAAATTTGAGGTAATAAATTTTCGGCAGCATTAATAGGCGTAGCAATAACAATTAAATCAGAAAGCGCAACTGCTTCGTTTAAAGATTTTGCTTCGTCTATTATTCCAAGAGCAAGTGCCTGCGACAAATGCTGCTCACTCGCATCTACGCCAATCACTTTTGTAGCAAGGCCCTTTTCTTTTAAAGTAAGCGCCATGGAACCACCAATTAAACCCGTACCAATTATAGTTACAATCATTGTTCTAAAATTTAAACTGCAATTCCTGCATTTATAACCCTTTCAATGGCTAGTTCAAAACGCTCAACGGGCGCGCATAAACTAATTCTAATAAATCCATTACCACCCGTTCCAAAAATGCCGCCCGGTGTAATAAAAACATTGGCATCATAAAGCACTTTGTCACTTAATGCAAAACCATCTGGATAATTTGAAGGAATACTAGCCCATACAAACATCCCTACCTGCGTTTGTGAATACGTACAATTCAATAAGTCTAATAGTTCAAATACTTTTTCTCTACGTGCTTTGTAAATAACATTAATACTATCATACCAATCTTTACCTAAACCAAGTGCCTTTGCAGCAGCGAGTTGAATGGGTAAATACATACCACTATCCATATTGGATTTAAATCGCAACACTTCTTCAATTCTTTCTTTTTTACCCACCAACATACCCACGCGCCAGCCCGCCATATTAGAACTCTTACTCAGCGAGTTTAATTCCACCACCACTTCTTTAGCGCCCTTAATGGATAATAAACTTTGTGGTGTTTCATTTAAAATAAAACTGTAGGGATTGTCATGACAAATTAATATTTGGTGCCTCGTTGCAAATGCAATGAGCGCTTCAAAAAAACGAACAGATGGAAATTGTCCGGTTGGCATATGCGGATAATTCACCCACATTAATTTTACTTTAGATAAATCCGTTTTTTCAAGTGCCTCTAAATCAGGCTCCCAATTACCAGCTAAAGTTAAATCGTAATACACCGGTTCACCACCTGCTAGTTTAACAGCACTGCTATAGGTTGGATAACCTGGGTTAGGTATAAGCGCCTGATCGCCTGCATTTAAATAGGTCATACAAATATGCATGATACCTTCTTTGCTTCCAATAAGCGGAAGAACTTCCGATTCAGGATCTAGTGTAACGCCGTACCATGTTTGATAGAATTCGGCAATTGCATTTCGCAAAACTTGAACACCTTTATACGACTGATACGCATGTACATTATCTGCAGCAGATGTTTCTTGCAACACTTTAATAACATCTGGATGTGGCGCCAAATCGGGGCTTCCAATACCCAAATTAATTATTTGTTTACCCGATTTATTTAACTGCTCGATTTCACGAAGCTTTTGAGAAAAATAATATTCACCAATCCCTTCTAATCTATTTGACGTTTGCATGTTCATACGATTCCAATTTTATATTACCCCTTTTGCATTTTTCCTTTCTGATAAATCCCAAATATTTTTACACTATTGGTTAAGCCATTTATAGCAGCAAGTACCTGATCTAATTTTTTAGGCTTGTCAAATTCCATGTCAGCAAAAAAACCATATTTGAAATTACTGCCCGGAATAGGCATGCTTTGTAACTTGGTTAAGTTTACATCATGCTTTGCAATTTGCGTAAGCACTTTAGCGAGCACTCCTTTGGTATGGTTGGTTTGAAAATATACAGACGCTTTATTTGCCAGTGGATCTTCTATAACATCCGTGGCTCTTTCCAATACTAAAAAACGCGTAAAATTATTTTTTTGCGTTTGAATATCTGGGCCAATAATATCTAAATTAAAAAGCTCGGCGGCTAATTTACTAGCTACTGCTGCCACATGTTTAGAGCGGTGTTGCTGCAAGTGTTTTGCACTAAGCGCCGTGTCTTCGGACTCCACCAGTTTCCAACTATTTTTTTCGAGGTAATCCAAACATTGCAAAAGCGCCATCGGATGACTGTGCACTTCTTTGATATCCGCTAATTGTACCCCTTTATTTACGAGTAAATTTTGACTAATAGACAAGTACACTTCTCCAGTTACTTTTAATTTAGAACCCAGTAGTAAATTATAATTGGGTAAAATGCTACCTGCAATAGAATTTTCGATGGCCATCATGGCGCCCGCCGATTCTTTTTTATTCTCTGCAACTTTTACAAGATCTCTAAAATTAGCACAAGGCACTACCTCTACTTCTTTACCAAAAATGGTACGCGCTGCTACCTGATGGAAACTTCCCTCATAACCCTGAATAGCAATACCCAGTTCATTTACAGGCTTTCTTGATATTTTATTTTTTGTTGGCATATACTTAAAAAAAATCCCGGCCATTTGGCCGGGATTGTATGTAAAAATTTTTTGTTACGCTAATACATATAATACCCGGCTCCTTTTTGTAAAGAAGTAATAATAATAGAAACTAAACCAGGTATTTGACATTATTTGTTTCATTGCATTTCAAATATAAGAAAATAAAACGCGAAAAAAACAAGTTGCACTAATATATTTAGCTAACAAACTTTAGTTATTGATTACCATCGCGGTCACCATGTAACAAAAACCAATAGTACTATTTCTAAAAAATAAGCCTTCTTGTAGAAACAAGAAGGCTATTTACGATTGCTTGCCATATGAAAATCTTGTAGATTGTTGAAACCGGCAAGCTAGCTTTTGACCTATGAGGTCCTAAACAATCTAGCGAATGTTTTTACGAATTAGTGCTTAGTTGTATCAACAGCAGCAGCAGTTGTATCTACAGCAGTTGTATCCATAGATACAGTTGCAGTTGTGTCAACAGCAGTAGTGTCTGCAGTTGCTTCTTTGTTTTCACCTGAGTTACATGCTACGAAAGCTACAACAGCTAAAATTGCGAATACTTTTTTCATTTTTTTGGGTTTTTGTTTGAATGAATGTGCTTATTAATACCTGCAGGGGTAAAAAGGTAACCCACGACCCCCATTTTTTTTTGAAAAAAAAGATTTCGGGCTATATTGGGTTACTTTTATACCCTAAAGCGTATTAAAAGCAGTATTTAGTGAAAGTCACGAGTAACGAACAAGCATTATTAAAGGGGCTGGCAGCCAATGATTCCGCCATTATTGAACAACTCTACCAAGAGAACTTCAGTACCATTCAGGCGTTCATTTTGGCTAATAACGGCTCTTATGACGATGCAAAAGACGTTTTTCAGGAAGCAATGATCACCCTCTATGAAAAAGCACAATCGGGCTCATTTGTTTTAACCTGTCAAATTAAAACCTACGTATACTCGGTTTGCCGGAGGTTATGGCTCAAAAAACTGCAGCAAATGGGGCGTTTTTCGCACCCTGTTGACAATTTGGAAGAAACCATATCTGTAGATGATGACCTCGAACAGCACGCTAAACACGACGCCGCCTTTGCTATAATGGATCGGGCACTCAAAAGCTTAGGCGAACCTTGTAAAAGTCTATTAGAGGGGTACTACCTTCAAAAAATGGACATGCAAGCTTTGGCATCGGAATTTGGATATACCAACGCCGACAATGCCAAAAACCAAAAGTATAAATGTTTAATGCGCCTTAAAAAATTGTTTTTTGCGCAGTACAATATTGGAGAGTAAGAACATAGAATTATTAAAATGGAAGATTTAATATTATTAGAAACCATCGAAAAGTACCTGAGCAACCAAATGGATGCACAGGAAAAAACGGCTTTTGAGTTGGTTCGTAAAAATACGCCCGAAATTGACCAAATGGTGGTAGAACATACTATGTTCTTACAACAAATGGATCAGTACAGTGCGGTTAAATCTATCAAACAAACCCTTGCTCAAACACACCAAAATTTATTAGAGCGCGGTGAAATTTCAAATACAAATGAGGTTTCAAGAACTGCACAAGTTGTACAATTATTTCACAAGTATAAAAGAGTGGCAGCCATCGCTGCATCTGTTGGTGGTGTCATTGCTTTATTTATCAGTGGCCTTGCATTATACATTGCTCCAGTTAGCCATAACAACCAAATTCAACAGTTAAGTAACGATATTGCCGCTATTAAAAAGAGTCAGCAATACCAAGGCAAACTTATTAACGAGGTAAAAAGTAAATTGCCAGCTGGCGTAAAATTTATTAGTGGTGGTTCTGGATTTTTAATTGACGCCAAGGGTTTCATTGTTACCAACGCTCACGTTATTAAAGGAACAGGTGCTATTGTTGTTGATAATAATGGCAAAGAATATGTTGCCGAAATTGCTTTAATCGATCAAGAAAAAGACCTAGCTATTTTAAAAATAGATGACGCAGATTATACTTCAAAAAAATCACTCCCCTATTCTATTCGTAAATCAACCACAGATTTAGGAGAAGAAATATTTACACTAGGCTATCCAAGAAATGAAATTGTGTATGGTACTGGTTATCTAAGTGCCCGAAGCGGTTACGAAGGAGATTCACTTTCTTATCAATTACAAATGAGTGCCAACCCTGGTAACTCTGGCGCACCGGTATTTGATAATGCTGGCGAAGTAATTGGTGTATTAAGCACAAGAGAAGCACAATTAGAAGGTGTTGTATTTGCACTTAAGTCTAACAATATTTACAAAGTAGTAAGTGATTACAATGCCAGCAATGAAGGCAGTAAAGACATTAAAATATCTACCCGCTCAAATATTAGTAGGATGTCACGCAAAAAGCAAATTGCAACACTTGAATCTTGCGTGTATTATGTAAAGTCTTTTGATAAATAAGTAAACAAGGCGTTTACTTTCCTATCCCCATAAATTACTAGGATACAAACCCTTTTCTACTAAATTAGAAATGCTTGTTTGTACAACAGGTGCATCTTCTTTGTAGGTTACACCAAACCAGCTTGCAGAAGTAGTACCCACTTTTACATTGCCTAGTTTAGCATTTACAAAATGCTTTGTTACAGAAGGTAAGAAAAATTCAGATTTTAGTTCCATGCCCTGTGTATCTAAAAATCTCGAAAATTCAGATTCGCATAGTGATACAAAGCTAGCAGGGTAACATAAAAAGTTCATACTAACAGTGGTGTCTGCAGTTAATGGAAAAAATTGATCGTTTTCTTCATATACAATAACACCAGCCTCGTTCTTAAATATTTTAGTACGCTCGTTGATGTCTATTAAATTACCGTCGGCATCTACACTACATACACCTCTACTCACCGTACCATTGTCACTTAATGTTTTTCCTAACTCATACCCAATAATTGAATAGGTTTGGTCATTACACGCATTGTTTAAAAAAGCAGCTGCTTGTACAAAAGCATCTTTACCATAAAAATCATCGGCATTGATTACTGCAAATGGCTCATTTAATTTTCCTTTACAACAAAGCACCGCATGAGCTGTACCCCAAGGCTTTACACGCTCTGGTGTTACGTTTTTTCCTTCTGTAAAAGCAGCTAAATGCTGGTACACATAATCGGTAGCAATTTTGCCCTTAAGCTTTGGCTCAAAAATTGACTTAAATTGCTCACTAAATTCTTCTCTGATTATAAAAACTATTTTACCAAAACCTGCTTCAATTGCATCATAAATTGAATAATCCATGATAGTTTCGCCACTAGGTCCAAAAGACTGAATTTGTTTCATGCTACCGTAACGGCTTGCCATACCGGCTGCAAGAATCACTAAAGTTGGTTTCATAAGAGAATATTAAGGGCTGCGAAGCTAAATCATTCTTTAAAATAGTTGACACTTATTACAAATGAATATTAATAATATTTATATACAAGATATCAAGGAATTATGTGGTAACACACTGTCTATCAGTATATTAAGAGCCGATTTAATAGATCCCGTAGTAAGTGGCAACAAATGGTTTAAATTACAATTTTACGTTCGTGACGCTATTGAAGCTGGCAAAACCACCCTAGCCACTTTTGGAGGTCCCTATTCCAATCACATTGTTGCTACCGCAAAATATGGCGCAACCATGGGTCTTCAAACAGTAGGGTTTATTAGAGGTGAAAAACCAACATACTTATCACCTACCCTTACCGATGCCACGGAAAATGGCATGACCTTACATTTTGTTTCCAGAGAAGACTTTGATCAAACAGAAAAAATCATTTCGCATAACCAAGATCCAAGCTGGGCATGGATACCGGAAGGGGGTTATGGAATACAGGGTGCCGAGGGTGCTAGAACGCTTTTAACGATTAAGGACACGCATGCATTTGACACCATTATTTGCGCAGTGGGCACAGGCACTATGATGGCCGGACTCATTAAAGCAGCAGCACCTCATCAAAAAATTATTGGTATTTCAGTATTAAAAAACAACTTGTCTATTGACGCTGAAATAAAAGCATTATTAACCTCCAAGGAATCTAAAAAGAATTTTGAAATCATTCATGGTTATGATTTTGGAGGCTACGCAAAACATACGCCAGCACTTATCAAGTATATGAATGACACTTATAAAAATTTGGAACTACCCCTAGATTTTGTATATACAGCAAAGCTTATGTACGCCGCTGAAGACCTTGCTAGCAAAGGAAAATTTGAGCCTGCATCAAAAATACTACTGATACATTCGGGCGGACTCCAAGGAAACCGTTCCTTTAAAAAAGGAACACTACTCTTTTAAATATTAATCTTTTAAAGTAGCACCAAAAATTTGTTCGAAATTTTGTTTGACTATATCTTTTACTTCATGCATAGATACTGCATGACCTATTTCTTTTTGCAAAGATGTAACCTGCTTATCAGGTATCCCGCATGGAACAATATTATTAAAATAAGCTAAATCGGTATTAACGTTTAATGCAAACCCGTGCATGGTAATCCAACGACTGCACTTGATACCCATGGCACAAATTTTACGTGCTAATTTTTTATTATCAGGATCTAACCAAACACCCGTTTCACCTGCACTTCTGCCAGCCACAACACCATAATGCGCTAGTGTTAAAATAATTACTTCTTCTAAACTTCTTAAATACCAGCCCAGGTCGGTCTTAAACTTTTCCAAATCCAAAATGGGATATCCCACCAGTTGCTCCGGTCCATGAAATGTGATATCTCCTCCTCTATTAATATGAAAATAGTCGATACCATTGGCTTCCATAAATGCAGTAGTCATGAGCACATTCGCCGCATTGCCATTTTTACCAAGCGTATATACAGGTGGATGCTCTACAAATAACAAATGATTTTTTGTTGGCCACTCCGTTACAGGAATTTCGGATTGATTCCGGTAACTCGCCTTAATAGCCGAGTTGGCACTTAATAAAGACTCCTGATAAGCCCAAACCTCTTTATACTTACGGGTACCCAAGTCCTCAAAAAAAACTTCCTGCTGCATTACACAAAAGTAGGAAGGTTTGGGGCTATTTTTGCAAGTATGGAACCGGATATTGATTTATTTAATGAAGAAGGTGCAGAAACCCTCTACGAAAGAAAAATCTTTGTTATAGACAAGGGGCAAGAGCCGTTTCGTATAGACAAGTGGGTTCAAACACATATGGAGGGCGCCACCCGAAGCAAGGTTCAACAAAGTATTGAAGCCGGTTTTTTAACGGTTAACGGTAAAAATATTAAAAGCAATTATAAGGTAAGACCCGGAGACGAGATTTTAATCATGAGTTTGGTGAATCCAGAAACACATGCATTAAAACTTGAAGACATTCCGCTAAATATTGTTTTTGAAGATGACGCTGTTATGGTTATTAATAAACCAGCTAATATGGTGGTTCATCCAGGCGTTGGAAATTATACGGGTACCCTTTTAAATGGTGTGGCTTATTATTTGCAACAACAAAATCCAAACATCGACGAACAATCTTTGCCTCGTTTTGGACTTGTACACCGCATCGATAAAAACACAACTGGACTCATTGTACTTGCAAAAACCGCAGAAGCAGCTGCACATTTAGCAAAGCAATTTTTTAACCATACCGTAGAAAGAAAATACACAGCGCTTGTTTGGGGTGATGTAACGGAAGATACAGGAACCATTGTTGCAAATATTGCACGTCACAAACAAAACCGAAAAACATTTGACGCTTATCCGGAAGGAGATATTGGAAAACACGCCATTACACACTACAGTGTTATTGAAAGATTCAATTATGTCACTCTTATAAATTGTGTTTTAGAAACGGGTCGTACACACCAAATTAGAGTGCACTTAAAACATATTGGCCATACTTTATTTAATGATCAAGAATACGGCGGTGACCGCATTTTAAAAGGAACCATTTATACCAAGTACAAACAGTTTGTAGACAATTGTTTTGATGCATGCCCTAGATGCGCACTTCATGCTACTACACTTGGCTTTATACATCCCACCACCAACGAATTTATCAAATTTGAAGCAGCCATACCTTCTGATATGCTAGCAGCTGTTGATAAATGGAGCGGGTATGTACAAAATAAAACACGCACCGAATAGTGCGTGTTTTATAAAAGATTTCAATAGCGTTTTTTTACTTCTTTACGGCTACTTTTTGCAAGGCACTTAATGGAGCAATGTATAAGCTCCTTCCGTGTGTACCTAAAATAATTTCATTGTCACGCGGGTGTACTGCAATATCATGCACTGGCACACTTGCAGGCAAACCCTTGTTCCACATCATAGAACTATTTCCACCATCCATACTTACATAGAGGCCTCCGTCTGTTCCAACGTATAAAATGTTTTCGTTTGAAATATCCTCTTTAATAACGTTTACAGGCTCAATAGGAAGGTCTTTCATAATTTGCTTCCAAGTGCTACCATAATCGTCAGAACGGTATACATAGGCATTAAAATGATCGTTACGGTAGCCGTTTAATGTTACATAAACACGTGCTTCATTAAATGCACTCGCTACTACCCTACTAACATAAAATCCCTTTGGTAAACCTTTGCTTAAAAGTGAAAAAGTATAGCCACCATCTTTAGTAACCTGAACATTACCATCATCAGAACCTACATAAACAAGACCAAACTTGATTGGGCTTTCACTGATGGTGGTTAAAGTTCCAAAAGGAACGTCACCTTGTGCGGGATTGGTGGTTAAATCAGCACTAAGCGTTACTAAGCTATCTCCTCTGTTAAATGAGCGGTGAAACTTATTACTTCCATAATAAAATACATCTTGATTGTGTCTACTTAATAAAATAGGTGTTTGCCAGTTGTAACGTAAGGCTGTTTCACCTAAATCACGAGAAGGTCTTACCGATTTTCTTTCTTTGGTTAGTAAATTTTGTCTAGAATAGGCACCAAATTGAGAACCACTATACACTGTTTTATTGTCTCTAAAATCTACTTGTACTTGCATACCATCACCACCATTGATTCCAGTAAATGGATTATGACCACTATCGTACCAATCATAATTTTCTTTGTTCATACTTGATCCATACCAAGTACCATTGTCTTGTAAACCACCATACACATTATAAGGCCTCGCCATATCCACTGCAATATTGTAAAACTGTCCAACAGCAGGCGTATTGGCTTTAAACCAATGCTCACCATCATCATAGGTAATATTACATCCACCGTCATTTCCCAAAATCATGTGGCTATCACGCTTTCCATTCATCCAAACATAGTGATGATCGGAATGCACGTTTTCTTTACCAATTTCTTTAAAGTTTTTACCACCATCGGTACTTAACACTACACCAACACCTGTTAATACAATTTTATTAGCATTGGTTGGGCTTACAAATACTTTACCAAAATAATAGCCATAAGTGCTATATATACCAATTGTTTTATCGTGTGTTTTTTTCCAACTTGCTCCACCATCATCGCTACGGTATAATTCGGCACCATAAATAGGTGTTTCAAATAAAGCGGTATTGGCATCATATAAATAATCCCAAATACAAGTGGGTGCCAAAGTTCCATTTTTTACAGCCTCCTTAATACTAGCAGCTGTATACTTGGAAGGCAGTTGGTTACGAGGCGATTTAACAAATGCATTTAATTTTTTATCATCAAGTGCAGCAAATTGTTCTTTGCTTAAATCTTTAAAATCTCTTAACACGTATCGCGTAGTATCGGTCGTGTTTTTTAATGCCGTTTCTGGTTGATGAAAATTATTATCAACAACCGCAAATACAGTATTAGGGTTTTGAGGATATACGGCTAAACCAATTCTTCCAACACCATCACCATTTGGAAATCCAGAACTTGGTGTATTGATTTGTTTCCAAGTATTACCACCGTCTGTACTTTTATAAATACCACTGGTTTTGCCAGACTCTTCAAAGTTAGAAGCCGTTCTAGTTTTATACCACATAGCAGCATATAATACAGATGGATTTTTTGAATCGATATCTAAATCAACAGCACCTGTATTTGCATCTACATATAAAGTTTGATTCCAAGTTTTACCACCATCGGTCGTTTTGTAAACACCACGTTCTTTATTGGGAGAATACAAATGACCTAAAGCTGCCACCCAAGCTGTGTTTGGCTCTGCTTCATTAATCACAATTTTTCCAATATGATGACTTTCTGGAAGTCCAAGGTAATCCCAAGATTTTCCACCATTACTAGACTTGTAAACACCAATACCAGCATATGATGATCTACTACTATTTACTTCACCCGTACCAATCCAAATAATATTACTTTTCCAATTCACCGCTATCGCACCAATGGTTAAAATAGCTTCTGAATCAAATACCGATGTAAAACTTTGACCATTATTAATGGTATGCCATAAACCACCTGTTGCATAGGCTACATAAAAATTGGTGGGATCTTCTGGGTTAACAGCCATGTCAACAACCCTTCCACTCATTACAGTTGGTCCAATATTTCTAAAGGACGTTCCATTAATGGTTGAAGCTTCCATCAATTTTTTTCGTTGTTCGATAGAAGACAATCTTTCTGAAGCAGGCGTAGGCTTGATTTGTGCGTTGCCAAACAATGCGAATGTTAGCAAAAGGCAAAAACTGAGTATTTTTCTCATAGTGGTACTTATAATTTGTATTTTTAAGTGATTAAATGTAAGAAAATGCGCCTTCTTTTTACCCTTTTTTCTCTATTATTTTACACGAGCCTAATGGCCCAGTGCAAGACTTTTAAACTCACTTCCAAAGGAGACACCATCAATTGCACTGAGGCAAGTGGTGTAAAAAGAGGAAAATGGAAAATAGAGTTCCCTCCCATTAGAGGGGAAAGAGGCTACGTGGAAGAAGGTGTATTTGTAAACGATAAAAAAGAAGGTACATGGCGCCGATTTAATTTAATGGGCGACCCATTAGCCATAGAAAATTATAAATGGGGACTAAAAAATGGTTTGTGTACCTATTTGGTCATCCAAGGTATTGAAAGGGAAGAATCCTGGAAAGCCATTGACCCTTCTAAACCATACGATACCATTGACGTTCAGGATATCAACAATCCAAATATGTACGAAAAGGTGATTGTCAAAACAACGGGTGCCTCCCTTAAGCATGGCACTTGGAAAATATACGACCCTTTCACAGGTCAACGATTAAGAACTGAAAACTGGATACTAGATGTTTTACAAGACCCAAATGCTAAAAAAGAAACGACCAATGATACAAGCGGCGGCTTTCCAAACACAAACATACCAAAATCAAAATCGGACACCGCTGTTAAAAAAGTGATCCCTAAAGAAGTACTAGAATTTCAAAAGAAAAATAAAGGAAAAAAGATAGTAGACGGCAAAACCGGCGGATAAACCCTTATTTGATTGCCATCATAAATTTTTTTGCAAAAAACTGTAATTGATAGTCAATACTATTGCTCCAGTAAGCTTTATTATGCCCTCCAGGTCTTTCGGTATAGTCGTGATCAATTTTATTAGTGAGTAGCACTTGATGGAGAGACCTATTCACATCAATAAAAAAATCTGATACCCCGCAATCAAAAATGATATGAAGCTGACCTGGCTTTAGATTTTTTGCAATTGTCACCACCGAATAATCGGTCCAGTTTTGAGGATGTTCAATGATCGTTCCTAATGATTTTTTAATATCCCAACTATTTGGAAAAGGTCGTATATCTACCCCACCACAAACACTTCCCGCATTTCCAAATAAATCAGAATGTCTAATGCCTAAAAAAAGGCCACCATGTCCACCCATACTTAAACCCGTTATAGCTCGGTGATCTTTATTTGCACTTGTTGGAAAATTCGAATCAATGAAAGGAAGTAATTCTTTGGTAATAAAAGTTTCATATTTGATAGAATCGTTAATGGGGCTATCATAATACCAACTACCATATCCCCCATCTGGGCATACGAGCATAACTTGGTATTGATCTGCTCTATACTGCAGCTGTGGTGCATCTTTTAACCAACTTCCATGATTGCCACTATATCCGTGTAACAAATAAACAACTGGAAATTTTACGCCCGTTTGCAGCTTTGCATTGTCAGGAATCACAACTGCTACTTTGATATTTTTTTGCATGGCATTACTATACACTACAATCGTATCAACACGCGCAGCATTTGAAACAACTACAAAAAAGAAACAAATAAATACGGATACAATATTTTTCATAAGCAGGGTTTAAAATAAAAAAGCCACTTGAAGATAAATCAAGTGGCTTTAATTATAGGTATTCTTTTCTTATTTTTTCTTTTCTTGAGCGGCTTGCATTGGATTTAATCCAAATGATTGACCTCTTCCCATTGTACGTTGCTTGAACAAAGTAAACTTACTAGGCTCTGCACTTACGTTACCCCAGAAATTATTGGTTTCATTGATGTCCGCTGTTTCACGCATTGGATCTAGTTTAATACTCGCTACTTCTTTACGAGACATAAATACGCGAGAAACTTTGTTTTCATTTTTACGCCAAATTTGCGCACCAATACGCTCTGTTTCTTTAGTACCATCTTTGTAGGTAAATTCTACAATGATTGGCATTACTAGGCCACCTTTATTTGCAAAAGTGATTTCGTATAAATGCACATTACTGTAACTAGCTTTTTCTTCGTTAGAAAGCGCTTCTGGTGTACCAAAAGAAGGCATACTATTTTTAGTTTCAGCATCATAAGGCTCAATACCTCTTGCATAACGCCAGTAGAAATCTCTTAATGAAGTATCCGCATCGGTTGCAAAAATGATTGACTTGTCTTCTCTATTTCTAATTTTAGAAATGTCTTCAAAGCTATTAAGTGTTGGTTTATCAATTGACATTTTCATGCCGCCTGCTCTACCGCCCATGCCACCACCACGTGGTTGTGCAGCAGCGTCATAAACTGCATGCGCAACTGAATCAATGGCGATATCACAAGCTTCGATGCTATAAAACCAACCTCTCCAAAACCAATCTAAATCTACAGCACTTGCATCTTCCATGGTTCTAAATAAATCGGCAGGTGTTGGATGTTTAAATGCCCAACGTCTAGCATATTCTCTAAATGAAAAATCAAATAATTCTCTACCCATAATGGTTTCTCGTAAAATATTTAAACCAGTACCAGGCTTAGAATAAGCATTAGGGCCAAACTGAATAATGTTTTCACTGTTGGTCATGATCGGCTCTAACTGATCTTTAGGCGCTTTCATATAATCAACAATACCAAAAGCAGGTCCTCTACGAGAAGGATATTTGTTATCAAATAATTCTTCGGTTAAATATTCAACAAAAGTATTTAAACCTTCATCCATCCAAGACCACTGACGCTCATCAGAGTTCACAATCATTGGGAAAAAGTTATGACCTACTTCATGAATAATAACACCAATCATGCCAAGCTTAGTAGCTTCACTGTAAGTACCATCTTTATTGGTACGACCGTTGTTAAAACAAATCATTGGATATTCCATACCATTTGAAGCCTCAATACTTTGCGCTACTGGATATGGATAAGGAATTGAGAATTTAGAATAAGAACGAATCGTATGTGCTACTACTTTAGTAGAATATCTTCTCCATAAATTGTATGCTTCTTTAGGATAGCCACTCATACACATCACTTTCTTGCCTTCAACATAAGTTGGCATCGCGTCAAAAACAAACTTACGGCTCGCTGTCCATGCAAAGTCACGCACATTATCTGCTTTAAAGACCCAAGTTTTTTTAGCAGTGCTTTTTTGCTTTTCAGCATTTTTTGCTTCCTCTAATGTTACTACTTCTACTACATCTTTAGCAGTTTGCGCCGTTTTCCAACGAGCTAACTGTGCAGGTGTTAAAACCTGTGCATAGTTTTGACACTCTCCGGTACCCATAATTACGTGGTCGGCAGGTGCAGTGATAGATACATTGTAATTACCAAAAGTTAAAGCAAACTCGCCTCTACCAGTAAACTGGTGATTTTGCCAACCCTGAAAATCAGAGTATACGCAAAGTCTTGGAAACCACTGTGCCATAGTAAACACGCTGTTACCATCTTCAGGGAACAACTCGTAACCGCCTCTGCCTCTAAATACCAAACGATCAGAAATTTTGTATGACCATGTAATGTTAAAAACAAATTTTTGACCCGGTAATAATGTTGTTGGCAAATCAACACGCATCATTGTTTGGTTGATGGTGTATTTTAAGGCCTTACCTGTAGCATCTGTAATTTTAGAAATAATATGACCATAGCCATTGTCTTTTTTTGCATCTTCTAAAGCTTTAATTGAAGCTTGAGAAACCTGACGAAGTGAACTTCCTTCCTCAAAATCAGCTTTGTTTACGGTACTATGCTCATTTTCGTCAAGCTGTAACCATAAATACGTTAACGCATCTGGAGAGTTGTTAAAATAAGTAATGGTTTCACTTCCCTTTAATAAAAGGTTGGCTTCATCTAGCTCACACTTGATGTTGTAGTCGGCACGTTGTTGCCAATATTTAGGCCCAGGTGCACCACTCGCTGTACGATACTCATTGGGCGTAGATAAAATAGTTCCTAACTGTTCAAACTTATTTCCGTGGTTTGAAGTTGGGTTGTTTTGAATGTTTTGCGCAATGGAAACAGTACTCACTGCAACAAACATTAAAAATGCAAAAAATTGCTTCATAGCATAATTGATTAAAGATGAAAATACCGCTCAATGGCCATTTGAAGAGAAAGTGCAAGAATGCCACCACTGACAATCAATATAATATCTCTTCGGGGAGCCTTTAAAAGCGTTACGAATATAAATGAAATAACTAAAATAGCCATCACAATGAGAATTTGGCCTATTTCAAGCCCCAAATTAAATGCCAGTAGGGCTGGAGCAATATTTTGCTGCATACCAAGGAGGCTTTTTAGGTAAAAACTAAATCCTAACCCGTGAACAAGGCCAAAAAATAGGGCAAAAAAGTAGATCACCGGAAATTTGGTGTTAAAACTAAATTTCTTAACAAACATATTACTAATTGATGTAATAAGTATGGTCACTGGAATTAGAAATTCGATCCAGTTAGTTGAGAAATCTAGGTAATTAAAGACACTTAAAACAAGGGTAACCGAATGACCAATGGTGAATGCGGTAACAAGTATCAACCATTTTTTCCAATCAGATAGTTGATACCGGATACATAAAGCAGCTACAAATAAAATATGATCCATGCCAGACAAATTGGCAATATGATTGAATCCTATTTGTGTATACATCCAAAACTCATGCATAAAAATCAATTTTTAGTTAGACCTTTGTTGTCTAGATTAGGACATTATGGTAAATATACTAATTCATTGGACGCTCACTAGCCTTTTGGCCATTTTGCACCCATTTTTTGTATCTGTTATAGATATCACCCATAATCCAAAAGAGAGAAGTATTGAAATGAGCGTTCGCATTTTTAATGAGGATTTAGAAAAAACCCTTCAAAAATATACAACTACCAAAATAGATATTTTACAGCCCGCCAATAGGATTTTTGTAAATGAAGAAATTCAAAAATACATGTCAAAGCATTTGACGGTTTTAGTAAATGGAACGCCCATCAAATACACCATCATTGGTTTTGAACAGCAAAAAGAAAGCACCTGGTGTTATTTTGAAGCACAAAATATTAATAGCGCCAACACCGTTGGAATAGACTGCGATATTTTATACGATTTAGAAAACACGCAAGTCAATATTATACATGTTAAAAGTAAAGGCACGGAAAAAACCTATAAGCTAGACTACCCTAATAGAACCGCGAATTTTACTTTCTAATCAATCCTCTTCGCTAAGCGTTACAAGAATTTTATCGATACGGTGTTGATCCATATCTACAATTTCAAACGTAAATATTTTCCATTCGAGTGTTTCTCCAGTTTTTGGAATTTTCTCTAATGAATGTATGATAAAACCTGCCAGTGTATCAAACTCCTGATCACCTTGCAACATAAATTCTGTTTTATCAAAGTAACTTAAGAAATCGTAAAATGGAAGTTGGGCATCAATTAAATAAGTACCATCGGCTCTTTTCAAGATTTCATAATCGTGGTCTTCTTCTTGAGGAATATCCCCTACAATGGCTTCTAATATGTCATTAAGAGTAATCAATCCCTCTATCGACCCGTATTCGTTTACAATAAAACAGTGGTGAATTTTTGATTGCTTGAAACTTTCTAACACTTGATACGCCGAGTTATTTTCAGGAACATACTTTGCTTCTTTTGCAATATCTCTTACCAATTGTTCGCCATCAGCAACAAATAAATCTTTGAGTGAAACCACCCCTTTAATTTGATCAATACTACCCTCACATACTGGATACATCGAATGCAAACTTTGTGGCATATTGGCCCTCACTTGTGCAACGGTTTTAGTGGACTCCAACCATAAAATATCACTCCGGTGTGTCATCAGTGATGTAATGCTTCTATCACTTAAATGAAATACCCTTTCAATAATTTCTTGCTCTGCTTCCTCAATCGTTCCTTGCTCAGTACCCTCACTAATAATGGCCTTAATTTCTTCTTCTGTTACTTGATTGTCGTTTGGCTTCATACGCAAAATGCGCATGATCAAATGTGAAGAAGCACTTAACAACCAAATAAATGGATACATGATAAATGTAACCGATTGCATCACTACAGATACCGATTTTGCAATGCCTTCTGGATTGCTTAATCCAATTCGCTTGGGCACCAATTCACCAAGTACCAAAGAAACATAGGTCAATAAAATTACAATGATGAGTGTTGCAATTGTTTGTGCATAAGGCGCAATCATCGCAAATTGTGTGAGCCAATTTTGAAGCGGTTCTTTAAATGTACCTCCCGAATAAATACCCGTTAAAACACCCACAAGGGTAATGCCAATTTGAATGGTTGATAAAAATGTGTCGGGATGGTTGGCTAATTTAAGAGCACGCTTAGCATCTAGATCTCCTTTGTCTGCCTGAGCCTCTAACCTTGCCTTACGCGCAGAAACCAGCGCAATTTCGGCCATAGAAAAGAACCCATTAATAAGTATCAGTCCTAGAATTATAAAAATCTCTGTCATTGATGTAGTATCGTTTGATGTATGTCTACTTGGCCAAAGTTACGATAATATATGGGGTTACTTCTTTATCTCTTGTTGCCGGATTTAAAAATGGTAATGTAAGCATACTCACCCCAAAATAAGCGTTTTTGTGCAGAATGGTTGATCCTGGAAATTGTTGCTGAAGTTTGGTAAAGCTCGACGCTTTAGTAATGAGTATTTGCCCTGGCGTCAACAGGCTGCTATCAAATAGGCGTTCAAATGAGTGGTTGCCATAAAAATGAAGGGCCCTACTCTCATCAATCTCGTACAAGTAAACACTATTTTTTGGCAACTTATTTTGATTGATAAAGGCTGCAGCAGAAACACCTAGCTCGTACTTTAAAAGCCTTGGATAAAAAGAAGTATTTAATATAAAATTAACACCTAAGATGGTGTAAAGCGCTAGTGAAATAAACTTTGGCGCTTGCCCTTTATAAAAAAACAACAAGTACAAGAAATAGACAGTACCTATGATGGCAACTATTTTAACATAAACAGGCATGTCAGTAAAAACAAACAGTACAATCATATTTGCAGCAGCCCATAACAATGTAAATATGAATCCATGAAAATAGAGTGCTACTTTTTTAAGTTTCAAAAATCTTTCCGAAAAATAAATTTGATGTAACCCTTTTGCTGTAACTATTGCAGCAAGCGGTAGTACTACAAAAATATAATGCGGCAGTTGCGCCTGACTTCTTGCAAGCATACAATAAGTTAATATAAAACCACCTACGGTAATAAACTCCTCATGAATTTGCAGCTTGAATTTACTTTTTATAAGATCCTTAATTGATAGAACAAGGGTGATTAAAAATATAAATATCCAGGGCAAAAAACTCCACAGCATATTTTCCAATAAAAATGTAAAATGATTCATTTCATTGAATACATTTTCACCGGTATACCTTCCAAAACTTTGGGTCCAATAATAAAAACGAAGTCCCGATTTTATGGGCACGCCATGAATAATTTTTCCTGGTTGTAAATCAAACTGCGTATAGAGCCCAATGCTCATTGGAATAAGTAGTATACCTACAATTAATACGCCTATAATATATTCCCACCTAAAAAACTGCTTCCAATTGCGCTGCAATAAAAAGTGTATCGCAAAACTTACACCCGGAACAACAATGGCAATTGGCCCTTTGGTTAACATGCCAAGTCCAATACCAATAAATGCCATCACAAAATGTTTCCAAGCATTACTTTGGTACCAGGCAGCTAACTGCCAAATACTAAACATCACAAATCCCATGAGCATGGTATCACATCTAACATCGTGTGCCATTAAAATAAATGCTTGTGACGACGCAAGTACCAAAACAGAAAACTGCGCTGTTAGCTCATTGTAATATAAAAGGGTAAACCTGTACACCGACCATAGCGCCAGACCCAAACACAAAATGGAAGGTAAACGGTAAGCCCAGTCATGCACACCAAATAGCTGGATACTTATTGAGGATAACCAAAATAACAAAGGGGGTTTATCTAAATAATCTTTTCCTAAATCATAGAGTTGCAAATAATTACCGGTACTAGCCATTTCCCTACTCATTGAGGCGTATTGCGCTGCATCTATATCAATTAATGGGATACCAAGCATGCCTATTACACAAATAAGGCAGGCAGCCAGTAATGAATAAATAAATAAATTACGAGACATGGCTAACATTTAATGGATCAGATTTTTGATAGGCCCAACAAACAAAATGTCCTATTGCAAATCCAAGCAGCGCGCCAAATATTACATCTAAAGGATAATGAACCCCAACATAAACCTGAGCGTAACAAATAAGTGCCGCCCAAAAAAATAATAGATACTTCCAATTGCCAAAAAAACGACCAAGGGTTACAAATAAAAAAGTAGCTACACCAAAATGATTGGTGGCATGTGATGATGTAAAACTATAGCCACCCGAACAATGATCTAAGAGTAATCTTACTTGGCCGGAAAATAAAGGGTCGGCACAGGGCCTTGGACGTTGTACCCAGTTTTTTATGATACTACTACTAAATTGATCTGTTAGTAAAACCGTGATAAATGCAAATAGCAACCAAACCCAACCATTTTTACCAAAATTGACAAATACAAAAACAATTAAGAATAAATAGAAAGGAATCCAAAAAGTAGATTCTCTAAAAAAAGGCATCAGTGTATCAAGTATTGGATGCGTAGCAACACGATTGATGTATACAAACAAACTTTGATCAATTGATTGCAAGGATTCAAAAAAAGAGGGCATAAACAACTACTTAATAATTAAAGATACTAAGAAATTGAATGCTTTTGAGCTACCAAAATGAGTCTATCAGAGTGCTCGGGTACATATGTATTAAGCTGATAGTCGCCAAAAATTGCCCTGATTTGAAATCCAGCTTTTTGCATAAAAAGGGTAAAATCTTGTAAATTATATTTTCTAACACGTTCTTCAAAAACGCCTAAAACTTTATGAGAAGATGCATCAACAACCTTGATTTCTTTAAATAAATAGAGGTCATCCTGCCATTTTTTGGTGTGAAATATCAAATGATCCATTTGTATCATCGAATCATTACCGTTCGTTTCTTCGATCAATCCAACATTTAAATAATCAATAACCAGGGTTCCATTTTCTTTTAAATTAGCTGCCATTGCATTTATGGCTAATTGATGCTCTTCATGGGTATCAAAGTAGCCAAAACTTGTAAAAAAATTAAAGGCATAATCAAAATGATTGGCTTTAAAAGTTTCCCGCATATCATGGCAAAAAAATTGCAAACCATTGGTTTTCATATCTAATGCTGCTTCAATAGATGCAGGCGACAAATCAATACCTGTAACATCAAATCCGGCGTCAAATAAAGCCTTGCTATGCCTCCCCTTTCCACAAGCGATATCAAGCATTATTGCATGCGGTAACGGCTTCAAATAAGCGAGTAAATTATCTATAAACTGCAAAGCCTCCGTGTTATCACGGTGTTGATACAATATGTGATAATAGCTAGAATTAAACCAATCTGAAAACCAACCCTTTTTGCGCATATAAATGTTTAAAACTCATGCGAAATTAGGGTAAGCAAAGCAACAAATTTGATTTATGTTTGCAGCTTTAATGAATAAGTGATATGGCATTAATTAAAAGCATTTCAGGCATTAGAGGCACTATTGGAGGTGTCCCAGGAGAATCCTTAAGTCCACTAGACATTGTTCGTTTTGCAGCAGCTTATGGTTCATGGCTTTTAGCAAACTCAGATGGCAATAAAAAAGTAGTAATTGGAAGAGACGGAAGAATAAGTGGAGAAATGGTACAATCACTCGTTGTAAACACGCTCATAAGTTTAGGTATAGATGTAATTGATCTTGGCTTAAGTACAACACCAACCGTAGAAATGGCGGTAGTATTTAAGAAAGCCGCAGGTGGCATCATTTTAACGGCAAGTCACAACCCTAAAGAATGGAACGCCCTTAAATTACTCAATCACAAAGGTGAATTTATTAGTGGAGCCGATGGCGCTACCCTATTAGATATAGTAAAGGCAGACAATTACAATTTTGCCAGTGTAGATCATTTAGGTACTGTTACTAAAAATGAAACTGCATTAGACGAACATATCAAGGCTATTTTAGCCCACCCACTCGTAAATGTTGCGGCTATTTCTGCTGGTAATTTTTCGATTGTTGTGGATGCCATCAATAGTTCAGGTGCTTTTGCTGTTCCACAATTATTAACAGCACTTGGCGTACAGCAAATAACGGTTATCAACGAAGAAGTTAACGGCAAATTTGCACATAATCCAGAACCCTTACCAGAAAATTTAAGGGCTTTATGTAGTGAAGTTTTAAAACAAAATGCAAGTATGGGTATCGCCGTAGACCCTGATGTGGATAGACTTTGCTTTGTTTGTGAAGACGGCAGTTTATTTGGAGAAGAATATACACTGGTGGCTGTTGCAGATTATGTTTTAAAAAATAGAAAAGGAAATACGGTAAGCAACATGTCTTCTACCAGAGCGCTGAGAGATGTTACGGAAAAGCATGGTGGCACGTATACGCCAAGCGCCGTAGGGGAAGTAAATGTGGTTACAAAAATGAAAGCAACAAATGCAGTTATTGGGGGTGAAGGAAATGGTGGCATTATTGTACCTGAACTACACTATGGAAGAGACGCATTAATTGGCATTGCCTTATTTTTATCTCATTTGGCCATTGAGAAAAAAACAGTACAACAGCTTAGAAACACCTATCCCGACTATTTTATGAGTAAAAATAAAATAGAACTTACCCCGGGAATTGATCTAGAAAAAATATTTACGAGCCTTAAAGAAAAATACAAGAACCATTCTATCAACACAGAAGATGGTTTAAAAATTGATTTTGAGCAGGATTGGGTACACCTAAGATCAAGCAATACAGAGCCGATCATCAGAATTTACGCCGAAAGTAATTCTCAAAATGTAGCTGATAATATTGCTCAAAAACTAATGAAAGACATCCAGGAAGTGGCTATTTCCATACAATAAATTACAAATTCTTATCTTTGAATACATGGAAAGGATTTACCTAGACAATGCGGCCACTACCCCATTAGACCCTGCGGTACTTGAGGCCATGATGCCTTATATGACAACCCATTTTGGTAATCCATCTTCTATTTATAGTTATGGTCGTGAAACACGCTTGGCCATAGAAAATGCGCGAAAAAAAGTAGCGGCCCTATTAAATACACGTCCATCCGAAATATTTTTTACCAGCGGCGGAACCGAAAGTAGCAATACCGCTATTCATGCTGCTGTTTATGATTTAGGCTGTACACATATTATCTCTTCTCCTATTGAGCACCATGCAACCAGTCATACGGTTGAGCATTTGAATAAAATTGGGGCTGCCACTTTAAGCTATGTAAAGCTTTTGCCGAATGGACATATAGATATTGCGGATCTAGAACTGCTTCTAAAAAATAGTGACAAAAAATGTTTGGTAACACTCATGCACGCAAATAATGAAATTGGCAACATGATTGATTTGCACCAAATTGGTAACCTTTGTAGTGCATACAATGCCATTTTTCATAGTGATACGGTACAAACAGTAGGCCACTTCCCTTTTGATTTAAAAAACACCCCTGTTCATTTTATTACAGGTGCGGGTCATAAATTTCATGGGCCAAAAGGTGTAGGTATTTTATATATACACGAATCCATTAAAATAAAGCCATTCGTACATGGTGGTGCACAGGAGCGTAATATGCGTGCAGGTACCGAAAACTTATACGGTATTGTTGGCTTTGCAAAAGCACTAGAAATTGCTACAGATCATTTTGAAAAAGACAGTGGCTATATAGGTGGACTTAAGTTATACATGATGGAGCAACTCCAAAAAAATATTGATGGTGTAACATTTAATGGGGATCCACTTGGAAATGCTTTATATACCGTTTTAAGTGCCAATTTTCCAGCCTCAAGCAAAAGTGAAATGCTGCTATTTAATTTAGACATTCACCACATTTGCGCAAGTGGCGGAAGCGCTTGTAGCAGTGGCGCTAATGCGGGCTCACATGTAATTAGAGCCATTAACAACAACCCGGATATAACAACTGTAAGGTTTTCCTTTAGCAAACACAACACCAAAAATGAAATTGATGTTGTGGTTGCCAGATTAAAGGAAATGATTTAACTTATTCTTATTTACTAGTGTCTTTAGACATTACTTTACCAGGAATCTCAACAGATGGGTTATACATTGTTTGCATTTGACCAAGTGCTTGCAAATACGTTTCTGCTGTTTGTTTTTCCTGTGCCATATTATCGGCTTTTTGTCCAGATAAAGTATTGTAATAATTTACTTGTTGTTGTAAATCTTTTTTAACGGCTGCACTTACTTTTTGAATGAGCGTTTGATCTCCGGCTAAATAACAAGCTTCTAAAAATAATAGGGAATTTCTATTGTGTAAATTACCCCTGCTGGTTAAGCCATATCCAAAATTGCTTTCATGCATCATTTTGTCTACTTTATTAAGTACCGCTTTTGCTTCTTCTTTTCTATTTTTTGCAGCTAAATCAATAGCAAGTTCTGCGTATGCAGATCTAATACCACCTAAATGTCTTCTGTTTTCTTCATCAAAGTAAACACCTGGCTTATTGGCATTACCAAAAGCAAACTTGTTGGTTAGTTTATCTAGCATCCAATCGGTGTTCACCTTACTATTTTTTACAGGTGCTAAACGGTAGCTCAAACCATCTCTACGTAAATACTGATCAAAGCCAAGCTCTGCGCCAGCATTGGTAAAATAAATAGGGCGTTTCCAATTGTTAGCCGCAATAATATTTAATACTGCAGATTCATTTTTCATTAACGCATTACGTGGTAACGAAAAATCGAGTGAAGACAATACGCTATCAGTAGCATTTACTGTGCCATTTTTGATGGCAGCAGCAGCATCTACAGGAACTGTTACATTTTTAACAGGGAAACTGTAATCATTATCTGGATTGTCTTTACCCACATAATTTTTCATGACGTCGTATAAGTTGTAAAACTTATCGTCAGGCATAGATGCATTTGGTTTGTACTCGATATAATCACGCTTGCTACCTTCAATTTGATCTGCAGACCATATCACATCAATAGCAGGGCTTTCATTTACTTTGTAACGGAGTTGATTGATGTACCAATCGATACCAAGTAAACTATAATTGATAACACGAATATCTTTTCTAATACCTTCTACCTCCTGTGCGTACCAAAGTGGATAGGTATCGTTGTCACCAAACGTAAATAAGATCGCATTGGGCGCACAACTCTCTAAATAATCTTTTGCTAAATCTCTAGCAATTACTTTGTTGCTTCTATCATGATCATCCCACTCCTCACTAGCCATTAATGCAGGTACTGCTAACAAACATACAATCGTTGCAAGTGACGCTGCAGTTGCTTGATTGATTGATTTACTCAATAATTCTTTTACCATCAGTACACCAAGTCCAATCCAAACTGCAAAAGCATAAAAGCTTCCTACATAGGCATAGTCACGCTCACGTGGCTGGTATCCTGCCTGATTCAAATAAAGTACAATGGCGAAACCTGTAAAGAAGAACATCAAAAAGTTAACACCAAAATCTGATTTCTTTTTCTTGTAATGAAAATACATACCAAGTAAACCTAAAATAAATGGAAGCGCAAAAAGTTTGTTGTGCGCCTTATTATTTTTTAAGCTGTCTGGCATTGCAGATTGGTTACCGTATAATAACTCATCAATAGGTGCAATACCTGTAATCCAGTTACCATCTCTTACATTGCCGGCAAATAATCCTTGGTTGTCGTTTTGCTTACCTGCAAAGTTCCACATGAAATACCTGAAATACATCCAGTTTAATTGATACCCAAAAAAGTATTTGATATTATCTACCTGATTGGGTGAACGCTCATAAGTACCATCCTGCAAACGATTAATACCTAAAAAATAAGCATAGTAATCGGCGTGATTTTGATCATTACTTAAATCCCATACACGTGGAAACACCATTTTATCTTCTGCGGCAAAAACGTATTTACGGTCTTCACCTAGCTCAATGTATTTATCTGTAGACTTTTGATAACGCATACCCGTGTTTTTAACATCGATAGGTCTAGCATTAAATTTTTGACCGTATAAGAGTGGAAAATCACCATACTGTTCACGTCCTAAATAACCTACAAGGCTAATTGGATTATCTACGTTGTACATATCTACTGATGGATTGGCACTGCTTCGAATCATGGTAGTTACATAACTACTGTAACCAATTAACATAAATGTTAAACACCAGATACCAAGTCTAAGCATCGACCATCCTTTTGATGCAGCCACTTTTAAACCATACCAAATAACTGCGGCAACTAAAACAAAGAATGTTGCAAACCCTGTAAAAAATGGCAATCCAAAATTATTTACAAAAATGCGGTCAAAAGTACCAGCCGCTTTTACTGTGTACTGAATAACACCTACTTGTACAATTCCTGTAATAGCACAAGCAATCACAAAAAATATATAAATACCTGCGTATGTTTTTTTAGTGCCTTTATTTAAAGATTCGAGGTAATAAAGTAAACCAATGGCAGCAATGGTTCCAAGAAGCATCAGTCCACCAAGTGTGCTATCCATTTCAACACCACGCTCCGGATTTACTTCGGCATTGGCAACAACGAGCCCACCTATAAAAGCAAGAACACCGCCAACGCCAATGATGCGAACAAACCACTTTTTAATGAGTGCATAATTGAAACTGTCTTGTTTTTTGAAATAATAAACCATCACAATGGCAGGAATGGTTAATAGATTTAAAAGGTGAACCCCAATAGAAAGGCCCATCATAAAAAAGATAAATACGATCCACTTATCGGCATCTGCTTCACTAGCATGATTTTCCCATTTTAAAATGGCCCAAAAAACGATCGCAGTAAAAAAAGAAGACAATGCATATACTTCACCTTCAACAGCGCTATACCAAAATGAATCACTAAATGTATACGCAAGTGCACCAACAACACCAGCACCCATTACACTAATGAGTTGAGCGCCAGAAATTGTTTCATTCGTTTTGATGCCCATAATTTTGCGCGCAAAATGGGTAATGGTCCAAAACAAAAACAAAATGGTAAAAGCACTTGCAAGTGCACTCATAATATTAACAGCCTTAGCAGCCGTTAATGGATTATCACCAAATAGTACAATAAAGACACGACCAATAATTACAAATAAAGGAGCTCCCGGTGGGTGCGGAATTTGAACCTTAAAACAACTACTCACAAACTCACCACAATCCCATAAACTACCCCCAGCTTCGGCAGTCATAATGTATACTGCGGCAGCAATCAAAAACACTACCCAACCAATCAAATTATTAATTCTAGTAAAAAGCATAATTCTTCGTTTTAAAAGACAGACAAACATAACTTTTTAATCGTAAAATGTAAAGCCAAAAGGCTATTATTTCGCATTTTAAGATAGTATTAAGGGGCAAAAATCCTTCATCCTGCTTATCTTTGTGGGCTCATGAGTCAAAATAGAACCGTTGCCTTTCATACACTTGGCTGCAAACTTAACTTTTCAGAAACCTCTACCCTTTCTAGAATGCTAGAACAGGAAGGCTTTGACAAAAAAGAGTTTGATGACCTTGCCGACGTGTACGTTATCAATACCTGTTCTGTTACAGACAATGCAGACAAAGAATGTAGACAAATTGTACGCCGCATTCAAAAAAGAGCCCCTGAAAGTTTTGTTGTTATTACGGGCTGTTATGCGCAGTTAAAACCCGAGCAAATTGCCCAAATACCTGGAGTTGACCTTGTGCTAGGGGCCTCCGAAAAGTTTAACCTGGCTTCCCATATAAGCACCCTTTCTAAAGAGAACCCAACCACCATTTGCAGTTGTGATATTGCAGATGTAACTGGTTTTACTGCTTCTTTCTCTCAAAATGATAGAACCCGCTGCTTTTTAAAAGTTCAGGATGGTTGTGATTACAACTGCTCTTTTTGTACCATTCCTATGGCCCGGGGTAAAAGCAGAAGTGATCTAGTGGCAAATGTAGTGGCGCAGGCCAAAACAGTAGCAGCAAGCGGCGCTAAAGAAATTGTTTTAACGGGTGTTAATTTAGGAGATTTTGGAAAAGGACCCAACGGCGAAAAACATACCGAAAGTTTTTTTGACCTGATACAAGCATTAGATACGATAGAGGGCATAGAAAGGTTCAGGATCTCTTCCATTGAGCCCAATTTACTAACCCCAGAAATCATTGAATTTGTAGCAAAGAGTAAAAAGTTTATGCCACATTTTCATATACCGCTACAAAGTGGTAGTGCCGAAATTTTGGGACTCATGCGTAGACGCTATAAGAAAGAATTGTACCAGGAGCGGGTTGCACTTATTAAAAAAATGATACCCCATTGTGCCATTGGCATTGATGTTATTGTGGGATTTCCTGGAGAAACAGATGCACACTTTAAAGAAACCTTTGACTTTTTACACGATTTAGATATTAGCTACTTGCACGTATTTACCTATTCCGAAAGGGACAATACAAAAGCATTAGAAATAAAACCAGTAGTACCTATTGCTTCCAGAAATGAGCGCAATAAAGCACTTAGGAATTTATCTTTTATGAAGCTTCAATATTTTACAGCACAGCATGTTGGAAACACCCGTAAAGTACTGTTTGAAGACTTTAATAAAAATGGAATGATGGAAGGCTACACAGATAATTATATTAGAATTACTACGCCTTATAGAGCCGAGTGGGCCAATCAAATTATAGACTGGGAAATGCGCTAAAAGCCATACTATACAAGGCTTACATGCGAATGCGGGAATTCCACTACCATCACCTGACCTAAACTTTGAAGTCTAACGTATACCTTCTTTTTATCACTATAGGTCACTACCCCTTCCCTGTCCATAAACACCCCGTAGTTGATCCTGATTTTAGTATCTTCTCTAAAGCCTTCATCAGAAATTAAATGGAGCGTCGCTTCTTTTTCACCAAGATACTTTTTAATCATATCGATTTCTTCTTCTCTTATTATGGCAGGCTTTCCTAAATAAAACACGAAGTTTAAAACACCATCGGTCATTTTTACTTTTGCAGATTCTGTTTCATCTATATGAACAAAAACATAAGACCTAAATAATGGCTCCTCAATAATTTTTTTTCGGTCGGACCACTGTTTTTCCAGCTTTTGTAAAGGACACCAACATTCTACCCCTTTTTTCTTTAGCTGGGTATCAATTTTCTTTTCCCACCTTGGTTTGGTATACAGGGCATACCATTTCTTTTGCTGCTCCATACTTCAATTACTTAAACACAAAACTAGACTTAGCTAGTATCATTTTATTCATCACTTTAACCGTTTCGCTAATTGGCATATCAGATGCAATAGCAGTAAGCCATGCTTTGTAACGCTCTCCTTTATTTTTATCGGGGTTGTTATAAAACTTGCTGCTATCAACTTCCACTGGCTTTACAGACAATGGTTTTGACACTTTTAGTAGTGCGCTATTTTGATCCACTACTTTTTTGATTTTTGTTTGTAGTGCCTGGTAATTCGAAAGATTCAATGGTGCATAACCTTCAGAAGTACTAGCGATCCAAGACAAATTATTTTTTAGTGTCATAAAATTGGCATCTTTTGCTACCCTTTCTTTTTCAGAAGCAATAGCAGATTCATAAACGGCACTCTGGCTCCATAAAAAATAAGGAGCGGTTGCGATTTTATGAAAAGGAAGCGCAGACTCATTGTCTTTTTCTCTTAATTTTAAATACTCATAACTATCTGGTAATACAATATCAGATTCTACGCCTTTTAATTGTGTAGAAGCCCCATTTACCCTGTAAAACATCTGGAAAGTTAGCTTTACAGCACCCATATCTGTGCGGCCACTAAACTGATCGACGGGGTTACCAAAAGGAATACTTCTTTGCACGGTTCCTTTTCCATAGGTAGAGGTACTTCCAATGATTACACCTCTTTTATAATCTTGAATGGCTCCAGCAAAAATTTCACTTGCAGAAGCACTAAACTCATTCACCATTACCGCTAATGGGCCATCGTATAAGGTTCCCGATTGGCGATCACTTAAAATATTAGATTTTCCATCTCTATCTCTTACCTGCACCACAGGACCTTGGTTAATAAAGAGTCCTACCATTTGAATTACTTCATATAAAGATCCACCACCATTGTTGCGGAGATCAATAACAATACCTTTAACATTTTCTGCCTTAAACTTCACAATTTCTTTTGCGATGTCTTCTGAACAACGATTGCCATCTTCTCTTTCGTAATCGGCATAAAATTCAGGCAAATAAATGTATCCAATTTTATCCGTGCCTTCCGTAACAATAGCACTACGTGCAAAGGTTTCATCTAGCACAATTTCTTCGCGAATTAGAGATACTACTTTTACAGTTCCAGTTGCTTTTTTAATCGTAAGCCTTACTTCAGTCCCTTTATTTCCTCTAATAATTTTAACGGCGTCTTCGGTGGCATAACCTACAACATCCACAGGCTCTGCGCTTCCCTGTGCCACTTTTAAAATAACATCGTTGGCATCAATTTCTCTAGACTTCCATGCAGCGCCACCGGGTTGCACCGATGCAATTTTTATACCATTTTCATCTTCACCTAATTGCGCACCAATACCATAAAACCTGCCGCTCATGCCTTCATCAAAAGAACGTTTTTCGATGGGTGGAAAATAATCGGTATGCGGGTCCATAAGGCCTGTTATTGCATTGATAAAAGCCGTAAAACGCTGGTCATCATTAAACGTTTTTTGTATGCGATCAAACCTCTTATTTGTTGCTTTTAACACCTGCTCCCTGGCCATACGCTCAAGAGTAGAATCTGGCTTAGCGACATAATCTTTTTTGCCTTTGTTTTTTTCTCTTTGATCTAAATAATCTGCGTAACGCTCAAGTGCTGCATAGGTTAATTGCTTTCTCCAACGGTCTTTACGAGCAGCTGCCGTAATTGCAAAATCTTGTTTATCATTTTCAATTAGTACCGAATCATTAATATTAAAATTAAACGGCGTTTTTAAAACTTCTTTGTACAATAACATTGTTTCTTGTAAGCGCTTTGTATAAACGGCACTAACAGCAGGAACAAAAGCAATGGGTGCTCCTTTTATTTCATCATCCAAACTTGTTTCAAATTTTTTGAAGCCAGCAATATCTGATTGTAAAAACAATGTTTTTTCCGGATCCAATGCTTTTAAATAGGCAGTGAAAAGCTTTTTAGAAAAGTTATCATCAATAACTTTAGGGCTATAATGTTGCGCTTCCAACAAAGCACCTACCGTTGCGAGTAATTTTTGACGTTGTGTTGGCTGAAGCTCAGGCGAACCGTTACTTACCTTGAATGCAAAAAAAATTGTGCCAAACAAAACAATCCCCCCTAGTAGTAGTCCTTTCCTTGTTTTCATAAATGCTTTAAATTTTTCCATGTTGGAAATATGATAGGAATCAAAAATAGCTGAAAAGGAGTACCAAAAAACAGCATTTAAGCCAAATTAACAAAGGTTTTGATAAGCGGTAACAAAGAAAGTTTAAAATGAGATTTTGTAAAATGCGCAATTACCTTATTTTTGCACTCCTTTAAACGGAGAGCGTAGCTCAGTAGGTTAGAGCGTCAGTTTGTGGCACTGAAGGCCGTGGGTTCGAGACCCATCGTTCTCCCATCAAAATTAAAAACCTATAAGTATCTGCTTATGGGTTTTTTAAATTACCAACACTATGTCTCCTCTTATTCTTTCAATCCCTTTGATATCAGCGTTTATAGGCTGGTTTACCAACTGGATAGCGATCAAAATGTTATTTCACCCCAGGCTTCCAGTAAAAATTTTAGGCATCACTTTTCAGGGTATTTTTCCTAAACGACAAGTACAATTTGCCCAAAAGTTAGGGAAACTCGTAAGTGAAGAACTACTTTCCTTTAAAGATATTGAGGCAAAAATCACGGATGGAAGCAATCTTCAACAGGTAATGCCTCTTGTAGAAACGCACATAGACAACTTTTTAAGGAACAAATTAGCCGCAGAAATGCCAATTATAAGCATGTTTATTGGCGATAAAACCATCGAACAGCTTAAATCCGTGTTTATGAAGGAGTTAGAAAGCTTATTTCCAGTACTCATGACTAGTTATATGGAAAAACTTAAGCATGAGCTTGATTTAGAAGCGATTGTAACCGAAAAAGTAAGCAATTTTAGTTCTGATAAATTGGAAGAGATCCTTCAAGCCATTATGTCTAAAGAATTTAGATTTATTGAAGTTATAGGTGCGGTACTAGGATTTCTAATCGGGATCATTCAGGTGTTTATAACCTGGATTGGCGCGTAATCCCCAATATTTTGCCGTTTACCGATAAAAAAGTGGCCTTTTTAGCCGATTTTAAAACTTTACCCCCAAAAAATTGTCATATTACCGCTTGTCCATTGGATTTATTGAAACCAATAAATTGATGGAACTTTGCATAAATAATTATAAATTAATAAGATGCGTAAAATAATAGTAATAATTACATTATTTGTTGGATTTTGCTTGAACAGCCTTCAAGCCCAATATCCCGGTGCTAGAACAGGCGGTATGCCTACTGGTGCCCAAACTAATATTGGACATTTTTACGGTAAAATCGTAGACAGCAAAACTAACAAGGCGCTCGATGCCATGACGGTACAATTAACCGGCAATAAGTTTGATACCGTAACTAAAAAAATGAAGGAAACTGTTTTAAGTACCCTAATTACCAGAGCAAATGGAGATTTTAGCTTTGAAAACCTTTCTTTATTTGGCAACTATAAACTAAAGGTTTCTGGACTTGGGTTTAAAACACTCGATCAAGCCATCAGCTTTGGTATTAAAATGCCTCAGCCTGGTGCTGCTCCCAATATGCAGCAAATGATGGGTATGGCCGATAAAGATTTAGGTAATATCAAAATAACTGCCGATGCCACAGACCTTGGTAATGTAACGGTAACATCGTCTAGTAAGCCTCAATTTGAAATGGGTATTGACCGTAAAATATTTAATGTAGATAAAAACCTAGTGAGTACTGGTCAGTCCGCTACAGAGATCATGAAAAACATTCCTTCTGTAAACGTAGACATTGACGGAAATGTAACGCTAAGAAATGCTGCACCTACCATTTTTATGGATGGCAGACCCACTACCCTTACACTTGATCAAATTCCTTCTGATATCATTGATAGAGTGGAATTAATCACCAACCCTTCTGCTAAATTTGATGCAACAGGGGGTAATGGTGGTATCATAAACATCGTATTAAAAAAGAACAAAAAAGTGGGTTATAACGGTGGCTTACGAACTGGTATTGATTCACGTGCTAAAGTAAATTTAGGTTCAGATATTAATATCAGACAAGGCAAGGTAAACGCATTTTTGTCTGCCAACTTAAACCAGTTTAAATCTATTAGCAATAGTGCAACTACAAGAGACAATTTCTTTTCTACACCAAGTTATATAAGCAATACCGCAAAATCAATTAATGATGGTGGATTTAGTTTTATAAGAGGTGGTTTTGATTATTTTATTGACAACAGAAACACATTATCATTTGCTGGCAATTACAACACAGGAAATTTTGATTCTGAAAACAACCAAAAAGCAGACTCAACCATCAAAGGCATTTACACTTCATACAATCAAATCCTAAGTGGCAATGCATCAAAATCAAATAGTTTTGGAGGCCAGTTAAGCTTCAAACACAACTATGCAAAAAATGGTGAGAGCTTATCTGCCGACTTAAATTACAACGAAAGAAACAGCAATAATACGTCAAACGTTAATACACAAACCTACTTCATCAATAATGCCCTAAAGGGATTCCCATTATTACAACAAACCATTGGATCAGGTAATTCAAGCAATACTACTGCTCAAATAGATTATGAAAATCCAATTTCTGATGATAGTAAATTTGAAATGGGTGCTAGAGGTTCTATTCGATTAAATGAATCTGTTTCCAATCAATTCAGATACAATCCGGTTACTGCGAAATATGATATGATTTCAAGAATCAGTAATAGTTTTAAATCCAATGACCAGGTGTATGCTGCTTATGCTACCTACACATTTAGGGTTAAAAAAATAAACTATCAATTAGGTCTTCGAGCAGAGAGTTCAATTTACACAGGAACACTTTTAACAGCTGCAGGAAAGGATTCGGCAAGCTTTACGGTGAAATATCCTTTAAGCTTAATTCCTACTGCATTTTTAACGTACAAACTATCTGACAAACAAGATTTACAATTTAACTATGCGCGCCGTATTAATAGACCAAATTTCTGGCAATTAATTCCGTATCCAGATTTTTCTGACCCACAAAATATTAGTGTTGGTGACCCTGGCATCAGACCAGAATTTACCAACTCATTTGAATTTTCATATAACAATGCATACAAAAAAGGTGCTAACTTTTTGGCAACCGCCTTTTTCAAATACAGTACCGACCTAATTACAAGGTATGTTTACACTGGTAAAAATGAATTGAACCCATTAGATACCATGCCTGTTTATTACTCTTCATATATCAATGCAGACAATAGTATCATTTTTGGATTGGAACTAAGTAACAAAGTGCCAGTAACCAAATGGTGGGATTTAACATTAAGTGGAAACTTATTTAGTTCAAAAATTAATGCAACCATTCCAGGTCAAAATATTAGTAACGACGCACAGGTAAGTTGGTTTGCAAAAATGAACAGTAGTTTTAAATTAAATAAAACACTTTCCGTTCAATTGAGTGGTGACTACCAAGCTAAAACCATTTTATCTCCAAATGTTGGAGGTGGTGGTGGCCGTGGCGGCGGAGGTGGTGGCTGGGGTGGTATGTTTGGCGGTGGTGCTCAAACGTCGGCTCAAGGTTACAACATGCCTCGATATGGCCTTGATTTAGCCATCAGAAAAGAGTGGACATGGAAAAATGGCAAGAGCGGATCTTTAACGCTTAGCATGAATGATTTTTTAAGAACACAATTATTTAAATCATATTCTGAGAGTAACTTCTTCACTCAAATGAGTGAACGCAGAAGAGATCCTCAAGTACTAAGGGTGAATTTCAATTACCGTTTTGGTAAATTCGATGCTACTTTATTCAAACGTAAAAACACCAAAGCAGATCAGAGTGGTGGCGGAATGGATATGATGCAATAAAATATTTTACGACCGGTGTTAGCGGTTCTTACCCGTTAACATCGGTACAAAAGAAAATATATCAAAAGAGGTTTCTGTAATTGCACCATTTGCGTCTTTTGTAATTCGGATCATTCTTTGTTGGTCCCCTTCCCCCTCATTTACAGGCAACACCATGATGCCACCAGGCTTTAATTGCTCCACCAATTTTGGCGGAATAAAAGGTGCAGCTGCCGTAATTATGATTTTATCGAAGGGTGCATATGTAGGAAGTCCTTCAAACCCATCTCCATAGAAAAATTTAATGGTTGGATATTTTGCCTTAAAGACATAGTCTTTGTGTAAATCGTATAGTTTTTTTTGACGCTCAATGGTATAAACACGAGCCCCCATTTCAGCTAAAATAGTTGCCTGATACACACTCCCCGTTCCAATCTCTAATACTTTGTCTGACTTGTTAATTTGAAGCAACTGCGTTTGATACGCAACAGTATGTGGATGCGAAATAGTTTGACCCTCACCTATGGGAAAAGCCCTGTCTTCGTATGCATGTGTTACAAATGCAGAATCTAAAAAATAATGCCTTGGCACTGCATTGATAGCTGTTAATACAGTTTCGTCGGTGATGCCCTTTTCACGAAGTAGATCCACCATTTGTTTACGAAGTCCCTTATGTACGTGTTTGTCTTCTAATTTTTGCTGCATGATTCACCCTATGCCAAAGACATGTCTTTAATGATTCGTTGAATTTTTTGATCAAGGCTTGCAAAAGTAGCATCATAGGATTCTTTAGATGCCAGTGTTGTATGTACACTAAAATAAAATTTAATTTTAGGCTCTGTACCAGAAGGCCTAGCAGAAATTTTACTTCCATCGGCAGTAATAAATTGCAGCACATTACTTTTAGGTAACGCTAGTTTCCTGGTTTCACCGCTCACTAAATTTTTACCAGTTTGCATGTCGTAATCTAACATTTCTACTACTAATGATCCGTCGATGGCCTGCGGCGGACTGGTACGATACCCTTCCATCATGGCCGCAATTTCTTTTTGACCATTCATGCCTTTTTTGGTAATACTAATAAGTTGTTCATAGTAAAAACCATACTGCATGTATAGCTCGATCATTTTATCAAACAAGCTTTTTCCTTTTGCTTTTTCATAGGCCGCCATCTCACATAGAAGCGCAACGGCGCTCACTGCATCCTTATCTCTAATTTCATTTCCAATCATAAGACCAAAACTTTCCTCACCACCAATTACGTAGTTTTCGTTGGCCTCTTTTTCTTTGATGAGTTCTGCAATCCATTTAAATCCAGTAAGTACATTGTAACATGCTACCCCATTTTGTTTAGCCACCTCATTAATCATAGCAGTTGTTACAATGGTTGATATAACCATATCGTTTGGCTTTGCAATGCCCTTCGTTTTTCTAGCTTCAATTAGGTATGCAAAGGCTAATACAGCTGTTTGATTACCATTCATGAGCACCCACTCACCATTATGGTTTTTGACACCAATACCTACCCTGTCAGCGTCAGGGTCTGTACCTAATAAAATATCGGCATCCAGTGATTTTGCCATAGCAAGGCCCATGGCCATGGTTTCACTTTCTTCGGGATTGGGGTATCCCACCGTAGGAAAATTACCATCAGGCGTTGCCTGCGCTTCTACAATATGAACATTGGTAAATCCAAAACGGGACAATACTTCTGGAACCAGTGTAATTCCAGTTCCATGAATTGGGGTATATACAATAGATAAATCATGCTGGGCTTGAATTACTTCGGGATATACACTTAATCCTTTAACCATATTAATATAAGCCTCATCCATATCACGACCTATGATGGTAATATTGGCTTCACCACCCGTCCAATTTACTTCATCAACACTTGTAATGGCTTCTACTTCCTTTATAACATTTTTATCGTGTGGAGGCACGAGTTGACCACCATCATTCCAATAGGCCTTATACCCATTGTATTCTTTAGGATTATGTGATGCAGTGCATACCACACCTGCTTTACAACCAAGTTTTCTGATAGCAAAGCTTAATTCAGGCGTAGGCCTTAATGCCTCAAATAAATATACTTGTATGCCATTGGCAGCAAAAACACCTGCCGTGGTTTCTGCGAAAAAACGGCTATTATTTCTTGAGTCATGACCAATGACCACCGAAACAGGATCATTACCATAGGTTTTTTTAAGGTAGTTGGCAAAACCCTGCGTAGCCATACCCACCGTGTATTTATTCATGCGGTTGGTACCAACACCCATAATACCACGTAAGCCTCCAGTGCCAAATTCGAGGTTCCTATAAAAAGAATCAGCTAATTCATCTGGCTGCAAATTTGCAATGGCGCTTTTAGTTGCCTGATCGTAATTACCAGAAAGCCATACCGAAACTTTGTCTTGAATAGAATGATCCATAAAATAGTATTGAATAGACTACAAAAATAGTAAAAATTAAGCCTTGGTTTCTACGCAAACACCGTCGATTTCAGTACCGGTAACCAGCACCCGAATATGTTCTTGTAAAGAAGTAGAAATAGACAAACCAACATAGTCTGGCTTAACAGGATATAAACGGTACATCCTTTCTACGAGCACCAATGTTTGAATACTTACTGGATAAAAATCTAGTAAAGGTTTAAGGGCATACAAAAGCGTTTTGCCACTATTTGAAACATCATCCACCAAAACAATATGCGCACCCGTAAATTGTGCAGGAGCACTATATGTAATTGTTGAAGGCATATCCTTGTCTAAACTTGCTTCTAAAATAGTGATCGCACAATGAACATAAGGCGCAATTAATGCAGCAATTTTATTGGCTATTACCACCCCATTGTTTCTGATACCAATAAGTATTAAAGACGCTGTTGCAGGCGCTATATTTTCAGCCAATTCAAGTGCCATGCGGTGCATTTTTTGCTGGGCCGCAGCAGCAGTAAGAATAGAATTGTTGGTTTCCATAGACACAAGATTTAGTATCAAATGTAACAAGAATATTTGCACAATACGAACTGAATCACAACTAAATAAAACAACTTATCTTAGCAGTCTAATTGTGCACCATGGAAATGTTAGCCCCACTGATTTTTTTAGCCCTTTTGGCTACTGCAGGCTTCCTTTTTTACAAAAAGGCCACCCTCATAAAAAAAACCATTTTACTGGGTAAATCCGAGATTCAATATGATCAACCTGGCCGCAGATGGAAACAAGTATTACTTCTTGCGCTGGGGCAAAAAAAGATGTTCAAAAATCCTTTGGTTGCATTTTTACATCTCATCATTTATGCCGGATTTATTATCATCAATGTAGAAGTACTAGAAATTATCATTGATGGCATCACGGGTAAGCACCGTGTGTTTTTACCCTTTATTGGCAACTACTATAGCTTATTTATTAATGTATTTGAGCTACTAGCGTTTGGTGTTACCGCCGTTTGTATTGTTTTTTTAGTGCGCCGAAACGTTTTATACATCATGCGCTTAGCAAGTAACGATTTAGCGGGTTGGCCAAAAACAGATGCGAACCTGATACTCGTTGTTGAAATTGTTTTAATGACTTTGTTTTTTTTAATGAATGCCGCCGATCAAACCCTTCAAGGTATTGATCCTACACATTATCCGGCAACAGGGTCATTTATGATTTCGAGCAACTTAGTACCATTACTAAATCAGTTTTCGTCAACTACCTTGATGATTATTGAAAGAAGCGCTTGGTGGCTTCACATTATTGGCATTTTAGCTTTTTTAAATTACCTACCCTACTCTAAACATTTACATATCATTCTTGCATTTCCTAGTGCATACTATAGTTCCCTGGAGCCAGCAGGAAAAATGAAAAATATGCCATCGGTTCAAAATGAAGTGTTGTATGCCATGGATCCGAGTAAAGCACCTACTGATGCCGCACCACCAGCTACATTTGGTGCCAAGGATATTTTTGATTTGAATTGGAAAAGTTTAATGGAAGCATATAGTTGTACCGAATGTGGCAGGTGTTCTGCAGCTTGTCCAGCAACAACCACAGGTAAATTATTGAGCCCACGTAAAATTATGATGGCTACCAGAGATAGACTCGAAGAAGTTGCGCAAAATATCCATAAAAATTCAAATTTTGTAGACGATCAAAAAACGCTACTACACAATTATATCAGTGTCGAAGAATTAAGGGCTTGTACCACTTGTAATGCATGCGTAGAAGCCTGCCCTGTAAGTTTATCACCACTTGATATTATTATGGAATTAAGGAGGTCATTAATCATGGAAGAAAGTAATGCCCCTTCTGAGTGGAATAATACTTTTTCGAATATTGAAAATAATTTTGCACCATGGAAATTTTCACCAGAAGACCGTGAAAATTGGGCAAAAGAAAACTAATAAGATACTTATGAAAGTAAATACAATGGCCGAGATGATGGCTTCAGGAACAATGCCAGAATACTTATTTTGGGTAGGTTGTGCTGGAAGTTTTGATCAAAGAGCACAAAAAATAACAAAAGCTTTTGCGCTCATTTTAGATAAAGTAGGTATTAGTTATGCCGTTTTAGGTAAAGAAGAAGCGTGCACTGGTGATCCTGCAAGAAGAGCAGGTAACGAGTTTTTATTTCAAATGATGGCTTACCAAAATATTCAGGTAATGAATGCTTATGGTGTGAAAAAAATTATTACTACTTGTCCGCACTGTTTTAATACCATCAAAAACGAATATCCTGAATTAGGTGGAAATTATGAAGTGATACACCATACAACGCTATTACAATCCTTGATCAACGAAGGGAAAATTATTTTAAAAGAAGGCGGTGCATTTAAAGGTAAAAAAATATCTTACCATGACAGCTGTTATTTAGGACGTGCTAATAATATTTATGAAGCCCCACGAAAAGTTTTAGAAATATTAGACGCAGAACTTATTGAAATGAAAAGATGCCGCTCTAACGGACTATGCTGTGGCGCAGGCGGTGCACAAATGTTTAAAGAAGAAGAAGCAGGCACCACTAGAATTAATATAGAAAGGGCCGAAGAAGCCGTGGCAACAGGGGCACAAATTATTGCATCGGCATGTCCGTTTTGTAATACTATGATGACGGACGGGATAAAAAATAAAGAAAAGGAAAATGAAATGGCCGTGCTCGATATAGCAGAACTCATTGCAGAAAGTATGGCATAATTAAAATATTGAATGATGAATTTTTCTATTGAAGCGCATATCCCTTCCCATTTTAATGATAATGCCCGTGTTTGGATTTTTCAAAGCAGCAGGTTATTTAGCATGTCGGAAGCTTTTGAAATTGAAACTATTTTAAATGATCATTGCAGCGGATGGAAAAGTCATGGCAAAGAGGTTAACGGTTATGCTAATTTATTTTTTGGACAATTTATTATTGTCATGGCTGATGAAACGGAGGCAACCGTAGGTGGTTGCAGCACCGATAGTTTATTTAGAACCATCAAACAAATTGAGGCCCTTTGCAAAGTCAATTTATTTGATAGACAAATGCTAGCCTTTTTAGTAAAGGATAAAATTGAACTATTACCACTCGCACAAATGAAATACGCGGTATCAAATAATCATATTAGCCCAACTACTTTCTATTTTAACAATACAGTAGGCACTAAAAAAGAATTGATTAGTAACTGGATGATACCTATTTGCGAGAGCTGGCTTTCTGCAAGGGTTTAATAGGTTTTGTAACCACTTTGTTTAATTGATAACTCACTGCAATTCTATAATTTCTTGTATTACTAGAACTAAAGGATTCTAAATTAAAATTGGCCCCGTAAGCAAAGGTTTGAAATTGCTGCTGTGTTGTTGGATCAATAATATTAATAGAAACAATTAAGCGGCGGTCTAAAAACTTACGTTGTACGCCAAGGTTAACCGTCAAATTACTCCTACTCCTACCTTGTGGATCTGCAAAATTATTATAGCGCGCTGTTCCTTCAAAACTAAGCAGGTTGCTTGGTGTGAAATTATAATTGAGACTTGTATAAAAAGTGGCACCATCACGGTACTTGTATAAGAGCTTTTCTGCAGCTCCGTACTGATTGAATGTATACCCTGCACTCCCATTCATTCTAAACTTTTTGGTAAATGTATATCCACCCCAGGCACTAGCTTCATATTCACGTCTATCTGCAATATTTTTCCAAGTCACTTCGGTTTTACCACCTGCTTGTAAAGTACGAATACTATTAAATACCTGCTTTAATTGATTATACCCTAGTGACGTATTTACATAATACTTACCCTTAACATAACTAAAATTCCAATCGTAGTTATTTGATAGTGTAGGCTCTAGATAAGGATTGCCAAATCTAATATTATAAGGATCACTATAATCGATATTGGGGTTTAACTCGCCAATGCCAGGACGTCTAATGGTAGCCCTATACACAAGGGTTGTGTTCATCTCTTTGGAAAACTCTTTACGTAAAGTGAAATTTGGCAATAGGTTTACATACCCATTGTCTACATCACTGGCATTACCCTTTAAAAAAACAAACTGCAAATTGGTATACTCGGCTTGCACGCCAAAGGATAATCGGTACTTGCTTTTAAAATTGTACGATAACCCTGCCCTTGCTGTTGCTACGAGTTGCGTATTGGTAAAATCGTTGCTTAATAGATCATTGGTAGTAAATACTTGGTCTTGCTTACGAAAAAACTGTGTGTTAACGCGTCCATGATACCATGAATTTAAAACAGAAACCCCCGCATTAAAATTATGTTGCTTGGATTTTAAAGGTCGTAGAAAATCTATGCGTAGTGACGCCGAATTATTATCGGTATTAAAGCGTTGACGCTGCGTAGAATCAACCCCAGTAGGTGTTTTATCGGGGAATAAAAACTGTTGAAAAAATAATTTATCTGAATTGCTATTAGATAAGTTGGCATTTCCAATAAAGCGCAAATATCCTGGGCCTGTTTTTTGTTTGATATTGTAACTTCCTGACAAGACATGATTGACACCTCCTCCAACACTATGATTGTTTCGATTGCTTAAACGGTAAATTTGCTGTTGGTTATTAATATTGGTATAGGTGTTATTAGAATTATTATCAAAAGAATTTGGATTGAGCTGATACGTGAGTGATAAAATGTGCTGCTTGTCTATTTCATAATCGGCTTGTGCCCTAAAATTAGGCCTCGATGAAAAATTGGTAAACCTATTTTGTGTGTTAAAATAATTTACAGAATCTCTATAAATATTTTCTCTTTTAGAATAACCATTACCGGTTATGGTACTTACCCCTACACCCCCATTTAAATTCAATACAAGTTTTTGATTGCGGTAGCTACCATTAGCTGATGCGGCAGATTCTCCTCTTGTTCCAGCACTCACGCTCACTCTTCCAACCCATCCAATTTTACCTTTTTTAGTAACAATATTAATGACACCCCCTGTTTCTGTTGCATATTGAGGTGGAGGCGTTGTCATGACCTCAATTTTGTCAATACTATTGCCTGGCAGGCTTTCTAACAAATCCTGGAGTTGTTGCGCATTTAAATCGGTGGGCTTATCATCAATGAGTATACGCGGCTCTTTTCCTTTTAGTAAAATTTTACCATTGGGGTCGTTGTTAATAAGCGGCATGTTTTTTAGAAGCTCAGCAGTGGTAGCACCTCCACTTAACGCACTTTCGCCCACATTAAAAATGATTTTATCATCCTTATTTTCTATGAGTGGCTTTTCGGCATATACAATGACTTCGGAACTAGCCGAACCTGATATATTTAATTTTACATCACCTAAATTAAAATCATAACGCTCTTCCCTTAAATAAATACTATCTAATGTAAGATCCGCGTAACCCACCATCGTTACTTTTAGCTTGTAGTAACCAAAAGACAAATTCAAACACTCAAAAGCACCATTTTTATCAGATACAACCTGAAACGCCACAACCGTATCTGACATTTTTTTTAATTGGATACTAGCAAATGACAAAGGCTTACTAGTACCTGCATCTAATACATTGCCAATAATAAGCCCCATCATACGACTGGATCCAGGAGCTGGTTTTTGGCTATAACCTTGTATACAAAAAAACAAGGCACTCATTATGCATAAAAAAGACTTCATAGTATCGATTACAAAATAAATCTTTATTAGCAAGATGAGAAATAATAAGGGCTAATTGGTTAATTTTACAGGTAAATTCGGTCATCATGTTAACGATCTACGGCATACCCAACTGCGACACTGTAAAAAAGAGTTTAGACTGGTTTACAAAACACAAAATTGAATATGTGTTTCATAACTACAAAAAAGAAGGGGTAACGGCAACCTTACTTAAAGATTGGATGTCTCAACAAGATTTTACATTGATTGTAAATACAAAATCTGCAACCTACAAGAAATTAAGCCCCGCAGATCAAGCAAAGTGCGCAAAAGCAACTTCAGCCGTAGCCGTGCTACAAGAAAATACGAGCCTCATCAAAAGACCCATTGTTACAAAAAAGGGTAAAATTATAGCGATTGGTTTTGACCCAGAAACTTACGCAAGCCTATTTTAAAATAGATGCCAGTTTTTGCAAGAGATCTTCACCTCTTAAATCTTTACCAATAATTTTTCCGGTAGGATCAATGAGCAAATTAGCAGGTATACTTTGAATTCGGTAAAGCTGCGCCACTTCATTACTCCAGTATTTTAAATCACTAACATGCGTCCACGTGAGTTTGTCAGCTGCAATAGCCTGAATCCAACTATTTTTATCCTGATCTAAAGAAACACCAAGTACCGTAAAGTTTTTAGACTTGTAGGTATTATAGGCGGCAACTACATTTGGATTTTCTTGTCTGCAAGGTCTACACCAGCTAGCCCAAAAATCAATGAGTACATACTTCCCCTTAAATGAAGACAACTTTATTGGCTTTCCATTTTGATCATTTTGTGTAAACTCTGTTGCCATAGAACCTATTTGTCCAATTTTAGCATCACCCACAGACTTTACAATCATTTCAGAAAAATAGCCTTTTTTAGCTGCAGGCTGTAGTGTATTAAATGTAGATTCTAATTCTTGTGGCCCTGAAAATAAAGGCCCAACAGCAAAAAGTGCAAATGAACTTACAACAGAAGCAGGGTTGGCATTTGCAAATCCTACCGTTTCATTTAAAAGCACTTGCTTATAACTATTAAATAAATTAATGAGTGAATCACGCTTTGGCGTTTGTGCCGTTTCTGCCTGAATAAGCGGCACAATGGCGTTAAGCTTGTCTTTTAAAGGTGCAAACTGTATTCTAAATTTCTCGTAGGTCTGGTGTAGTATAGATCCAGTTAATTTAATTTGATCTGGCGCAGCTAAATCACCCTCTATAACAACAGCTTCATTTCCAATAAACATTTCGATGTTAATTTGAGGTGCCGCAGAAAACGATAGTTGCAATAGCATACCTTCATTCACCGTTCCTTTTAAAACAAATACCCCATCAGCAATATTTCCCGAAGCAAGCGCCTGTCCATTAAAAACATTTTTTAACGTTGCGGTACTGCCATTTGTTAATCCCTTAATTTTTCCTGTAACAGTAAAATCGGCAGCATTGGCAGATTGAAAAGCAATTAAAAGAGAAAGGGTGTATATAATTAATTTACGCATAATAAATATTTGAGTCTATTTTTTGTGTCTATTTTTTAATATTTCAATGACATCCTGCAAACTGTATCCTTTTGCCTGTAATAAAATTAAATAATGAAAAAGCAAATCAGAGGCTTCATTTAAAAACAATAAATCATTGTCATCTTTAGATTCAATCACAAGTTCTACTGCTTCTTCACCCACTTTCTGCGCTATTTTATTAATCCCTTTAGAAAACAAAGAAGCCACATAAGAAGTTTCAGGGCTATCATTTTTACGACTCGCAATAACTGTTTCTAAATAGCTTAAAAAATGAGCCGAATTGTTTTCTTCCCCCCAGCATGTATCCGTTCCGTTATGGCAAGTAGGCCCAACCGGAACTGCTTTAATTAAAAGCGTGTCGGCATCACAATCAAGTAACATTTCTTTGTAATTCAAAAAGTGACCACTCTCCTCTCCCTTTGTCCAAAGCCTATTTTTAGACCTACTAAAAAAAGTAACTTTTTTGGTTGAAAGAGTTGTTTTAATAGCAGCTGCATTCATAAATCCAAGCATTAAAACCTTGCTGGTTTCAATATCTTGAACAATGGCGGGCACAAGTCCATCTGTATATTTTGAAAAATCAATGTTATCTAACATAATTGGTAGTAAAAGTAAAAATTAAAGCCTAATTGGCAAGCCTTTGTCTAATAAATATGATTTTAAAGCATGTACTTCAATTTCCTTAAAATGAAAGATACTGGCTGCCAAAGCAGCATCTGCGGCACCCTTTGTAAATACATCCTCAAAATGCGCCATCGTTCCGCCACCCCCCGATGCAATAACCGGTATAGCAACTGATTTTGAAACGGCACTTGTAATATCTAAAGCAAAGCCTGCCTTGGTACCATCATGGTTCATAGAGGTTAAAAGAATTTCGCCAGCACCGAGCTTTGCCACTTCTTGCGCCCAGGCCAAGCAAGTTGTTTTGGTAGCTACTGTGCCTCCATTTAAATACACATACCATTCACCATCCGCTTCTTGTTTGGTATCAATCGCCACCACAATACACTGGCTGCCAAACTCCTTTGCTAATGCTGACACAAGTTCCGGATTTTTAAATGCTGCAGAATTGACGGCTATTTTATCTGCACCATTTTGGAGCAGTACGCGCACGTCTTCAATACTAGCAACGCCGCCTCCCACCGTAAATGGAATATTAATAACGGCTGCAATTTTTTTAGCTAGATCTGCGAGTGTTTTACGTTTTTCGTTGGTGGCTGTGATGTCTAAAAAAACAAGTTCGTCTATGCCGGCTGCTGCATAAAATGCACCTAGCTCTACAGGGTCACCTGCGTCACGAATGTTTTCGAAATTGACCCCTTTAACGGTTCTCCCATTTTTAATATCCAAACAAGCGATAATTCTTTTTGCTAACATACTTTTAAGTTATGCGTTAAACTGCTGCAAAGCTTTTAGTGAAATACGGTTCTCATAAATGGCCTTACCCACAATGGCTCCATCGCAACCAATACCAGCAAGCGTTTCAAGATCTTGAAGCGAACTAACACCACCACTTGCTACTAATTTTAATTGAGGGAACATCGATAAAAGTGATTCATATAATACGGTAGAAGGCCCTTCTAAACGCCCATCTTTTGTAACGTCTGTACAAAAAATGTTGGTGATTCCCTGGTTAATATACCCACCAATGAAATCATTGATAGAAATGTCAGAAGTTTTCAACCAACCATTTACTGCGATAAGGTTGTCTTTTACGTCGGCGCCTAAAAAAAATGCTTGGGCTCCATAGGTACTTACCCAGTTTAAAAAAAGTTCAGGATTGGCAACAGCAATACTACCAATGGTTGCTAGGGATGCACCTCGCTCAAATACAAGTGCTACATCCTGATCTGTTTTTATACCACCTCCAAAATCAATCACCAATTTTGTGTGCAGTGCAATTGACTCTAATACTTTCCAGTTTTTAACAGCACCTGCTTTAGCGCCATCTAAATCCACCAAATGAAGCCTTTTAATTCCAGCATCTTCAAATGCTTTTGCCACTTCCAATGGATTTTCGTTGTAAATGGTTTTTTGCGCATAATCACCCTGCGTTAAACGAACACATTTCCCATCAATAATATCTATAGCAGGTATAATTTGCATCTTATTTAATATCTAAAAAGTTTTGTAATATTTTTTCTCCTACAGCAGCGCTTTTTTCGGGATGAAACTGAACTCCATAAAAATTATTTTTTTGAAGTGCTGCACTGTATGGTAATATATAATGGGTAGTAGCTATAGTGTCAGGTCCAAGAGCTGCATAATATCCGTGTACAAAATAACAATAAGCATCAGGCGCCAAGCCATTAAACAATGGTGACCCATACTCACTTATTGTATTCCATCCCACCTGCGGGATTTTATCGGTTCCATTGGGTAAAAAAGAAACAACAGATTCATCAAATACAGATAAACAAGTTGTGTTGTTTTCTTCGGAATAGGAACATAACAACTGCATGCCTAAACAAATGCCTAGTACAGGCTGCTCCAATGATTTAATAACGGTATCTAAATTTCTTTCCTTTAAGTAAGTCATAGCAGTACTAGCCTCCCCAACACCCGGAAAAATAATACGATCCGCTTTTTGCAATAGCTCCACATTGTCAGTAACAACTGCGCTAACACCAAGCCTTTCAAGTGCGTAGGTTACAGATAATATGTTTCCTGCATTGTATTTTACGATAGCAACATTCATATTACTTTTGACCAATTACAGATGATAAAAATTGAGCGGTAGTGGATGTAACGTCTACACTATTTTCAAGCGCTTTAATATACGCAGACCCAATAATAGCGCCAGCCGTATGCCTCGAAGCCAGTTCAAATGAAGCCGCATCTTTTACACCAAAACCAACTAAAATAGGATTGATTAATTGCATCTGTTTTAGTTTTTGCAGATAGGTATCAACTGCATCAAAATTAAGTGCAGAGCCTGTTGTAGCTGATGCACTTACTGCATATAAAAAACCAGAACTTAAGGAATCCAGATATACAATACGCTCAGTGGGTGTTTCGGGCGTTACTAAAAATATAAAATCTAGCCCGTGCTTTTTTACAATTGCACCATAGCTGGCTTCAAACTCGTAGGCAGGCATGTCTGGTAAAATAAGGCCATCCACCCCCACAGCTGCAGCTGCTGCACAAAATTTTTCGAAACCATATTGCAACACTGGATTCATATAACCCATGAGCACCACAGGTATATTACTAGTGTCTCTTAATGATTTTAATTGATCAAACAAAACCTCAATAGACATGCCATTTTCAAGCGCTCTAGCGCCACTCTCCTGGATTACAGGGCCATCAGCTAATGGATCAGAATATGGCATACCCAATTCCACTAAATCTGCACCATTTTTTTCGAGTGCAGCGATGATAGGAAGTGTACTATCTAGTGCCGGATAACCAGCCGTGCAGTACACGTTTAATACCTTTGATGACTTGGTATTAAATAATTTTTTTAGTCTTGTCATGAATCTAATTTTTGCATGTACGTAGATAAATCTTTATCACCTCTTCCACTCAAACAAATAACAACGGTATCGGTGGGCTTCCATTTTATTTGATCGAGTGCTGCAAAAGCATGTGCAGTTTCTAGAGCTGGAATAATCCCTTCTGTTTTACTGACATGAAAAGCAGCATCCATGGCTTCATCATCTGTGGCACTTAAAAACAAACCTCTTCCCGATGAATACAAGTTTGCATGCATGGGGCCAATACCAGGATAGTCTAAGCCCGCCGAAATACTGTGCGGCTCAATTACCTGACCATCTGGTGTTTGCATTAATAAACTTTTACTTCCATGTAATATTCCGGGTGTACCAAGTTGTGTAGTAGCGGCACTCATGTTGGTTTGCACCCCATGGCCAGCTGCCTCTACTGCTACAATTTGTACCGAAGGTTCCTCTAAAAAATGATAAAAAGCCCCTGCAGCATTGCTACCACCACCAACACAAGCAATCACATGCGTTGGGAGTTCGGTACCGGTTTGCAATAGTAATTGCTTACGAATTTCTGCACTGATCACACTTTGAAAACGGGCTACCATATCGGGATACGGATGAGGCCCAACCACACTACCAATAATATAATGGGTATTGGTAGGATTATTAATCCAATCCCTGATGGCTTCGTTGGTCGCGTCTTTTAATGTTTTACTACCACTGGTTGCCGGCACTACTGTAGCGCCTAACATACGCATTCGCGCCACATTGGGCGCCTGCCTTTCAATATCTTTCTCACCCATGTAAACAATACACTCCATCCCTTTTAATGCACAAACCGTTGCTGTTGCCACACCGTGTTGTCCAGCACCTGTTTCCGCGATAATGCGTGTTTTACCAAGCTTTTGAGCAAGAATAATTTGACCAATGGTATTGTTTATTTTATGCGCCCCCGTATGACATAAATCTTCTCTTTTTAAATAAATCGTTGTTCCATATTGTTCACTCAAACGTTTGGCTAAAAATAATGGCGTTGGCCGGCCCACATAATGGTGCAAAAGATCGTTCACCTCATTTTTAAAATCTTCATCATCCATGATTTGTAAATACTGGCTTTTAAGTTGTGCCACATTCGCAAATAACATTTCTGGAATAAAGGCACCGCCAAAATCCCCGTAATAACCATGCTCGTTTGGATTTGTAAATGTTTGTTGCATATTTATAACGCTTTAATGGTAGGAATAAAAGATTGTAATAGTTGTATGTTTTTTTGTCCTGGTGCCGTTTCAAACTTACTGTTAACATCTAATGCGATGCAATTACCTGCCGCATCAGATTCTACAAATGAAGTGATTTTAGAAACATCATCCGGGCCAATGCCGCCACTTAAAAAATAAGGTTTTTGACCAGTAGCATTAGCAAGTTTTTTCCAATCAAATGAAATACCAGACCCGCCATAAACACTTGAAGCAGTATCAAATAATAAATAGTCAATGTCTTCTAGATATTCGGAAATTTTATAAGCAACGTCATCTGTTTCTGAAATTCTAAATGCTTTAATGACAGGGTAATGATTGGCCATTTCTTTACAATAGTTAGGCGTTTCATCTCCATGAAGCTGCACCATATCAAGCCCCGCTTCTGTAGCTGTAGCAATAACCTTTTCTAAAGGTTCATTCACAAATACACCAACTTTTAAAACCCCGGGCAACTGAACGCTTTTAATTTGATCAAGGCTTAGTGTATGCAGTGCATAACGCTTTGAAGCCGGGTAAAAAATAAATCCAACATAATTTACACCCGCTTTACTTAAAGCAAGGGCCTCATCTATATTAGTAATGCCACATACTTTAATTTTCATTTTCCTGTTTTTTTAAATCAGCTACAAAAGCTTCAAATGCTGCTGCAGGATCCACTGTTTTCATAAAATTTTCTCCAATTAAAAAACCATCAAACCCTTCTTTTTTTAGTTCAAGAATGGTAGACACATTACTGATGCCACTCTCTGCAATTTTTGGTAAATGAGCCGGCAACATTTTAGCAAGCGCAATAGAATGTGCAAGATCCACTTCAAAAGTTTTAAGGTTACGATTATTGATTCCAACCATATCGATACCATCACATACATGTTCCAACTCCGCTGATGTATGAATTTCAAGTAACACTTCTAGCCCAATATCTTTTGCAACGGTAGCGAGCTCTTTAACAGCTAATGGCGTAAGGCAGGCAGCAATTAATAAAATCACATCAGCACCATAGGCTTTAGCTTCTATAATTTGATAGGGATCTACCATAAAATCTTTACGCAAAATGGGCGTTTCATGCAACCTTGCAGTAGTAAGATCTTGCAGGGTTCCACCAAAAAAATCAGTGTCTGTTAAAACGGAAAGCCCAGAAGCACCATGGGCCGAGTAAGCCGCTGTTACATCTTTAACAGTTGCTGTATTGTTAATGATTCCTTTACTTGGCGACTTCCTTTTAAATTCGGCGATGATACCCGTTTTTCCGGGCATTGTTAAATAGGAAGACATGGACAAAACAGGCGCTTTAAAAAAGGGCATTTGTTGTAATACCGATTCTGATACAAGCAGTTTTTGATCCGCTACCTCTTCCCTTTTACGGGCAATAATTTGATCTAATATATTCATACTATTGAACTGCAATTAATTGTTCTAAAGCTTGATACGCTTTTTGACTATCCAAACTTTCTACCGCTGCTGCATAGGCATCATTGTAGGTATTGTATTTTTGAGTCGCAAATAAAGCAGCTGCTGCGTTGGCAAGCACAACTGCGTTTTGCGCCATCGTTCCTTCTCCTTTTATGATTTTTAAAAATATTTGGGCCGAAGCTTCTACGGTATCTCCACCCGCTAAATCTTCTGGAAAAACAATTCTTTTACCAAGCTCATTCGCAGAAACAATACGCTCTCCTTTTGCTGTAAATATTTTTGTATCACTTGTTAATGAAATTTCATCATAGCCATCCAGTCCATGAATGATGGTATAATTAATGCCTTCTTCTTGTAACAGATAATGGTAAATTCTAGCCATTTCTAAACTGTATACACCAATGAGCTGATGCGCAGGTTTTGCCGGATTTACGAGTGGTCCTAGCATATTAAAAAAAGTACGAACACCCAGGTTTTTTCTGATAGGTCCAACCAGTTTAAGCGCTGGATGAAAAAGTGGTGCATGCAAAAAACAAATATTGGCGGCGTCTAATTCTTTTTGTAACGCATTTTCGTCATTTTTAAATGTATACCCTAGCTGCTCCATGACATTGGATGACCCACTAATGGTACTTGCCCCATAGTTACCATGCTTGGCAACTTTTTGACCAGCACCCGCAACAATAAAACAAGAAAGTGTAGAAATATTGAACGTGTTTTTACCGTCTCCCCCTGTACCTACAATATCTAATAATTCATGACCCCCTCCTAATTGAATAGGAACGGCAAGTTCAAGCAGTGCATCTCTAAACCCTTGCAACTCTGCAATGGTAATACTGCGCATTAAAAATACCGTCATCAGTGACGCCAATTCACTATCGTTGTAGGCCCCAGAAGACATAGAAAGCAGTAACTCTTTAGCTGCTTTCCTAGAGAGTGTTTTGTGTTCAAATAAATATTGTAGAATCTTTTTCATTTTAATAACCAGTTTTTAATAACCGCTTCGCCACATGGCGTTAATACACTTTCCGGATGAAATTGAACACCGCAAACATCATATGAGGTGTGCTCGATGGCCATAATTAGTCCGTTTTCATCGGTGGCCGTTACTCGTAATACATCAGGTAAGTTTTTATTGGAAACAACCCAACTATGGTAACGTCCAACTTCGATAGCACCTTCTAAACCGCTAAATAAATAATTCGAATTATCAATTGTAATGGGCGTTGCAACTCCATGATATACGGTAGATAAATTTTCTAGGGTGGCGCCAAAAGCTTCCCCAATGGCTTGATGGCCAAGGCATACTCCAAGTATAGATTTTGACGCCGCATACTGTTTGATGAGGGGCAATAACAAACCTGCTTCAGAAGGTATACCAGGCCCTGGAGACAATATAATTTTATCATAGGCTGCAACATCTTCAAGATCCATTTGATCATTTCTAACAACTGTCACTTTTTGATGCGTAATTTTTTCAACGAGGTGTACCAGGTTGTACGTAAAAGAATCATAATTATCAAAAACCAATATTTTCATACCAACTACTTTTATATTCCTGCAGCTAACACCACTGCTTTTTTTAATGCATTTAATTTATTGTTCACTTCTTGTAACTCACTTTCAGGATTTGAGGAAACAACAACGCCCGCGCCAGCTTGATAATACAGCGTATTGTCTTTACTCAAAAAGCTACGTATCATAATGGCATGGTTAAAATCACCATTAAATCCTACAAAACCAATGGCACCGCCATAATAGCCACGAGCCGTTGGCTCCAAACCGTCAATGATTTCTAGTGCCTTAAATTTTGGCGCTCCACTTAATGTGCCAGCCGGAAAAGTTTGTGCAAGCACATTAAACGGATTTGCAGCATCCCCTAATGTGCCAACCACTTCGCTTACAAGGTGAATCACATGCGAATAAAATTTTACCTGTTTGAACTGACTTACAGTTACCGCTTTACATGATCTACTTAAATCATTGCGGGCTAAATCCACAAGCATCACGTGCTCGGCGTTTTCTTTGGCGTCTTCTAATAATTTTACTGACAGGGCTTTATCCTCCTCATCATTGCCTGTTCTTTTAAAAGTACCTGCAATAGGATGCATCACTGCTTTGTTGTTACGAACAATTAGTTGCGCCTCTGGAGAAGAACCCATTAATTTATAATCGCCATAATCAAAGAAAAATAAATAAGGTGAAGGATTAACACTGCGAAGTGCCCTGTACACATTAAACTCATCTCCTTTAAAGGATTGCTCAAATCGTCTACTCAGAACAATTTGAAAAACATCTCCACGTAAACAGTGTTGAATACCTTTTTCTACCATGGTGGTATACGCCTCGTCTGATACGTTTGAACGCTCATCACCAACAGGTGTAAATGGAAATTGCGGCACGTCTTTGTTTCGAATAAGTGATTCGATGAGCGAGGTATCGGCCTGCTCATTTGTCAATAAATTTTGACAAATAAAGAGTTCGTCTTTGTAATGATCAAATACAATGACGTACTGATACAAACGGTACCTAATGAGTGGAATATTTGTTTTTTTTGTATCCGCAAACGAAATGGTTTCAAATAATGGAATGGCATCAAAACTAGTATACCCAAATAATCCCTGGGCAAAATTTGTTTCTTTGTGCGTATGAGGTACCACCTGGTAGCCCTGCATGTAACCCCACAACTGATTGTCAATTTGATCGGCTTCCTGCTTTATAGGATCCTGATTAGGATATTTGATTTCAATTGTTTTTGCATCCTTTACTTCTATGCCCCCAATCGCATTAATACATATAAAAGAGTAGCTATTTTCAGCAACGTGCGCATCTGTGCTTTCCAATAAAATAGTGTCTCTAAAACGGTCTCTTAAACGTAGGTAGATACTAACGGGTGTATATACATCCGCTAACATTCTTTTACTCTCTGTACGTAAATCAATTTTTTTCATAAGGTATAAATAAAAAGCCCCGACTTATGGTCGGGGCTTTTGAAATTATTCAAAAAGTAGTGGACGCACCATTACAATCCCCGATTAGAGTTTGTATGCCACCACCACTTGTTATTTAATACTTGCGTCATTGATACAAATTTAAGAAATATTGGGCACTATCGCCACTTTTTTTCTAAAAAAGGGATTCCGCCACAATTAAGTCTTGGGGGCGTGTAATTTTAAGGTTACTATATTCCCCTTCTATTAAACGAACGGTATGGCCAGCCGTTTCCACCACCGTAGCTTCATCGGTAAAGCTAGCCTGGTAGGGCTGCTCAAAAGCAGGCAATAAAACCGAACTTAAAAATGTTTGTGGGGTTTGGATGATTTTAACCAGGTTCCGGTCTACCACATGGTGCGTTTCACCAGAAATGAGCCTGATGCTATCGGTAGCGGTAACAGCCGGTATAGCAGACCCGTGAACCAACGCCTCTTCATAGCACTTTTTAATAAGATCACTTGATACCAAGCACCTTACGCCATCATGTACAAAAATCACGCCTGGCTCTTTAACCACCTGTAACCCATTTTTTACGGATTCAAAACGAGTAGCGCCACCCTCTACAAATTGGATATGTGCGAGTTGAGCTGGTTCAAAATAGGTAGCAGCTTCCGCTAGGTAGGAAGCCGGTAATACAAGTACAATTTGAATATCGTAGTAGGCGTAAAAAAACTGTTGAACAGTATGCCAAATTATGGGCTTACCCTTCAAATGCAAAAATTGTTTAGGCACATCAGTACCCATTCTTACACCTGAACCACCAGCAACAATTACAGCCGTTTTTTTCATTGTCATTTATTTATAAATAGCAGTAGCCGATTCGCCTTTGCTATTTTTAAAAGCACGATACATTCCAGCACTATTAAATACCATGGCAGTATTACCTTTTGCATCCACGCCGATCATACCACCCTCTCCATGTAAAGCCATTAATTTTTCATGCACCACCACTTCCATCGCGGCTTGCAAACTAAGGCCCTTATATTCCATTAAACAACTAACATCATATGCTGCAACAGATCTGATAAACATTTCACCATGACCCGTACAACTAATAGCACAGGTTTTATTATTAGCATAAGTACCACTACCAATAATTGGACTATCTCCAATACGTCCATATTTTTTATTGGTCATGCCACCTGTAGAGGTTGCACCGGCAATATTTCCGTTGCTATCACAAGCAACTGCACCCACTGTGCCAAATTTTTTATCCTTTAATAATTCCTCTAAATGATGATTGGTATGATCCAATGAGTAGGAATCAGAATCGCGAATAGCTTTCCATTGATCATATCTAAATTGAGAATAAAAATACTCATCGGGTGCTAACACAACACCTTGTTTAATCGCAAAGTCGTTGGCTCCTTTACCACTTAAAAAAACGTGATTGCTGTTACGCATTACTTCGGTAGCGAGCTGAATAGGATTTTTTACATTACGCACTGCAGCAATAGCGCCTGCTTCTAATGTAGCGCCGTCCATAATGGCAGCGTCCATTTCTTGTAACCCCTTTTTGGTAAACACACTCCCCTTTCCTGCGTTAAATAATATATTATTTTCTAGGGTAAAAATAGATTCCTGAATAGCATCCACTGCGGAGCCGCCATTTTGCAAAATAGCATAACCAGCATCCAACGCATCTTGCAATCCGTTTTGATACGCTTGTTCTAATTCGGGAGACATGTCGGCTTTTAAAATAGTGCCTGCTCCCCCATGTATAACCAATGAATATTGTTGCATTGTTTACTATTTTATTTGTTCAATAGTAGTTTACATTCTGCTAATAAATGTGTTTTATCGATAGCTGCAGTGCCCACTTCTTCACAAACAAGCCCCCCTGCAATATTTGCCATTTCGGTGGCGAGTTCAATATTTTTTGTTGCTGCATATACAAGTGAAGCTACTGCAATAACGGTATCGCCTGCTCCACTTACATCTGCAATAGAACGCACATGTGTTGGAATAATTTTCGCGTTAGAACCCGTATCAAAAAACATCCCTTTTTCTGAAAGCGTAATAAGCGAAATTTGATGTGCTAAATGTGTTTGAAGTGTTGCATGCATGGATCTTAAATTTTCCAGTGTAACAGCAGGAATAGACACCTGCAATCCTTCTTTGACTTCTTTTAAATTTGGCTTAAATAATGTTACACCCTTGTAGGATAAAAAATTATTTTTTTTAGGATCCACCGACATTACAATGTTTCGCTCTGTACAAATGGAAATAGCCGCTTTAATAAATGTTGGCGTTAACACCCCCTTGTCATAATCTTCAAAAATGACAACATCCGGTTTTTTTGCATCTAAACAAGCGGTGAATTTTTGCAGTAATAAATTTTCAATATCACTGCTAATAGGTGTTGTGATTTCTGCATCTAGTCGCATCATTTGCTGGTTGCGACTCATTACACGCGTTTTATTGGTGGTAATGCGCGAATCATGCGTTAATAAATAACTGGTATCGATGTGTTGTGCATCAAAAAGTGATTGGAGTAAAACACCATCAGCATCGTTACCAATCACAGATACAATAGTTGTTTGTGCACCTAATGCAACTGTGTTTAATGCAACGTTAGCAGCACCACCCACGCGGTGTTCTTTACGCTGCAGTGCCACAACCGGCACAGGCGCTTCCGGAGATATCCGGTCTACCTGACCCCACCAATAGGTGTCAAGCATTACGTCCCCTATGATTACAACTTTTAGATCGTTGAAGTCTTTAAAAAGTTGGTCAAAATTTGTCATGTTTATTTTTTATTACTTCGCACTGCAAGGTAATACAAAGGAATACCTAATAGTGCAATAATAAGCCCAGGCCATGTAAAATTAGGCTTATAAATGATCAATAATACACAAAACAGGGTTCCCATTAAAACATAGATAGCAGGTAAAATTGGGTATCCAACAGCCTTGTAAGGACGTTCCATTTCTGGGCGTTTTTTGCGTAAAATAAAGATGCCAATAATGGTTAATACATAAAATATCACCACAATAAAAGAAACCATATCTAGTAGGTCACCATATTTTCCACTTAAGCAAAGTAAGGCAGCCACAACACACTGTGCCCACAAAGCCCATTCTGGTACTGCATTTTTATTGAGGGTAGATGCTTTCTTGAAAAACAAACCATCTTGAGCCATGGTATAATACACACGAGCACCGGCTAATATTAAACCATTGTTACAGCCAAACGTAGATATCATAATCATAACTGCAATAACATAGGTTCCAATATTTCCAAAAATGGCATTGGCAGAAGATACCGCTACCCTGTCGGCGGGCGCATGTGCAATATCATTTAAAGGAAGTACACTGATGTACATTAAATTGGCAGACACATAAATAATGGTAACAATGAGCGTACCTAAAAATAAACTGAGTCCAATATTGCGTTTTGGATTTTTAATTTCTCCTGCAATAAATGTCACGTTGTTCCATGCGTCACTACTAAATATAGAACCCACCATACTTGCAGCAATAGCGCCAAAAATGGCGAGGCCAATAACGGGTGTGGTACTATTATCTGCAGCAATCGATTTCATACTCCACGCATCCTGCCAATTGGCATTCCAAATTTCTGATTTTGCGGCAAGTAAAAAACCAAAGCCAATGAGACCAAATAAGGAAACGAGTTTGGTTACTGTAAATGTGGTTTGAATGAGTTTACCACCCTGCACCCCTTTGGTATTGATATAGGTTAATAAGACAATGATGGCAATGGAAACAAGCTGCGCGGGATATATTTTTAGAAACCCGGCCTGAAAAATAATATTAGCATCCGTCATTTCTAAAGCCGGAAAAAAGTAGCCTGCAAATTTACTAAAAGCTACACCTACCGCTGCTATAGTACCTGTTTGGATCACCGAAAAAAAGCTCCAACCATATAAAAAACCCAGGAGTGGATTGTAGGATTCTTTAAGGTACACATACTGACCGCCAGCTTTTGGAAACATGGCACTTAACTCACCATAACTTAAGGCCGCTGTAAGGGTCATAAAGCCCGTTATAAGCCAAACAGCCACCAACCAGCCTGCCGAGCCCACATTGCGGGTAATATCGGCACTTACAATAAAAATACCAGAACCAATCATACTACCTGCGACAATCATAGTGGCGTCAAGTAATCCAAGAGATGGTTTAAATTCGGATGTCGTTGTACTCATAAAAAAA